>ERZ773142.253-NODE-253-length-60888-cov-21.1564_pt1 | contig 60888 bp, 55 predicted proteins | sample MGYA00580853_ERZ773142 | MGnify/ENA primary metagenome ERZ773142 (study PRJEB29015, sample SAMEA2737862) | human gut metagenome | biome: human gut; feature: human-associated habitat; material: faeces | place: China | collected 2012 ... | reverse complement strand
TTTGATATTGTAGCATATTTTTTGACACAAAAAAAGACCCAAGCCCATTTTTTTTAAACTTGAGTCTCAAATTTTAATTTATAGCTGAGTAGTTACTATACTATTATTTATATTGGGAAATAATAAATATATAAAATTATTACATATCTCTAGTTACAACTACATCTACACCAGTATTAAGAACATTTTTTATTACAATATCCCCTCTTTTTACTGGAGAAACAAGTTCTACATCTTTTAAAAGTTCCATACATTTAAAGTTTAACTCTTTAGGAATAGCATCATTTGTTTTAACAGATACTCTATTATGAATTCCACCTTTAATTCTTACAGTAGAAGTTATTACTCTCTTAGGTGCAGTAAGCTCCTCTTTACCATATTTTTCACCTCTTGGGCAAGTGTTTCCAGTTACCTCAAGAGTTTCAGTATCAACTGTAAGATGACATCCCATTGGACAAACTATACATATCATATTCTTTTTCATTATTTATCACCACCTGTTACTTCAACAGTTAAGCTCTTACCTACCATAGTATCTAATATCTTCTTAGGAACCATTACTTTTTCCATCTCTCCAGGAGCTAAATGTTGTTTATTTAAACTCATCAATACTTTTTCTTCATCTTTTACTTCAAGTTTTACATTTTTATAAATATTATTTACTCTCATAAATATTTCTAAAGCTTTATCTATATTTTCAGCTCTAAATTTTTGAGGAACTGTATAAGTAATTCTCTTTCCATTTATGATTTCTTTGTATTCTCCATCTTTAACTTCATTTTTTATATATTTTGCTGCTGCTGTTCCAGCTTTTCTAGCTTCAGCACTAACAAAGTCTACAAGGTCATGCACATGTACAACGTTTCCACAAGCAAATATTCCCTCTGCACTTGTTTCCATCATTTCATTTACTATAAGTCCATTTGTTCTTCTATCTATTTCAAGTCCTGTTTTTCTTGAAATATCATTTTCTGGAATCAATCCTACTGATAATAGTAATGTATCACATTCATACTCTTTTTCAGTTCCAGGAATAGGTTTTCTATTTTCATCAACTTTAGCAATAACAACCTTTTCCAATCTATCTTTTCCAACAACATCAATAACTGTGTGACTTAAATATAGAGGTATATTGTAATCATCAAGACATTGAACTATATTTCTAGTAAGTCCTCCAGAGAATGGCATAAGCTCAACAACAGCCTTTACCTCTGCTCCCTCAAGAGTAAGTCTTCTAGCCATTATAAGCCCTATATCCCCAGATCCAAGGATAAGAACTTTTTTACCTACCATATATCCTTCCATATTTATAAATCTTTGAGCTGCTCCAGCAGTAAATACTCCTGATGGTCTATCTCCAGGAATTGATATAGCTCCTCTAGTTCTCTCTCTACATCCCATAGCAAGTATTACAGCTTTAGCTTCAATTACCATATATCCATCTTTGCTGTTGATTGCATGGATCTTTTTATCCTCTGTTAAATCAAGAACCATAGTATCTAATTTATACTCTATATTCATTTCAAGAAGTTTTTCAATAAATCTTTGAGCATATTCTGGTCCAGTAAGCTCCTCTTTAAACTCATGAAGTCCAAATCCATTGTGGATACATTGTTGTAAAATTCCACCTAACTCTTTATCTCTCTCTATTACAAGAATATTATCTATTCCATTTTTCTTAGCTTCAATAGCTGCTGCAAGTCCTCCAGGACCTCCTCCAATAACTACTAAATCATATTTCATAGCAAGTTCCTCCTACTTTTTAGTTTCTCCAGTTAGAATATAAGCACCTGTTTTATCTAAAACTATATCATCTAAATTCTTTCCTAACTCTCTAGCAAGGATCTCTTGAACTCTAGGTCCACAGAATCCACCTTGACATCTTCCCATTCCAGGTCTACATCTCTTCTTAACACCATCAACTGTTCTAGCTCCTAGTGTTCTATGGATAACATCAACAATTTCTCCCTCTGTAATGCTTTCACATCTACAAATTATTCTTCCATATCTAGGATCTTTTGCTATTACTTCAGCTTTTTCTTCTGGAGTTAGATCCATAAAGTGAATTTGATGTCTATTTTTCTTAAATTCAGCTTTCTTTGTAGGATTTCCTAGCTTTTCAACTACCATTTTAGCCACATCTACACCTATTGCAGGAGCTGATGTAAGTCCAGGTGATTTAGTTCCAGCAATATTGAAGAATCCCTCAGCATCTTCAGCCTCTCCAATGATAAAATCTCCTGTATCTGATTCTGCTCTAAGTCCAGCAAAGTTTCTTATATTATCTCTGAAGTTTACACTTGGTACACTTCTTACAGCTTCTCTTCTTATTAAGTCCATTTCAGGTATTGTATTACCTACATCATCTTTACTTTCCACATCTGTTGCAGTTGGTCCAGTGATAAGGTTTCCATGAACTGTGCAAGATACTAATATTCCTTTACCCATTTTACTTGGACATTGGAAAATAACACTGTTAACTAATGTTCCTTGAACTTTATCCAATAGGAAATACTCTCCCTTTCTAGGAATAATATTAAAATGTTTCTTACTTACCATATCGTTTATCTCATCAGCATGTACTCCAGCTGCATTTATAACTGTCTTAGTTAAAATTTCCTCTTTATCTGTTACTACTTTATATCCACCATCAACTTTTTGAATATCTACTACTTTACTGTTTAATTTTACTTCAACACCATTTTCAACAGCATTTTCAAGCATCTTTATTACAAATTCCCAAGGTCCTACTATTCCAGCAGTTGGTGCATAAAGAGCTGCAACTATATTAGGATTTAAGTTAGGTTCTCTCTTTAAAACCTCTGCTCCCTCAAGAATTTCAAGTCCAGGCACACCATTTTTTACCCCTCTATCATAAAGTAACTCTAGGTGTGGTCTCTCCTCCTCTGTAAAAGCTAGAACATATGATCCAACTCTTTTAAATGGTGCTTCTATCTCCTTACATAGATCCTCAAACATAGCGTTTCCAAGTACATTATATTTAGCCATCAATGTTCCATTAACAGCATCATAACCAGCATGTATAATAGCTGAGTTTGCTTTACTTGTTCCGTTAGATACATCATTTTCTTTATCTAATACAACTACATTTAAATTGTATCTTGACAGTTCACGAGCAACACAAGCTCCCATTATTCCAGTTCCTATCACTACAACATCTACCATCTTAGCCTCCTGTTATAAAAAAGGGTCAAGCAAATAGAGGGAATTTATCTTCTCTCATTTTTGCTTGACCCACATCATCTCTAGTCAAATATTTTTTTCTTTATTATCTCTCAACTATAGGAATTTGTCAAGCCCTTTAATAGTTTATTATATTAAGCATCTTCTTCTTCCCATTTCATAGCTCTTTCTACAGCTTTTTTCCATCCATTGTATTTTTTAGCTCTTATTTCATCAGGCATTTCACAAGTAAACTCTCTATCTAGTATCCATTGTTTTTTGATCTCTTCTTTAGATTCCCAGATTCCTACTGCTAATCCTGCTAAATAAGCAGCTCCTAATGCTGTTGTTTCAAGAATAACTGGTCTTCTTACAGCTGTTCCTAAAATATCAGCTTGGAATTCCATTAAGAAGTTGTTTGCTGCAGCTCCACCATCTACTTTAAGACTACTTAATTTAATTCCAGAATCCTCTTGCATAGCTTCAAGAACATCTCTTGTTTGGTAAGCTATTGATTCCAATGTTGCTCTTATAATATGATTTTTGTTAGCTCCACGAGTTAATCCAACAATTGCTCCTCTTGCATACATATCCCAATAAGGTGCTCCAAGTCCAACAAATGCAGGTACTACATAAACTCCAGCACTATCTTTAACTTTTCTAGCAAAGTATTCAGTATCACTTGATTCAGTAACAAGTTTTAACTCGTCTCTTAACCATTGAACACTTGCTCCACCTATAAAGATACTTCCTTCAAGAGCATACTCAACTTTTCCATTAAGTCCAATAGCTATTGTTGTAACAAGTCCATTTTGACTGTGAATCATCTTATCTCCTGTGTTCATAAGTAAGAAACATCCAGTTCCATAAGTGTTTTTAGATTCTCCTTTTTCAAAACAAGCTTGTCCAAATAGAGCTGATTGTTGGTCTCCTGCTACCCCAGCTATAGGGATTCTGTGTCCTCCTGTACCTCCAAGGTTAGCATATCCAAATGTTCCACTACTATCTTTTACAACTGGAAGCATTGATTCAGGAATTCCTAATATATCAAGAAGTTTTTTATCCCATTTTAATTCTTTAATGTTATAGATCATAGTTCTTGAAGCATTTGTATAGTCAGTTGCATGAACTTTACCATTTGTTAATTTCCAAATTAACCAAGTATCAACAGTTCCAAATAATAGATCTCCTCTTTCAGCTTTTTCTCTAGCTCCCTCTACATTGTCAAGGATCCATTTAATTTTTGTTCCAGAGAAGTAAGCATCAAGTACAAGTCCTGTATTCTCTTTAATATATTCTTCTAAACCATCAATTTTTCTTAATTCATCACAGATTTTAGCTGTTCTTCTACATTGCCATACTATTGCATTGTAAACAGGTTTTCCTGTATTTTTATCCCAAACTATTGTAGTTTCTCTTTGGTTTGTTATTCCAATTCCAATAATATCATGTTGTGATATTCCCTCTTTAGCTATTACTTCTGCAAGAGTTCCACTTTGGCTTGACCAGATTTCCATTGGGTCATGTTCTACCCATCCTTCTTTTGGATATATTTGTCTAAATTCTTTTTGAGCAACTCCAACTATTTTTTGATCGCTATCAAATATCACTGCTCTTGAACTTGTTGTTCCTTGGTCTAAAGCTACAATATATTTTTTATTCATACAACATAACCTCCTATATATTTGAAACTGATAATAATTTTATTCTACTATATTTAACTAGTGAACTACTCCCATTTTTGAAGCAGGAGTTTCTTGAGAAGTAGTTAATAATTTAACTATATTTGCCAATCACTACGGCTAGTTCATAACCTAAATTTTTATATTAATATAAAGATTAAATTTATAATCCACAAACAACGCATCCACCAATAAATGCATCAAATATAACAGCTCCTAATATTGCTCCAAGAATAGGTCCTACAATTGGTACCCAAGCATATCCCCAGTTTGATCCACCTTTTCCTTTGATAGGTAAAATAGCATGTGCAATTCTAGGTCCTAAGTCTCTAGCTGGGTTGATTGCAAATCCTGTTGCTCCTCCTGTTGCTGTTCCAATTAAGAAAATAAGCATACCTACTATAAAAGCTCCCATTCCTGAATCTCCTATTGCCTTTCCTGTTGCTCCATATCCAGTTGCTAATATTCCTAATACAAGGATAGCTGTTCCTATAGCTTCTGTTACAACATTCCAAGGTTTGTTATCAATAGCTGGTCCAGTTGCAAATACTCCTAATTTAGTTCCTGCATCTGGCTCTTCATCCATTAGATTTTTATAAGTTAAATATGCTAATGTTGCTCCAACTATTCCTCCAAGAATCTGTGCAATTATATATCCTGGTAATAATGCTGGATCCAATCTTCCTGTCATAGCAAGTGCTATTGAAAGTGCTGGATTAAGATGAGCTCCACTTACCCAACCAGTAAGATATGCTGACATTGTTACTGCCATACCCCACCCTAAACAAGTACAGATCCAACCTCCACCTTTACCAAAACTTTTGTTTAAGCTAAGTGTCATATTGATTCCATTTCCTAGTAATAATAGAAGTGCTGTTCCTACAAATTCTGCTAGATACATTGAACTTGGTGTCATAATAAATCCTCCTTATACTTTTGAAATTATTCTGGTTATATAGTTTACTTGCAAATAAAAAAAGCTTAAAAATAATCTTTTCCCATTTTGTAAAAGATTTTTTCTAAGCTTCTCTCGTCTCCAAGCTTTATTAAGTTAATATAATAATACTTCTTTTTTCGTTCTTTGTCAACTATTTTTTTTCAAAAAGTACTATTTCAATACTAACTCTCCCATAATTTCTTGTCAGTTGTAGATATACCAACAGCTCCAGCCTTTAGGGCATTGATTACATCTTCCTTTTCATCAATTAAACCACCTGCTATAATTGGAATACTTACTGCTTTTTCTATTCTTCCTATTATCTTGGGCATTATTCCTGGCAGAATTTCCACAGCACTTGGTTTATTCTCACGAATATGGACAAGTGTATTTTTAAACGAGAAAGAATCTAAAATAAAAAATCTTTGAATAACAGGAATATTATTTTTGTTTGCAATACTTACAACATTATGTTTTGTAGTAATAATACCGTCTAGTCCACTGTTCTCTATGATATATTCCACCCCATATGCTGAGCTAGAAAGTCCCTCTATCATATCCACATGAACAAAAACTACCTTCCCTGCTTTTTTTAATTCAGAAACTATATCCTTGATATTAATAAGGTTTGCCATAATAACAAATACAACTTCACTACTGCTATTTTTAGCTTCTTCTAAATATGTATCGTTTTTTATAGCTGGTATTACTGGATTTCTCTCTAAAATTTCTCTAATTTTCAATACAATCACCTTTTTTTCTTTATTGTCCTATTAAACTATACTATATTATACAAAAAATGACAATAAGAAAAATATTTTTACATTTTTTTTACATTAAATTAAATTTTTTAGAGTTTTTAATCCAAACCTTAATTATTTTTAATATAAGGTATTTAATTGTCATTAAAGTGTCATAAACTGTTATTTTTTAAAATTAATGTATATTTTTTGAATAAATAGATTTAATTTATCAATAGTTATTTAAAAAAACTGGCATAAATTATTATTACACCAGTTTTCTTTATTATTACAACTCTATCTTTTCTATTAACTCATCAATAGTGTTTGATTGATTAGGATATCTCATAGCTGGTCTATCTAAGAATATAATCTCTATCCCCTTTCTATCACAAGCATCAATCTTTTCCCTCTCTCCACCTGTGTTTCCAGCCCTTTTAGTTACAAAGTATTTAGCACCGATCTGCTCAATCATAGCCTCATTCATATTTTGAGTAAAAGGTCCTTGCATAGCTATTATATTTTTGGGCAGTATCCTAAACTCTTCACATCTCTTTACCATATCCCATTTAGGAAGTATTCTAAAATAGTACTTCTCTAAATTTTTACTATCTTTAAATCTCTCAATATTGTTACTACCTAAAGTTACTAAAATATTTCCTTCCAAAGTTTCACAATATCTGATTAGCTCATCAATACTATAAAATTCAGAGTATTTTTTAGGATTGATCTTTATCTCTTCCCTCTCAAATCTATAATATTTAAGAGATAGTTTTTCTGCTACTTCAATAGCATTAGATGAAACTTCCACAGCATAAGGATGGCTTATATCAACTATTGTTGTCACACTATTTTCCAGTGCAAAGCTCTCCATCTCATCCTTTGTCAATTTTCTACAAACCACTTTAACTGGCAATCCCTCTAAAAGTTTTCCCCCATACTCTGTGGCAGTAGTCACTATTATATCTTTATCATCAGAGGCAAATTTCTCTAGAAACTCCCTAGAATCCTTTGTTCCCCCAATAACCCATATCATAACTTATATCCTCTAGGTGTTATCATTCTATTATCTTTTACATAAGATTTTGAGTTTCCAATAATAACCACTGTAAACATATCTATTTCATGTTCTAAGAAATGCTCAAGATCAGTTAAAGTATAGTTTTGATCCTCTCTTCCAACGTGTCTTAAAAGAGCAACTGGAGTAGTAGGAGCTTTATGTCTTAACATAATCTCTCTAGCCTCAACTATTTGAGTTGTTCTTCCATTACTTTTTGGATTGTATAGAGAGATTACAAAATCCCCTTCACTAGCTTTGTCTATTCTCTTAGTTATAACGTCCCAGTCAGTTAAAAGATCACTTAAACTGATAACAGCTTGGTCGTGCATAATAGGTGCTCCAACAAGTGCAGCCCCTGCAACTGATGCAGTTATTCCAGGGATTACTTCAACATCTATTCCACTGTCAGCAGCTACTTCAATCATAATTCCTGCCATTCCATAGATTCCAGCATCTCCACTGCTGATAAGAGCAACTGTTTTTCCCTCTTTAGCTAATTCTAGCACTTTTTCACATCTGTCTATCTCTTTTTTCATTCCAGATACATAGAACTCTTTATCTTTAAACTCATCTTTTACTAGATCAACATAAGTAGTGTATCCAGCTATAATATCTACATTTTTTAGAGTTTTATAAGCTCTTACACTTATATCTTCCATGTTCCCTGGTCCAATTCCTACAACATATATTTTACCTTTATTCATAAATTTTCTCCTCATAAATTGATATTGTCATTCCATCATAGATATATTTTTTTTCTAAAAATTTTCCATTTCCACTTGATGCCAATAATGCACAAGGCTCAGAAACACAAGTTACCCCTATCTGTTTTTTAACAAATTGAGAGCCTTCAAATTGATCTTCTACCTTTTTTATATCCTCTCTTGAGATTATTATCAAATCTTTTCCAAGAGTTTTACAAGCATCTATCAATCCAATCTCATCAGCTTTTATATCAACAGTGGCTATTTTTTTTATACTTTTCATAGAGAGACTATGCTTTTTCATAGCCATTTCTATTCCAGTTAAAATATGCTCCTCACTTGTTCCTCTCTTGCAACCTATACCTAAAACAAGATTTTTAGGATATATTCTCACGCTTTCAATATTCTCTCTATTAGAAACTATTATTACCCCTTCAACATCTCCCTTTCTATCAAAGTCAACATTTTTAGGTAACTTTATATCTACTCCTTTCCCATCAACTATCAATGAAGTTACATTTTTAGCCTTTTCTAAAGACTCTAACTCCCCATTGAGTTTTTGAGAAAGTGTATCAACAGCTATCTTTCCAGTTACATCTGAACTTGTAGTGATAATTGGCACAAGATTTAGCTTCTCACCTATTATCTCTGCCAACTCATTTGCACCACCAAGGTGTCCAGAAAGTAGAGAGATCACAAAATGAGCCCCTTCATCAATAACTACAACTGCTGGATCTACATCTTTACTTTTTATTAAAGTAGATATTTTTCTAACAACTATACCAGTCGCCATTATAAAAATATGCCCATCATAGTTATTAAACTCTTTTTCAAGGGTTTCTGTGAAATTTTCCATTTGAATTGTATCTTCAATATTGAATTTTTTCAAAGTATATATTTGAGCTTTAAGAGTATCACCATAAAGCTTTGCCAATCTTCCAGCTCCCCTAGTAACACTCCAAATTGCAAGTTTCATCTTACTCTATTCCCTTTCTAAATTCGTGTGTGAAAGTTTTATCATAAAGTTTAGATTTTTCATACTCATTACCTAGGAAGTCTCCAACTAAAATTTGAGCTGTTTTAGAGATTCCAGCCTCTTTTACTTTTTCCTCTATTGTTTCCAATGTTCCAATAACTATCTTTTGATCTTCCCAAGTAGCTCTTTGAACAACAGCTATTGGAGTTGTCATAGGGTATGAAGTTGCAAGTCTTTTTACTACATCTCCAATCATATGAACTGAAAGGAAGATAGCCATTGATGCTCTGTGAGTAGCAAGATTTTCAAGTGATTCCTTCTCAGGTACAGGAGTTCTTCCCTCTAATCTTGTACATATAACTGTTTGAGAAACTGATGGAAGAGTAAATTCCTTTTTAACTGCTGCTGCTGAGGCTAAGAATGAGCTTACCCCTGGGATAACTTCATATTCTATTCCATGTTCGTCTAAAACGTCCATTTGCTCTCTATGAGCACCAAAAATAGCTGGATCTCCAGTATGAACTCTAGCAACTTTTTTTCCTGCTTTTATCCCTTTAATTGTAACATCCATAACCTCTTCTAAAGTCATAGATGCTGAATTATATACCTCTGCTCCCTCTTTGTGACACTCTATTACTTGTCTAGGTACAAGTGATCCTGCATATATGATAATATCTGCCTCTTTAACTATTCTTTGCCCTTTGATTGTGATTAATTCTGGGTCCCCAGGTCCAGCTCCTATGAAATAAACTTTTTCCATTGTTCAATTCCTCCTTTTTTTAGTAACATTGTTGAAAAATAGTGAATATCCTCTTTTTTTAGAGAAGATATATCGAAATAAACCTCTTGATTTTCCTTTCCACAATTTGAAACAAGGATAATATTATCCATATTTCCAGTTTTAATAAGAGCCTCTTTTAATCTATCAAAGTTTCTACTAACCTTCATAAATACAAGGTTATCACTTCCATTGATCTCTTTTTCAATATCAGTTGTTTCACTTAATCCGATTATCTTTAATGATTCATCTCCCATAACTATTGGTAGATTAAATCTTGATGAGATATCAGCAAACGATGAGATTCCAGGCACTGTTTCAACTTCGTATTTTCCATCTAAATGCTCAAGAATATATACATAAGTACTATAAGTCATAGTGTCTCCAATTGTTAAGAATCCTACATTTTTACCTTCAGCTAGGTATTTTTCAACTAATCTTGCATTAGCTTTTCTTCCCTCTACTCTATCTAAAGGATTTTTTAGCATAGGAAATTCCATAAATACAAGTTCAACATCATCTTTAAGGTACTCTTTAGCTATTGAATAAGCTGTACTTCCAATATCTTTTCTTGCTTCTGGTAAAACTACCACATCTAATTTTTTTAAAATTTTAATCGCTTTTAAAGTGATTTGATCTGGGTCCCCTACTCCAACACCTATTCCATAAAATTTATTCGCCATTTAAATTTTTTCCTCCTTAACAACTGTTATTATATATATTGGGTTTTCTCCATACATCATTGTGTATGGTCCAACTTTTTTACCTCTTCCTACCATTAAGTTTACAACTTCAATATCTTTAAATCCAAACTCTTTCAATATCTCCATTGAGCTACTCAATGTTTCCAATGTGATAGCATTTATCACCAGTCTACTATTTTTCTTTGAATATTGCATAAAATGAGCTACTATCTCTCTCATTCCACCTGTTGAACCACCAATAAACATTCTGTCATAGTTTATCTCTGGAATATTTTCAGGAGCTCTTCCATGAATTAAAAAGTAATTATCTAGGTTAAATTTCTTAACATTCTCTCTAATTACCTCTAACCCCTTCTCCTCTTTCTCTATTCCAATAACTTTACCATTTTTTATATATGTAGCAGCTTCTATTCCAATAGTTCCAGTTCCAGCTCCTACATCTATCAAAACAGAGTCATCTTCTAATTGAAGTTTAGCTATTGATACAGCTCTTACCTCTTGTTTAGTCATCGGTAGCTCTCCATGTATAAAATCTTTATCATAGATATGCATAATCTTCTCCTTTAAGCTCTCTTTCTTAAAATTACTATATTCATTTTAAACTCTCTATTTAACTTTTCATACTCATTTACAGCTAATTTTGTTATCTTTTCATCAGGATATGATAATCTCTCTCCTATAACTATCTCTATATCTTCAATTCCACTTTGATAAATATTTTTAGCTATATTGTATGGAGTGTTTTTCTCATCTGTTAAAAGTACAACTCCTGTTCCATTTTTTAATCCCTCAATATAATCAAAATCTCTTCCATGAACACTGGCAAGGGTATAGTTTTGCCAACACTCACCTATTCTCGAAAAAAGATATTGATATGAAGAGATCCCAGGAATAACCTTTAACTCCTCATCTCTGAAGTTTCTCTTTAAAAATGGAAGTAAGCTATAAAATCCTGTATCTCCAGATACTACAACTGTTATATCTTTCCCCTCTCTACTTCTAATAAAATCAACTACCTCTGAGAGCTTTCCTAAAATATATTTTTCACAATCTTTTGAAATTAGTTCATCTAACTCCTCTAGCTGTCTACTTCCACCTATTACCACTTCACAAGTTTCAATAGCTTTTCTTCCAGCTCCAGTTAAAAAATCTAAATTTCCTGGACCAAGTCCAACTACACATATTTTATTCATTAGCTACTTCACCTGCCAACTTGTAAAATCCACTGCTATATCCTAAAGTTTCACCTTTAAAAGAGAACAGTAGAGATTCACATGTTAAATCATCTGTTCTACTATATTCAATTACCTTCTTTTTAACCTTTTCAGCTAATAGAGTGAACAACTCTTTTTTCTCCACATAGTCACAAGCTTCCTCAACAGTATTAGCTTCCAATATCTTTCTAATATTTTCAGGTTTCTCACCTATTAAAAAAGCATTTGCTCCCATTATCTCCATTCTTCCATCTGCCACTCTACTGTGAGTGTTAAAGATTCCACCAGCTATTTTAACTGCCTTACCTATATGTCCTAGAAGAAGTATTCTCTTAAATCCCAATTTTACTGCTGAATCTACCATAAATCCAACATAGTTACTTATTACTATCATCTGTTCAAGATCAAGACCAAGTCTTTCACAATAATTTTTACCATAGTTTCCAAAGGCAAATATTACCCAATCTCTATCTTTATCCATTTTTAACACTTTTAATTCAGCAAACATTGAGTCTTTCAATGCCTCTTCACTCATAGGTTTAACTATTCCAGTAGAGCCTAAAACAGAGATTCCACCTTTTATTCCTAACTTAGGGTTAAAGGTTTTTTGAGCCTTTGTTCTTCCCTCTGGAATGTATATTGTAACAACTGCCTTTATATCCCTATCCTCTAGCATCTCATTTACAACTTGAGCTATCATTTTTTGAGGTCCAGGGTTAATTGCAGATTTTCCTAACTCAACTTGTAACCCTCTCTTTGTAACTACTCCTACTCCTCTACCACCAACTAAAAGGAATTTGTCAAAATAGTGTCCCCTTTCAACTTTTGGCAATTCCTTTACCAGCTCAACTTTTGCACAGATACTTATACCGTTTGTAACATCTGGATCATCTCCAGCAAACTTTTTTATTGCACAAGAGGCAAAGTTTTTTCTACCTCTTAAAGCTAATACAGGTATTTTCAAATCTATCCCATTTAAAGTTGTAATCTCAACCTCTTTAGATATTTTTCCATATAGAAGATATTCTAGTGCTGCTTTAGTTCCTACTGCTGCACATGTTCCAGTGGTATAACCACTCCTTAGCTCCTCAGCCATTAGAATCCCTCTCTTTTATACAATTGATATAGAATACCGTGTAAAATTGATACAGCTACTGTACTTCCCCCTTTTCTTCCATTGATAGTTATGTATGGTACATCTAAAGCTTTAAATGCCTCTTTAGATTCTGCTGCCCCAACAAATCCCACAGGAACCCCTACTACAAGAGCTGGTTTTTCAATCTCTCCTCTCTCAATCATCTCTTTTAATTGATAAAGAGCAGTAGGTGCATTTCCAATTAAAAATATTTTAGTTCTAGGATCTTTAGCTGCTTTTTCCATTCCAACTATTGATCTTGTAACTCCTCTCTCTTTAGCCTCTTTAGCAACTTCGCTATCAGCTACTAAACAGTAAGCTTCACAACCAAATTTAGATAGTACCATTTTACTTGCTCCATTTACTATCATATTTGTGTCACAATAGATTTTGCATCCATCTTGTAAAGCTTTTTTTCCACTTTCAATAGCATTGTTTCTAAACTCAATTAGATCAGCATATTCAAAGTCAGCAGTTGTATGGATAACTCTTTTTACTATTGGTAGAGTTTCTTCATTAAATAGGTTGATCTTTTCTCCTAGCTCCTCACCAATAATTTCAAAACTTCTTTTTTCAATATCTTGTGGTACTTTTATATAATTATTCATATTTTACCTTCCTTATATTTATTTTTATATTAATCTAATATATCTTTTAATAGTTCAAAGCCTGTAAAAAAGTGTATATGAGGGTAACCAGCCTTTACATTTTTATTTTCAAATATACACTTCCAATTTTTCCCATTAGGTTTTTCAGCAATATATCCCCTTTGCTCCTCTAAAACCTCTTTTATCTTAGAGTAGTGGAACTCATGCCCTCTAGCTACAATCTTTCCATCTTTCAATATATTTATATAGCCAAAACGAGATATATCCAGACGATTTCCCATTTTTACACTACAACTAACTAAATTACACATTGGATAGATAGTTCCATCTAGCATCTCTATCTCTTTAGATAGAAACATAAATCCCCCACACTCTCCAAAGATCTTCCCACCATTTTCAGCAAACTCTCTAATTGAGTTTAACATCTCTTGGTTTTCACCAATCTCTTTAGCAAAAGATTCAGGATAACCACCACCAAAATACAATATATCTAAGTTTTCAGGGATTTTTTTATCTTTTACAGGAGAAAAGAATATAGTTTCAATTCCTAAATAGTTAAAAAGTTCGATATTATCATTATAATAGAAACTAAAGGCACCATCTTTAGCTATTCCCATTCTCATTCCCTTATACATATCTTTTTTATCTTCAAAGGGATTTTTTACCTCTTTCATCTCAACTTGTGAGGCGATTTCTAATATTCCCTCTACATCTAAAGTTTTATATAGAGTCTCTTTTAATCTATCTATTTTAGATTTTAAATCTCCAATCTCTTCAGCTTGTAAAAGCCCAAGATGTCTACTTCCAATATGCAAACTATCATCTTTAGGCACATAACCTAAACATCTTACATCTGTATATTTTTCAATAGCCTCTTTAAATATTGCATAAGTTTTTTCACTAGAAACCTTGTTTATAATTACCCCAGCTATATTTACTCTTTTATCTAACATCTGATATCCCAGAACTTGAGCTGCAATACTTGTTGATTTTCCTATTCCATCAACTACCAGTATCACAGGAACTCCTAAAACTCTTGAAAGATGAGCTGAACTATTGTTGTCAAGGGTATTGTCCTCCCCATCATATAGCCCCATAACTCCCTCTATTATAGAAATATCTTTTTGATGTGAATAGAAACTATATTTAACTCCCTCTTCTCCCATCATAAAAAGATCTAGGTTATAGCTTTTATTTCCAGTTACAAATTGATGAAACCCAGGGTCAATATAGTCTGGTCCTGTTTTAAAAGGTGAAACATTATCAAATAGTGACATCAGCCCCATTGAAACAGTAGTTTTCCCTATTCCACTATTTGTTCCTGCTAACATAAATGCTTTCATCTCATCACCTCTTTCAATACTCTTAAAACTTTTATATTATTCTCTCTATTTTTTATTGCAAGTCTAATATAGCTCTCATTTAGATATTGAAAATTAGAGGCATCTCTTACAACAACACCTTTTTCAATCATCTTTTCTCTCACATATGATGAGTTATATTTTAAAAGTTTTACCAATATAAAGTTTACATTTGTCTTATAAGTTCTTATATTTTCTATTTTTTGACTCTCTTCAAAGAACCACTTTTTCTCTTCAGCTATCCATTTTTCAGTTGTTTCTATATACTCACTATCCCAAAGCATTGTTTTCCCTGCAAGTTCAGCAAATGAGTTTACACTCCAAGGCTCCTTGTAACTTTCCATCTTCTTTAAAACTTCACTGTCAAAGGTTATTCCATATCCAAGTCTAACCCCAGGCACTGCAAAGAATTTTGTTAAAGCTCTCATAATAAATATATTTTTACTTTTTAAGAGAATAGCTGTTTGATTTTCCCAATCCTCTACGAACTCAATAAAAGCTTCATCTATAAATAGTCTTATCCCTCTTTTTTCAAGTTCACTATTTATTCTTTTAATCTTTTCAAGAGGTATAAAGCTTCCTGTGGGGTTGTTAGGATTACAAATCACTACTAAATCACATTGTGGTAACTCTTTTAAAAAGTTTTCTACATCTAAATTCCAACTATTTTCCTCTAAAAGTGGATAGTATAAAATCTCACTCTCTATTGTATCCAAAGCTCTCTTATACTCAGCAAAGGCTGGAGCTACTATAAGAGTTTTCTTAGGTTTCATAGCTTTCATATGCAGAAATAAAATCTCTGTTGCTCCATTTCCCACAACTATATTTTCCAATTTTACTCCATTATATTTAGCTATATTCTCTCTTAACTCCACATATTCAGGATCTGGGTATTTCTCCAATATATGAAAACTGTTAATCACTCTCTCTTTAAATTTTTCTGGAACTCCTAAGGGGTTGATATTTGAGCTATAATCTAGTAGATTGTCCTTTCCCTCTCTTTGAAGTCTATATATATTACCACCATGTAAATCCATTTTTCACTCCTTAAATGCTGTAAAATCAATTGTTTCTAATAATTTCACTTCTCTAGTACATCGCTAGGTTTTGACAAAGTACCTTTGTATTTGGCGATTATTAGTCAAGTTTAGTTATCTCTATTTATTTTAAATATCAGCTAAATTCCATGTCGTAGAATAAAGAATCCCTATGGCTCATTCCTTATAGGTATCGCAGAAGTTCCATTCTTCCACTTCTGCATCTCAAAAATAATAGTCGCTAAAGCTCCTCTATTTTTGGAACTCGATTTCGTCTCAAACACGTCGGAATTTTTAGCGTCAAATTTCATAACTCTCTCTAATATTCTTCTCCAAATTCCATTTTAGCTGATATTAGAGTTTTTTTTCAATAACTTAATATTAATATCTTAATTATATAATTAAATACTTATCTAAAAATTAAAGATATACTGTATCTTATTATTGTAAATAGAGCTAGTCCAACCCAAGATGTAACATATAGAAGTCTAATAGCTCTTTTTATATCTCTTAAATCAAAGCACTTTAATCTATCTCCAATAGTTGCTTTATCATACACTTTTCCAAAATAGCTTGTTTTACCCCCAAATTGTACCCCTAAAGCTCCTGCAAAAGCTGCTTCAGAGTTACCAGAGTTAGGACTTGAATGGTTTAATCTATCTCTAAAAAACACTCTCCATGCCCCTTTATAGTTCATTCTTAACATCATAGCTGCTATTGGAATTATAACTCCCCCTGCCAATCTTGCAGGTATAAAGTTTGCCACATCATCTGTTTTTGCTGATACCATTCCATAGTCCATATATTTTTCATTTTTATATCCAACCATTGAATCTAGTGTATTTATAGCCTTGTATCCCATTGCGAAAGGTAGAGCAAGAGAAACACCACCAATAGTGAACAGACTTCCTACAAAGGCAAAAAACATAGGTGCTATCACTCCATCAACAGAATTTTCACTTATTGTTTCTAGCACACTTCTTGTAATCTGTCTTACATCCATATTTCCAGTATCTCTACTTACTAAATAAGAAAGCTCTCTCTTAGCCTTTTCCAAATCTCCATCTGTAAGAACCTTACAAACTCTAAATCCCTCATCAGCAAGACTTTTAGTTGCTAAAGTTGTATAGAGGAAAAACACCTCAAGCCCTTGTGATATTTTTGCTAAGTAGTAAGATACAACTGCTGTTGTCCCCACTGTTATTATCATCAATAATCCACCTGTTAGCTTCTTATTTTTAGCCTTGTATAAAATTTTCTCCAATGTTGAAATAAGCTTTCCTATAAATCTTACAGGGTGTGGAAACCAGTGGGGATCTCCGAAAATCAGGTCCATTATATAAGCTATTCCATATTTTGCTAAAAAATTCATTCCTAATCACCTAGTATCTCATATATCTTTTTAATATCTATATTTTCTCTAACAACTTTCTCAAGCTTGTCAAACTCTCTCTCTCTATACTCATCAAAGGTAATTCCCTCACCAAGTTGTTCCATACCTTTTTTATCTCTAATTCTATTTAAAATAGTTCTTGTTACCTTTTCATTATCAAAAATTCCATGAAGATATGTTCCAAAAATATTATCCTTAACAACTGCCACTATATGATCATCCTCTGTTACTGAAGATTCATTTCCAACAGTTACCCCTTGATGTATCTCATAACCTTTGATCTCTGTTCCATCAAGCCCATCTAATATACCTTTACTATTTACTAACTTACCAGTATATTGAATAGTGTTTTTCTCCTTTTCCATCACCGTTTCTGTATCTAAAATTCCAAGTCCTGGAATCTCTTTGATGTCACTCTCTATTCCATAAGGATCTTTTACTCTTTCACCAAGAATTTGGAAACCTCCACAAATTCCTACAATTACAGTTCCATTTCTCGATGCTTTTATAATCTCAGTAGCTATTCCCCTATCCTTAATATCTTTCAAGTCATCAATTGTGTTTTTAGAACCTGGAATAATTATCATATCTTCATTTCCTAGCTCATCAGCAGAGGTTACATAGTTAATAGTTACATCATCTTGAATACTTAAAGCATCAATATCTGTGAAGTTAGATATATGTTTTAATTTTATTACAGATATTTTTATACCTTTATTTTCCTTTGAATTTTTAAATCTATCTGTAAGGCTATCCTCATCTTCTATATCAATATCACTGTAAGGCATTACCCCAATAACTGGCACCCCTGTTAGCTCCTCAAGCTTTGACAATCCAGGTTTTAATATATTTACATCTCCTCTAAATTTATTGATGATTACCCCTTTTACCCTTGCTCTTTCCTCTGGAGTCATAAGCATAATTGTACCATAGACAGATGCAAAAACTCCCCCTCTGTCTATATCTGCAACTAATATCACTGGAGCATCAGCCATTTTAGCCATTCCCATATTAGCTATATCTTCCTCTTTTATATTTATCTCAACTGGACTTCCTGCCCCCTCAATTACAGAGATATCAAAGTTTTCTCTAATATAGTCATAAGACTTCATAATTTCTGACTTCAAAGAAGTTTTAAACTTTCCATATTCAAGTCCACTCATATTTCCAATAGATTTTCCATTTACAATAACTTGAATCTTTCTAGCAGTTGTAGGTTTTAAAAGGATAGGGTTCATATATGCCTCTGGCTCTATTCCTGATGCCATAGCTTGAACAACTTGAGCTCTTCCCATCTCTCCACCTGTTTTGCTTATATATGAATTTAGTGCCATATTTTGAGATTTGAATGGTGCTACCTTGTAACCATCTCTATGGAAAACTCTACAAAGTCCAGTTACAGTTATACTCTTTCCTGCTCCAGATGATGTTCCAACTATCATAATATTTCTATGTTTCATACTCATGCTCCTCACAAAATTTTATAATATATACTTAACTAACTATAATTTTAACTAATTCATCGTTAGATTTCGACAAAGTGCCTTTGCATCTACATTTATTAGTCAATTTTTATTATTTAATTTCCTTTTTAACATCAACTCGCTTCCGTATTGTCAAATAAAGAATCCCTATTGCTCATTCTCTATGGGTATCGCAGAAGTTCCATTCTTCCACTTCTGCATCTCAAAAATAGTAGTCGCTAAAGCTTCTCTATTTTTGGAACTCGGCTTCGCCTCAAACACGTTGCATTTTCTTAACTGCATTTCGCTGAGGGCTTCTAATATTTGTCAATGAACTTCATCTTAGTTGATGTTAGGATATTATATATAAAAAAAGAATAACCTTATATTAAAAAAACACCAAAATTAAACTTTAATTTGATGATTGTAATAATATATAGTCATTCTTAATCTATTTTTATATATTTTTTGTTTACTAATGATGAACAATTTTTTTCTCCTCCATAAAATTTACTGGAGAGAAGTTGCTAACACTTCCCCGTCCCCGCAGGATAGTCGTAAAGTTTTTAAGGCAGGTCTCCTGACTCAGATTCTTCCTACTCACAAGCCTTCCCAAAATAATTCAGTGGTATTCTTGCTTTCATCATCTTTACAGTGGCGGGACCGTGTAAGCTTTGCACTTAACTTCCCTTTTAATTGTATAATACAAACCTTAAAAATTTTATTTTTATCTTATGTCAATTATACATTCTATTAATACATTAGTCAAGTATTTTAAATATATAGTAAGTTCACTTTTTTGTCATAATATACTTTATTGATGCTTATTTTATTTTTTATTTAGAGAATTTATATTGATAATTACTTAAAAACTTCAATAAATATCAATATAGCAAAAATCATACTCTTTTTTAATAATCCTTTCACAAATCTAATTTATACTCCACAGAAAAAGTTATTCTATCCTCTTTTCCTGCTCTCTCCTCTTTATCTTTATTTTTATTGATCTGATACATCACATCAAAGGTTAAGCCGTTTTTATACTCTACTCCCCCACCAATTCCATAATACCTTCCATTTTCATACTCCATTGATCTATTTAATGAAGTGTATTCATTTTTAGAAAGTTCACTCTCTCTATTTTCTACCCCCTCAATATAGTAACCTAAATTAAGTTTTAAATATGGTTTAGCTCCTGTTTCTGTGGTAGAAAAATTATATTTTCCAGTTGCATATACTGGGATATTTCCAAAACTATTTTCCTCTATTACAGAGCTTCTATGTCCTATTCCACTTTGCTCTTCATCAAAACGGTATCTCTCCTCTTTCTGTCCTTGATATTTTACCCCTACACCTATTTCAAAATCTTCAATTAATTTCTCAGATGTCAACTCCTTTGAAATCTCATTTTTTATAGGTATAACCTTTGTTTTATCCTCAAATTCATACTCTTTTATCTCACTATTTAAGCTATCTAAAAAGTCATAGTAGTTTTTTACCAAAGCACTATATTCACTTTCAAAATGCAATCTATCTTCGCCATTGCTAGTTAAAAACTGTTGCTCTTGAATATTTTCATCTATATTTACACTACTCTCTGGCTCTGGAGAATTTTCAGCAATTTTAATTATCTCTAAAAGTTTTTCTTCTGTTAATTCTTCCTTTACATCTATTTTTTCTTCAATAATAGGAGAGTTATTTTGGGTGTAAGCAACTAATGCTGTATTCAAAAATATAAAAATCAATATTTTTTTCATTTTATCCCTCCTTTTTATTTAGTTTTTTCAATTTTATTGTAACAAAAATATAGAATTTTTTAAAGTTCATTTTTATAGATTAAGATTAATTTTAATTCAATTTTTAAACAAATAAAAAGACTGTAAATTTAATAATTTCATCTTATTAATTTATTACAGTCTACTTTTTTATTTTACTTATTCTTTATAATTACAAGCTCATTATAGAACTTCTCCATCTCCTCAAATAATCTTGGAGATCCTCTTAAAATCTTACTTGAATCAACTATAAATAGATTTTCTTTTTTCCCAGCAGTAGTTTTTAAAACAGCTGATTTCTTCAGATCATCAGGAGATTTAATGCTCATAGCCCCTGCTAAAAAATCTGGATTTTCTCTAATAAGAAGATCTTGAGATATAATTGGTCTGCTTCCTTTTAAATCTCCAGCTATATTTTTAACTCCTAAAAATCTCATAATCTCCCCAGGAAGTGACTCTTCATTAAAAGCCAACATAGGAGTAGTTACATATAAAATAGCTCCTTTTAGATTAAGTGGCTCTTTTTCTAACTTAGCTTTTAAAGTGTCAACTCTCTTTTTACCATCTTGATAGATAGCCTCTGCTTCTACTTTTTTTCCTGTAAACTCTCCATAGATCTCTATATTTTTAAATATATCATCTATTTTCTCTGTTTCACTTATAATAAATGGTATTTTCAATTTCTTTAAACTATCCCCTGTTGAAATAGACATAGTGTTTAAAATTACTAAATCTGGAGAAAAAGATAGTATTTTTTCAATACTAGGTTTTGTTATATTTCCTACACTTGGAAGTTTATTAGTTTTCTCAACAGGCTCTATCTTACTCATAAAAGTTTTTCCAATAGCTGCTATTTTATCCTCTGCTCCTAGCATATAAAGAATTTCTATTCCAGCAGGATCAGCTAAAACAATTCTATTGTACTCTTTAAGCTCTACTGAGTTATTGTATTTATCAACTACCATACCATCTTTTATTTCAAGGGAGTATGAAACTATTGAGATAAAACAAAAAGTTAGTAGTAAAAAAAATCTTTTTTTAATATTCATTTATATACTTCCTTTCTTTAAATTTAGTTAAATTTATTATACATCGTTAGGTTTTGACAAAGTACCTTTGTTATTTATGTTTATTAGTTAATTTTAGTTATCAAAACTAAGATTTTAAATATCAGCTAAATTCCATGTCGTAGAATAAAGAGAGAGTAGCACTCATCTGACTATGGGTATCGCAGAAGTTCCATTCTTTCACTTCTGCATCTCAAAAATAGTAGTCACTAAAGTTCCTCTATTTTTGGAACTCGACTTCGTCTCAAACACGTTGCATTTTCTTAACTTCATTTCGCTAAGGGATTCTAATATTCACCTCTAAATTACGTCAACTTGATGTTAGTAACAATTATATATTTTCTAATATTAGCTAAATACAAAGGAATCTTTGCTATAAAACTAACAATGTATTAGATACCTAAAAATAACTTTTATTTAATTTTAGGTATAATATATGGAAAATCATTCTCCCCATAAAAGATATCACACTGTAAATTATAAACCTCTTTTAAATTTTCCTTAGTCAATACCTCTTTAGGCGTCCCCTTACAAAAAAGTTTTCCATTTTTTAGCATAATCAATTCATCACAAAAAAGAGCAGCAAGATTGAGATCATGCAATACTGCAACTGCTGTCTTTCCCTCTTTTCTCACTATCTCCTTTACCTTTTCCATAAGCTCAATAGCGTGATTCAGATCAAGAGCAGATGTTGGCTCATCTAAAAGTATAATCTCTGTATCCTGTGTAATTGCCCTTGCAAGTAATACCCTTTGAAACTCTCCACCAGATAGAGTGGTGGCTGTTCTCTTTTTAAATCTCTCAAGATCTAAAGAGTTCAAAGCTTTTTCAGCTAATTCCCTATCCTCTCTGCTATAACCTTTCCAACTATTTTCAAGATGTGGTAATCTTCCCATAAGGACAAACTCCTCTACACTCATAGCAGACATAAGTTGAGATTTTTGAGGAACTAAAGAGATCAATTTAGATTTTTCTTTCTGTGAAAATTCTTTTGAATTTTTATTAGCTATCTTTATAGTTCCAGATGAGCTATGAAGATACCCAAGTATATTTTTTAGTAAAGTTGATTTTCCACAACCATTTGGACCTAATATTCCTACTAACTTTTTCTCATCTATTGAAAGGGAAAGATTATTTAATATTTGCCTCTCTCCATATCCAAAGTTTAAATTCTCTATATTTATAATCTCCATTAAAAATCTCTCCTCTTATTTTTTAAAGCTAAGTATAAAAAGAAAGGTGCTCCAAAGAATGCAGTAATAACCCCTATTGGTATCTCTGTTGGAGCTAAAATTATACGTCCAAAGGTATCACATATAAGTAGGAAAAATCCCCCAGCTAAAATAGTACTTAAAAACATTTTTCTATTAGAGGGACCAAGGATCATTCTCATTGTGTGTGGAACTATAAGCCCTACAAAGCCTATCATTCCTGAAAATGCCACAGAGAATGCCACCACAAAAGCTGATACAGTCAAGGCTCTTATCTTCAATCTATTTACATCTATCCCTAGAGAGTGAGCCTCTTCATCTCCAGACAGAAGAGCATCTAACTCATTTCTCTTTAAAAAGAAATATGCTACTGAAAATAGTAGAGGAATCAATATTAAAATAACTTGCTCCCAAGTTGCATTTCCTAAATATCCCATAAGCCACATTGTAATTTTAAAAGAGTCCTCTCCAATAAGATACATAGCAAATGAAGTGAATGCCCCAAGAAAAGAGGAAACTGCTATACCTATTATTAAAAGAGTTGCAACATTTACTCTATCCCCTTTTTTAGCCATTTTAAATATCAGAAGTGTACTTGTAAGGCAGCTAAAAAATGCAAGAACTCCATACATAAAATCTGGTAAATTTAAAACATAGGCTATTACTGCCCCAAAAGTTGCACTTGCTGCAATCCCAATAATATAGGGGTCTGCCAATGGGTTTTGGAAAACTGTTTGGACTACTGCTCCACTTGATGAGAGCATCATACCTATCAATAGTGACATAACTATTCTTGGCAATCTTAAATTAAAAATAATTGTCTTTATATATTCAGGGGCATTAGCAGGAGAGAATATATATTCTAATGGAATAGGAACACTCCCTAATGGTATAGAGAGTATTCCAACTGCTAAAATTCCCACTGTTAAAATTAATGGTAGAATTTTTTCCATCTGCATCACTTTCAATTACAGGCTATATTTAAAGCCTACATAATAGTTTCTCTCTGCTGCTGGATCATATGTATATCCTTCACTTAAAGAGTAATCCACAGCCTCATAATATTGTTCATTGAAAATATTATTAATTCCTGCATATAGAGTTAAACCAGAGTTAAAGTTATAGTTAGCTCTAATATTTGTCACTGTATGAGAATTAACTTTTCCACCTAAATTTTCATTATTTAAGTAGATCTTATCAACATATACTACCTCTGCTCCTAAATTAAAGTTATCTGTGAAAGCATAGTTTGCCCCAATATTAAATTTATTTTTAGGAACTTTAGCAACTCTATTTCCTTCTAAATCAACATATCCTGTTTTGTTTCCATCTTTATCATAAACACCTTTTTTACCATCTTTTATCTTAACATTGATAAAAGAGTAAGATTGTGAAAGTGTTAATTTTCCTAGATATTGTTCAGCTTTAAGCTCAAATCCAACTCTCTCTGTTTTACCTAGATTATAGTTATATATCCAAGCAGGTGGCATTCCTGATGCCATATCTTGTGTTATTTCATCTTTAGTTACTGTATAAAAAACAGATCCACTTACATTTGAGAAACCAATATAATCAGAGAATCCAATCTCAAAATTATTATATTTTTCAGAGTTTAGATCATTTAAGTAGTAGTTTGCCAAACCATTTGTTGTAACTTTATTTGTAAGAAGTGCAGGTGGTGGAGAAGTAAATCCTCTCTCATATCTTACATAGGCTTTTCCAGTATCTGAATATAGATAATTAGCTGATAATTCATAGGCAAAGTTATCCTCATCAGTAGTTACTTTTCTACCTTCATTAGTTGTTTGCATAGGTTTTCCATTTACACTAACAACCCTATTTGTATTTCTATCAGCCTCATAATTAGTTTTTTCATATCTTAAACCTTGGGCAAATTCAAAATCTCCCCAAACATAGTTATTCATCACATAACCACTTATAGTTTCTTTTTCTAAATCATTTGTAGTAAGAGTTTTTATCCCCATAGGACTAAGTCCACCAGTAGATGAACTTATAGGTTGAATCCCCATATCACTAACTCTTTTAGCTTTGTTTTTAATATAGTCCATACCAAAAATCAAGCTACTTCCCTCACCATATAAGTATCTAAATTTAGGTTTTACTCCCCATTTTTCATCTTCAAACAATCCCTTTTGATCTGCAATAGCCTCGCCTTTTATAGCTGAAGTATTTACTGAGCCAAAATCCCAAGTTCTAATTTTCATCTCTGTATTTTGATAGAACCCTGTAAGATTAAAATCTAAACTTTCAGATAATCTGTTATTATATGTCAATACATACTCATCTTTGTCTGTTTCTGTTCCATTTATTCCTGTACCCCATTTAGAACGAGTAAGTCCATCTTGTTTTCTATCTTCTTCAACTTCCTTTTTACTTAACATTTTAGGGTAATCTTCATCAGCTTTATATTTACTATATTTAAAGTTGATATTTTGTGTATCAGAGATTCTATATCCTAAATCTCCTTGGAAATAATCTGAATCTGATTCATCATTATCTCTATAACCTTTTCTATCATTTTTAGTATAAGCAAGATTTATATCAAAATTTCCAAAACTTTCTCCCACTGCTACATTTGTTTTTTTACTTCCATATTCTCCATAGTCAAAGCCTACCATAGCTTTTCTACCACTACCTTTTTTAGTGATAATATTTACTACTCCCCCAGAAGTTCCACTTCCATAAAGGACACTTCCTCCACCAGGGATAACTTCTATTCTTTCAATACTATCTGGTGAGATTGTATCTATTGGAGTTGCAGTCATTGAAGTATCTAGAGAGTTAATCTGTACTCCATCAACTAAGATTTGTACATTTTGTTTAGCCTTGTCCCCTTGTCCTCTTAAGTCAATTATTGAATCTTTACCCTGTTTTACAATATTGATACTTGGTATAGATTCTAGAACCTCACTGACTGTTTTATAGTTCTTTTCTTCAATCTCTTTAGATGTAACAACTGTTGGAGTACTTGCAGTTTTTCTCATCTCTGTGGCAAAACCTGTTGTTGAATAAACTACACTTTTACCTAAATCCACTGATTCTTCACCATATGCTGCTATGGTTAAACCTGCCCAAATCAATCCCAAAACTCTTTTATTCATACTCTTTCTCCTATCTTAAATTTATTTATATACTCTTTCTCTAAACAAGATTATTTATTCAGCACATCATTACATTTTGACAAAGTTCCTTTGGTATTTATGTTAATTAGTCAATTTTAGTTAATTAAATTTCTTTTTAACATCAAGTTGCTTCCATGTCAGTGAATAAAGAATCCCTATTGCTCATTTCGTTGAAAATGCAAAACTCGCTCCGCAAGCTCCGCTCAAACACGTTGCATTTTCTTAACTGCATTTCGCTGAGGGCTTCTAATATTCACCTCCAAATTACATCAACTTGATGTTAGGGATAATATATTTTTACTTTCCTCAATAATCTAGCTTTATAAATATAAAGGTATCTTTGCTTTAACTCTAGCGATATGCTAAAAATTGGATAAATTTTTATTTATTAAATATTCTCTCCATTATATAGATAATAATCTCACTTGAAATATTGTTTCCCCAGAAAATTCCCAATTTTGTAAGGTTATAAGAAGTTTCATCAATTACTACTAATCCCTTTTCCTCATAATCTTTCATCTTTTCATGGAAATATCCATACTCCTCTTGAGATAGCATCTCTTGTACAACTGCCTTTTCAATCACTGGAAACTGCATATATCCAGATAATCTAGCAAATCTCTCATGGTATTCTGTTTGTTTAGAGCAGAAACTCATCTCCTTACTCATATTAAATCTGCCGATACCTTGAACACTTCCCCCAGCTCCTACACCGATTGGGAATGTGTCTCCTCCAGTATTTCTAACTTTAATATATTTGTAGTTATCCCCATTATTTTTAGCTATCTTTGTTAATTCTAAAATATGGTAGCTATTATCTAATAACATCTCATCTACAAAGTGTTGATATAGAAGATAATCCCTCTCTACATCTGTTTTCATCTTAACTTTTTCATTTTCAATGTCCTTTGAAAGTTTAGATCCCTCATGTACCATCAATGAATAGAAACTAGCACTACTTAACCCCAGCTCTTTTACTATTCTTGCATCTTCTAACACATCTTCAACCTTTTGATCTGGAAAATTATAGATAATATCTACACAGAGATCCCCTTGAAAATTCTCTTTTAATCTTTTTAATCTCTCTATAACTTCTTCTTTTCCATAAGTTCTGTTATAGAATTTTCTTCCCTCATCTGAAAAAGTTTGGATTCCAACACTCAATCTGTTCACTCCGTACTCTTTCATCACCTTTAGTTTTTCATCTGTAAGATTATGAAGTGTTGTTTCAAAAGTAAACTCATACCCCTCTGAAACTCTTACATTCTTTTGAATACTTTTTAAAATCAACTCTAATTGTTGAGGCTTATATACAGTCGGTGTTCCACCACCAAAGAAAATAACCTCAAATTCACTCTCTTGGAAGTATTTTGTCCCTCCATATTTTTCAAATTCATCAGCTATATATTGTGCATAAGCATCTAAACTCCCATCAATTTGCTTTCTATTTAGATTACAAAATGAACAGATTTTATCACAATATGGAGTATGAACATAGATAGCTTTCTTTCTATTATCAGGTGTTTTTTGTAGCATCTCATCAAACTCTTTTGGTGAAAACGGTGTACTTTTTATATATTTGTTAATCAAACTATTACTATCATGATGTGACTTTAATCTCTTTTCATATAAAAATAAATTATTCTCCATTACAGATGTTTCCTCCTATTTTTCTGTGTTATTACAGAAATCACATTTATTTTTCTCACATGTGACTATATTAATATTATTTTTTTTCATTGTCAAGAAAAATATTTTTTGTATCAAAGTTTTTTGTTATAAAAACAATTGACTTTAAATTATTTTTCTGATATAACTTAACTGAATTAAATTTAATCAACGGAGGTTACTTATATGAAAACATTAATTACTTATTCAACAAGAACAGGAAACACTAAAAAGGTAGCAGAGGCAGTTGCAAAAGCTATTACAAATAGTGAGATTATGGATATAGCAGATGTACAAAATTTAGATTATGATCTAATAATTGTGGGGACTTGGATTGATAAAGGAACAGCAGATGCAAAAGCTCTTAAATTTATAAATGGAATTAAAGATAAGAACACAGCATTTTTCTTTACATTGGGAGCTTATCCAGATTCAAAACATGCTCAAGATTGCATAGCTAGTATTACAAAACTATTTACTGACAATGGAAACAAAGTTTTAGGACATTATCATTGTCAAGGAGCTATTGATCCTAAACTAATTGAGATGATGAAAACTAAATTCTCTCCTGATCATCCACATGGACCAAATCCAGAGAGAATCAAAAGATGGTCAGATGCTAGTACTCACCCAGATCAAAATGATTTAGATAACGCATATAACTATTTTAAAAATTTTATTGAAAGATTTTAGTGAGTTTTGGAGGAAAAAAAGATGATGTATTATTTTCAAGTGGGAGGTCCATTGATGTGGATTCTTCTAGTTTTATCAATAATTTCAACAACTGTAATTCTTGAAAGATTATTTTTCTTTTTTAAAAGTGAAAAATCTTTAAATAGAAACTTTAGAAGGGATATAGTTTTAGCAGTTTCTAACAAGGATATGTGTAAAATAGTTGAACTTTGTGATAAGGAAAAAAATGCTGTTGGTTGTTCCATCAAACAATTTGTTTGTAGAGGGGATATATGCTCTCCAATTCCAAAGGAGTTTCATAAATATGAACAATTGATTAAAGAGATACAGATGGACAAGATCTCTCCCCTTGAAAAGAGATTACATATTTTAGGGATTATAGCACATATTGCACCTATGCTTGGACTTTTAGGAACAGTTACTGGAATGATTGATGCTTTTAAAGATCTTTCACAATTTGGAGCTGGTGATCCTACACTTGTTGCTGATAGTATATCTAAGGCTCTTATTACCACAGCAGCAGGACTTTCAATAGCTATTCCAGCACTTGTTGTTTACAACTTATTAACTAAGAAAATTGAAGAAATTGAAGAAGAGATTGACAAGATAACAACAAATGTTATCAATATTGTAAGGGGATAAGATGGCAAGATATAAGAAAAAAAGAGCACTTTTAACTCCAGATTTAACACCTTTAATAGATGTGGTTTTTCTTCTTCTAATATTCTTTATAGTTTCCAGCACATTTAATAAATATGGAAGTATAAAGGTTGAACTGCCAACTTCTACTATAGAAAGTGTAAAAGAGGAAAATGAGGCTCTTGAGATAATTATTGATAAAGATAATAGATATTTTATTAACTACAAAGAGGATAAAAAAAGAGAGGTTACTTTTGAAGAATTAGATAGTTACTTAACTTCAGGGGTGAAAAGTGTTGCTATTACTGGGGATAAAAATTTGAAATATCAAAATATTATAGATGTTGTTTCAAAGGTTAAAAATCATGGGATAGAAAATTTAGGGATAAATTTCTATGAGTAAAAGTTAAGGTGTGAAAATGAGATATTTTATTTTAGCATTAATTGTTCATGGATTGCTTTTTCTTAAACTCTCTATCAATAGAGTTGGAAAGGTAAATCCACCTATAAAACAAAGTATAGCAATAGAGTTTCACCAGATAAAAGCCTCACCCACTCCAGTGACTCCACCTGCTGAAATAGTTGCTCCAGTAGTTGAGCAGCCTCCTAAACAAGAGGTTGTAAAAGAGAAACCTGTGGAAAAGAAAGTTGTAGAGAAGAAAGAGCCTATAAAGAAAGAAAGTTTACAACCTAAGAAAAGTGTGAAGAAAAAAGCTGCAAAGAAAGAAGTTGTAAAACAAGAGATTGAACCTACTTCAGTTTCTGAAACTTCAAGTGCTCCTACTGAACAAACTAGTGCTTCTAGCATTCCAAGTGGAGATAAGATTCTCCAAAACAATGGTGATGGAACTTATACAGCACTTTCTAATAACGGGATTAGATATAAGATTATAAAAGAGGTAGATCCTATCTATCCTAAACAAGCTGAAACTATAAAATATAAAAATAGAGTTGTAGTTAAGGCTAAATTTTTAGTTGATGAAAAGGGAGAGGTACAAAATATAACTATTGTCCAATCTCATAAGAAATTGGGATTTGATAATGCTGTTATATCAGCATTGAAAAAGTGGAGATTTGCTCCAATACATTATAATAATGAAATAATAAGGGTTTACTTCCAAAAAGAGTTTGTATTTGAGAGTAAAAAATAGCCTAAACTAAAAGAGAGTGTTGGTTTGACACTCTCTTTTAACTTATCTCTATTTTTATCTTTAAATTAAATATCATATTTTTCAAACTCATTATACTCTAAAGTCTTTTGAACTTTCTCTACATATTTAGTCCCCTCTTCAGAGTATTTAATCAATCCATGAGCCACTTCACTAGGTGACTTATCTTCATTCAATAGTTTTCTAACTGTTTTATAAGCATCTGAAACAGAGATAGTCATAACTATATCCTTTACAGATTCTTCAATTGTATCATATTTTCTTAAATGTGGAACAAACCCATTCTCTCTAACTCCATTAGCTGCAATTCTAGGCTCATTAGGGTTAGTTGACCACATTCCAAAGATGTTGTTCCCCTCTCTAAAGAATCTTGATGTTCCCCAACCACTTTCCAATGCTCCTTGAGTTAGAATCAAAGAGGCTGGATATATAACCATCTTTCCTTGAAGTTCTTTCCAGTTTCCATATTCAACTTTATATGTTTTGAAAAGTCCCTCACAAAACTCTCTCTCTTCTGGAGTCAATTCCTCTTTTATAGCTAATTTTTCAACAATAGCTTTATTTTCCTTTATCTCCTCATGCACCTCATTTATAGCAGGTAAAAGCATATCAACAAAGGCTTTTTTTCTTTCAACAGAAGATAATTCTCTTAAATCTATCTCCTTTTGAACATAATCACTATTTTTTTCTTCCTTTTGTGTAACTTGTGCAACTTCTTTTTTTGGTATTTCAAGGTTGTCTATCTCATTGCTAACTATTTTTTCTTCACTCTTAACTTCTTCAGTTTTAACTTTTTCAATAATATTTGTTTGATTTAAAAAATTCTTTTGAACTTTAAATCCAAAGATAAAAAATAGAGAAAACATTCCTATAAATAGTACTAACTTCTTATTCATAATTTCTCTCCTATTAAAAATAATTTTTTCTGGTATAGTATACTTTATTTTCTAAAAAAAGTAAAGGATTTTTTAAGTTGTTATGTTCTCTAATTCTACTTTTACTATCTTTTTAACTCTTTCAACTTCACTTTTTTCAAACACTTTATTCTAATTCTTTCACTTTTTTTACAATTTTAAAACTTGAGAAAAAGTAATTTTTATTTTGAAAAATTTCCCTTGTCTTTAAAGAAATTTATTTAATTTTACAAAAGAAAAAAGCACAAAATTAATTGTGCTTTGTAAACTAATTATAATTAACCTAAAATTTTATAGATCTCTTCTATATTAAGATTTGCCCTTAAATGATCAGCAAGTTTATCATATTCTCTCTCTTTAAAATCGGTAAAAGAGAAACTCTCATCAATAGGAGCAAGTCCTTTTCTCCTTCTAATATTATTTAAAAACTTTCTTGTAAACTCTCCATTATCAAAAATACCATGAATATATGTTCCAAAACTGTTTTCTTTAGCTATAAAAATAAGATTATCTTCTGTAGTCAAATTAATTTCATTTCCCTTAGTAACCCCTTGATGAATCTCATAACCTTTTACAACTAAACCGTTACACCCCTCTAACAATGGTGACTCTATTTTAGAAAGAGTTTTCTCAACTTGATGAGTGTATTTCACCTTCTCCATAGTTGTAACAGTATCTAAAATTCCAAATCCAGCTGTTTTTTCAAAACTGCTTTCAATATGGTGAGGATCAAAAATCTCTTTTCCTAACATTTGGAAACCACCACAAATACCTACAACTGTTGTTCCTTTACTATGCAACTCCTTAATTTTATCGAAAATTCCATTAGCTTTTAACATTTCTAAATCTGTAATAGTATTTTTACTTCCTGGAAGTATTATAATATCCTCATTTCCCAACTCTTTAACATCATATACATAGTTTAAAGCAACATCAGGATATTGACTTAAAGCATCAAAATCTGTATAGTTAGACATCTTATTTGTCCTAATTACACTTATATTTATATCTTTTTTCTCATTTGTGTTAGTAGTTAATTTTTTAGCTAAAACATCCTCTTCCTCTATATTTAAATTTATATATGGAACAACTCCCAATACTTTAATATCCAATCCCTCACCTTGAAGTCTATCTTCAAACATCTTTATTCCAGGTTTTAAAAGCTCAACATCTCCTCTAAATTTATTGATTATAACACCTTTTATTCTCTTTCTATCATTTTCATCAAGAAGAGCAATATTCCCATAAAGTGAGGCAAAAACTCCACCTGTTTCAATATTTCCAACTAGAATAACTGGAGCATCAATAAGTTCAGCCATTCCCATATTAACTAAATCCCATTGACGAAGGTTAATCTCTGCTGGACTACCCCCACCTTCTAAAACTCCTATATCGAAGTTATCCTCTATAATCTTATAGTTTCTCTTTGCTATCTCCTTTAATTTTACAGAATTTGAAAAATAGTCAACAGCATTCATATTTTTAGCTGGAACACCCTCAATTATAATCTGTGAATTATTATCTGAATTTGGTTTTAAAAGAATAGGATTCATAAAAGCTCTTGGCAACTCCTTAGCAGCCTCAGCTTGAACAACTTGAGCTCTTCCCATCTCTAAACCATCAATATCAACAAATGAGTTCAATGCCATATTTTGTGATTTAAATGGAGAAACTCTATATCCATCTTGTGCAAAAATTCTGCATAATCCTGCTGTTATAATGCTCTTTCCTACTGAAGAACCTGTCCCCTGTATCATAACTTTTTTGTGCATAAAAAACACCTCGATTAAATAATTAGTACAATTTATGGTATCATAAATTATATTGATATTTCAACTATAATTTCTATTTTGTAGGAACTACTATTTTTAGTATTCCACCAATCCCCTTTTCTGTGGAGATAGTCAGTTCATGTGCAATTTCAATAGCATAGCCATAAGTTGTGTATCCATTTTTTTCAATATAGCTTTTTAAATTTTGATATGTCTTAACCAAATTGCTATATGGATTATTGTATTTTATAGATATAACCTTTCCTAACATTAGCTCTTCACTTTTTTCAATTACTACATTTTTAGGTATCACTATCCCAACTTTTTTTACTGGAACAATTCCACCATCAACCTTTACACTCTCAATATTTTTTATCTCTGTCATTGTAATATATTCAACATCATCTATACTATATTTTTTAGCAAAGGAGTTTAATTTTTCATAGTTTGTTGCCATCTCTACTTCATCTGTTTCATCTTTCATATCAATAGAATACCATCTTATATTTTCAATCTCCTCTATTTTAAACTCCTCTTCCTTTGTTGAAGTAGAGGAAAAATCCCTAATATTTTCAAGCTTTTTTAAGATAGTTTTTTTAGATTTTTTCAATTCAGATATTTTTTTATCTATCTCATTTATCTTATTTTCTAAAAACATTATACTTTCATCGCTATTTTTAATCTCTACATATCTTTTAATCTCTTCCAATGAAAACCCAGCTTTCTTTAATGTAAGAAGAAAAAAGAGATCCCATATTTGCTCATTTGAATAATATCTATAACCATTCTCTTCATCTATTATATTGGGAATAAGAATATTTTTTTTATGGTAAAATATTAGAGTTTGACGAGATATATTAAAAATCTTAGCTATTTCAGAAATTTTATATCTATTTTTCATTTAAATTTCACCTCTTGACTGTATAGTTAAGTATATAGATTATAATACCATGGTTAAGAAAAAAATAAAATATTTTAAGGGGGTTTTTTATGTCAAAAAGAAATGCTCTTGAAACTGAAAATATAACTAAGTTATTTTTTAAATTTGCAATTCCAAGCATCTTTGGAATGCTTATTGTTTCATTGGAGATTATGATTGATGGTATGTTCTTAGGTAGAAATGTTGGACCTTTAGGTTTAGCAGCAGTAAACTTATCTATGCCATTGATAAATTTTTTAATGAGTGTAGGGCTTATGATATGTGTAGGTGGAGGAGTTATTACAAGTATTTACTTTGGTAAGAAAAAGTTAAATAGGGCTAGAGAGCTTACTTCTATAATTTTGATGCTTTTAATTGGAGTTTTGGAATTTCTCTCTCTCATAGTTCTAATTAATTTGGACTTTTTTATCAACTTTTTAGGGGCAAATGAGGAAGTTTACTCATATGTTAGAGCCTATATGATTCCAATGATGATAGGAGCTTTCTTCTATACTTCGCCTATTTTTACAGAAACTTTTGTTAAGATAGAGGAGAAACCTAATTTAGTTTTTGTAAGTGGAAGTGTTTGCTTAACTTTTAATGCTCTATTGGATTATCTATTTATACAAAAATTCCAATGGGGAATGACTGGGGGGGCAGTTGCTACACTTTTAGCCTGTATGCTTGGATTTTTAGCACTATTACCAAATCTTCACTTTAAACTTCCACAAAAATCTTTGAGAATATATATCAAGGATATAAAAAATATATTTTTCAATGGAAGTTCAGAGATGCTATCTGTTGTGTCTTCAACTTTTGCTATGTATCTATTTAATCTAACTCTTATGAAGAAAATAGGGGTATTAGGAGTTTCAGCTTTAACAATCGTTTTCTATATAAATCAGATGTTAAATATCAGTTTATATGGACTTTCTCAAGCATTACAACCACTTGTTGCTTACAATTTAGGTGCTAGACATCTGGACAAGATTAAGAAAGTATTGAGAGTTTCTCTTATAACAGGGGGAGCATTGGGAGCTGTTGCATATATAGGAAGTCACATTTGGGGTGGCTTTATAATAGGGATATTTTCAAAGGAAAATCAAGAATTAATGAGCTTGGCTAAAACTGCTCTATTCTATATTAGCTTTGCTTACTTGATCTCTTTCTTAAATATAATATCAACATCTTTCTTAACATCAATAGAAAAACCTATTGAATCTGTGGTAGTTTCTTTGGGGAGATCAATAGTATTTATAGCTATTCCACTATTTATACTTCCAGATCTAATAGGGGCAAAGGGAATTTGGCTTTCTATTCCAATAGCTGAGCTTATGTGTTTAATAGTAAGCTATTTTCTAATGAAAAAAGCTATTGCTCAAATAACTTGGAGATTAACAAAAAAATTAAAATAATATGTTTTTAATAGCTTTCTATGATAAAATAATATTATAGAGAGCTATTTTTTTATAAATTTTGAGGAGGGAAAATGAAAAAAGCAGAATTAAAAACACCTACAATTTTATTAAATATGAAGGCTATTAAAAATAATATAGAAGTATATCAAGAGTTGTGTGATAAAAATGGAAAAGAGTTGTGGCCAATGATAAAAACTCATAAGAGTAGAGAGATTTTAAAGATGCAAATTGAGGCTGGGGCTACTGGAGTTCTTTGTGGAACTCTTGATGAGTGTGAAATGTGCTGTGATATGGGAGTTAATAAGATAATGTATGCTTATCCTGTTGCAAGTAAAGAGAGCATAGATAGAGTTATTGAACTTACTAAAAAATCTGATTTTATTTTGAGATTGGACAGTGTAGAAAGTGCTAAAATGATAGATGAGGCAGCAGGAGCAGAGGGGGTAACTATAAGCTATACAATTATAGTTGATAGTGGACTTCACCGTTTTGGAGTAGATGTTGAGAAAGTTGCAGAGTTTGCCAACCAATTAAAAGAGATGAAAAATTTAAAATTAAGAGGGATATCTACTCACCCAGGGCATGTGTATGGGGCAAATTGTGAGGCTGATTTAGATAAATATATTATAGATGAGTGTGAAACTTTAAGAAGAGGAAAAGAGCTAATGAACAGTGCAGGTTATGAACTTGAGTATATAACAAGTGGTTCAACTCCTACTTTTTCTCAAGCTGTAAAAGATGAAAATATCAATGTATTCCACCCTGGAAACTATGTATTTTTAGATACTATTCAAATGTCAGTAAATAGAGCTACTGAAGAGGATTGTGCTCTTACTGTTTATGCAACAATAATTTCACATCCAAGAGAGGATCTATTTATTTGTGATGCTGGAGCTAAATGCCTTGGACTAGATCAAGGGGCTCATGGAAACACTTCAATAGTTGGTTTTGGTAAAGTGATTGGACACCCTGAAATTATAGTGGTTGGACTTTCTGAAGAGGTGGGTAAACTTCATGTTCATGGGGAAACTAATCTAAAAATTGGAGATAAGATTGAAATAATTCCAAATCACTCATGCTCAACAGCAAATCTATGTAGTTACTATACAGTTGTTGAAGATGATGAGGTTGTAGGAAGTATTCCTGTTGATGTAAGGGGAAATAGTTTTAAAAGAATTTAAAAGTTTTTGTTCTTATTCTAATATCAGCTAAAATGAAATTTGGAGAAGAATATTAGAGAGAGTTATGAAATTTGACGCTAAAAATTCCGACGTGTTTGAGACGAAGTCGAGTTTCGGAATTTTAGTCAAATGAATACTACTCTCTCTTTATTCTATGACATGGAATTTAGCTGATATTTAAAAGAAATAAAGATAACTAAAATTGACTGATTAACATAAATACAAAGGTACTTTGTCATAACCTAACGATATGTTAAATAAATTAGTATTTAATAAATTTTTATTAATACTAATGAAAAAAACGGTTAAATATATTATAATATAATTAGGTACAAAACATTTTAACAGGGGGAGTGCACATGGATTTTAAGAGAGAGTGGAGAAGAAATAAAAAAGTTTTTGCAGCAATTCTTACAATAGCATTACCTGCAATAGCAGACCTATTTGTTCAAACATTACTTGGATTTTTTGATATGGTGATGGTAGGTAGGTTAGGACCTGTGGCTATAAGTTCAGTTGGAGTTGGAAATGCTCCTGTACAAGCTGTAATACCAGTTTTCTTTGCTATAAGTATAGGAACAACTGCCATTGTAAGTAGGGCATTTGGTTCAAACAACACCAAAGAGGGAAGAAACTCAATGGCACAAAGTGTTATACTATCAATTCCAATCTCAATACTGATTACAGCACTATTGTTAATTTTTGAAGGAAGTATATTGAAATTAGTTGGAAGAGCAAATGATATGAACATGGAGATGACAGCTCAATACTATCAAGCAGTTGTTTTAGGATTGCCATTTCTTTGTTTTAACGTTGTATTTTTTGCTGCTTATCGTTCAATAAATAAAGCATCACTTCCTATGATTTCAAATATAATAAGTGTTATCTCTAACGTTATTTTAAACTATTTATTTATCTTTACTTTAGGTATGGGAGTGCTTGGAGCTGGAATAGCAACTACTATTTCAAGGGGAATTATCACAGTTTTCTTTGTTTATCTGACATTCTTTACAGATAATTTCTGGGTATCTCTACCAATTAAAAGTCTAAAAATAGATAAAGAGATGATAAAAAGAATATTAAAAGTTGGTATACCTGCTGCTATTGAGCAAGGAATCTTTAGAATAGGGATGTTAGTTTTTGAAATGATGGTTATATCTTTAGGAACAATAGCTTATACATCTCACAAAATAGCTCTTACTGCTGAATCATTCTCATTTAACATGGGATTTGGATTTGCAGTTGCTGGAACTGCTCTTGTAGGACAACAACTTGGTAAAAACTCACCTAAAAATGCTGAGAGAGATGCTAAAGCAACAACAACATTAGCTCTATTGGCTATGTCTACTTTTGGACTATTTTTCTTTATATTACCAGGAACAATTATAGCAATGTTCACTAATGATCCTCAGATTAGAGAGTTAGCAACTGGAGCTTTAAGATTAGTATCTATATGTCAACCTTTCCTAGCAGTATCAATGGTAATGAGTGGTTGTTTGAGAGGGGCTGGAGATACAAAAGCTGTTCTTTTAATTACTGCAATAGGAATGTATCTAATAAGAATTCCTTTAACATATCTATTCCTTTATAAAATGGAAACAGGGTTATTGGGAGCTTGGGTTGTTATGTCTATTGACTTAGGATTTAGAAGTATAGCAGCATATAGAGTATTTAAAAAAGGTAGATGGAGATATTTACACGTTTAATTTTAGGAGGTAACCTTGATAAATTTTAGATACATAGGATATGGAACAAGTTTTATAGCTGAATATTCAGGAAAAAATAATCAAAAAAAAGATTATCTATATATTTTCAATGACAACAGAATGAAATCTATCTTTTCTAAAAAAATGAGATGGAATTTTTTTAATGAACAACCTACACTTTTAACTTTTAATGAGTTAAAAGAACAGATTTTTTATACAAATAAAATAGTATTAAAAGAGGCTAAGAGAATCTTAGCCTTTTATACATCTATTCCAAAAGATATAAAAGAGGAGTTAGGGATAAAATCGTATTATGATATTATTGACTTTGCCAATGATTTTTTTGAATATTATAGAGAATTAAATATTAATGAAGTGGAAAAAGTTGAGAATATCCAAAGTTGGCAAGAGAAATATTTTTTACATTTTGAAAAAATAAAGGATTCTTTTGATAAACTTTTAGAAAAATACAACTATATTCCTAGTGATTGGATTGAGGATTTAAAATATTATCAGAAAGATTTTTTTGATAGATTTAACAAAATAATTTTTGTTGATATTGTTGAGTTTGAAAAGGTGTATAGAGATATAATTGTGGATTTAGGAGAGGAAAAAGAAGTAGAGATAGCTCTACAAATGGAAAAATGTAGTTTTGATGAGGAAAATTTAAAGTTTAAAGAAACTATTTTGCCAGAAACTTCCCCAAGCAACATATTTATATATCAATCTAAAGATGAATTAGAAGAGAGTATGAGCCTTATATATCTCCTTAAAGAAAAAGCTAAAAAAGGTGAATTTTATTCCCCTGCTCCTGAAAATAGTGAGTTTTTTAATCTATTTCCATTCTATTTTGGAAAATCTCAAGCAGTTACAATGAATGATACAAAACTATATGCTTTTTTAAATATTCAATTAAATCTTTTGCTAAATATGGAAGAAAAATTAGGGGAAACATACAATCTTCAAGAGTTTGAAAAAGCATTTGAGAATAGAGCTTTTAAAGAGTATTACTCTCTGACTGAAGATGATATCAGATTAATAAAGAAAATCTCCTCAAACTTCTATCAATATATATCTTTGGATATTTTACATAGCAACGAGGTTCAATATATTATTAGTGAAGATATAAGTTTTACTAAAAAATTAGAAAAGGTATTCAAAGATTTTAGTAGTATTTTAAAATTAAAAAGTGTAGATGAGTTATATAATTACTTTAAAAGTGAGATATCCCTTGAAAAATTTATTCAAAAAGAGTATGGAGATGTTTTTGAAAAGTTCTTTGAAATCTTTGGAATAATGAAAGAGAATGAAAATATGAGTATACACAAAAGTTTTAAATCATATTTTGATGGAAATTTAGGTATAGCTCTTTTAAAATTAACTATTCAATATATGAAAGATATTGCAATAACTTCTAATGAAAAGGTAGATTCTGAAAGGGTTATTATAAAGAATATTGAATCTGCTCTTTATGCCAATGAAACAAAACATCTATTTAGAGATCAAGGAAGATTTAGCAAAACAAACTTTTTTATAGATATTACAAGTGATTTGATGCCTGGAACTATTAAGGACAATCTTATTTTTACTGAAAAGCAAAGAAAGGAGCTAAATCTTACAACTAAAGAGGAAAAAAGGGAAGTTAAAAAATATAGATTTTTCCAAATGTTATTTACAAATAGAAATAGTGTTATCTTCACTAAAAAGAATGAAGATAGGGGAATTGATATATCTCCATTTATAGATGAGTTATGTATAAAATATGATCTAAAAATCAACAGTGCTCCTATTGAGCTAAACAAAAGTATTGAGATATTAAAAAAATCTATTCCAAGCAGTGTTATAGGAAACTTAGAGTTTAACAAAGGGGAGTTTTCTAAAGAGGAAAGCGATTTTAAAGATAATAGATTAAATATTGGAGCTTATGACTATGATAATCTTGTAAAATGTCCACTGAAATTTTATTTTCAAAAATTGGCTCAACTAATTCCAGAAAAAGATTCAGAGGTTGACTATCTAAATAAACAGTTTTTAGGAACACTGGTACATAAGATTTTAGAAAATATAGTTAGAGATATTTGGAAAGATGTTCTATCTAAGGGAGTTTATGAAATAGATAGAGAGATAATAGTTGAGGCTATAAATAGAGAGATAAAAAATAATAGATCTAAAATTTTAGTGCAGATGGATATGTATCTTCAAGAAATTCTTATCCCACTATTAAGTGAAAACATTGAGATCTTCTTTAAAAAATTAGCATCAAAATATAAAAATATAAGTATAAGAAGATTTCAAGGGGAGAAAGATGCAGGAAAAAACACACCTTTTATTCAAGATAAAATTGATGTTTATTTGAGAGGAAAGGCAGATTTAGTAATTGAAAGTGATATGGGAAATGAGATTATAGATTATAAAACTGGTGGAGCTCAAGAGGCTCAGTTAGATTACTACTCTATTATCCTTTTTGGTGATGAAACTAAGGCTGAGAAAACTATTTTTAATGTTATAAAAGGTGATATGAAAGCTCCTGATAAAGTAGAATTAACTAAAGAGGGATTAAAAGAGAATATTCTAGAGTTTTTAGATAATCCATTCTATATTAGAAGTGAGAGAAAGAATATTTGTGAAAATAATGGACATAGTTGTGAGTATATTGATATTTGTGGAAAGAAGAGGGATTTATGAAAAATAGATTGATATTAAAAGCAAGTGCAGGAACAGGAAAAACATATAGATTATCCCTTGAATATGTAGCCTCTCTTTGTTGTGGAAATGATTTTAAAGATATTTTAGTAATGACTTTTACTAAAAAAGCAACTGCTGAGATAAAAGATAGAATATTGAAATTTTTAAGGCAATTAAAGGAGAATGGAGAAGAGGCAAAGGAGTTAAGGGAAAATATTTTAAAACTTTACCCTGAGATAGATTTTAATCAAAGTAAGATTGAGAAAATCTATGAAGAGGTTGTTCAAAATAGAGATAAACTTAGAATTTACACAATAGATGCCTTTACTAACCTAATTTTTAAAAAGGCTATTGCTCCATATTTAAAAATATACTCTTATGAGATTATTGATGAGGAAGAAAATAAAAAAACTATTTTTAGAATATTGGATAAACTTTTTACTATTAAAGAAGATTTTGCAAAGTTTAAAGAGTTTTTAAAAGATAATACAGAGAGAGATATTGATAATTATATTGATTTAATAGATAAACTTTTAAGTCATAGATGGAAAATAATAGTTTTAGGTGATAGATTAAATATAAAAAGAGAGGCTTTTCAAGTAAAAAGCAACTTTAATATTATGGAGAATCTTTTAGAAATAGTTGGTTCTGTGGCAATTGAAAAAAAAGAGCCAACAGAGGCTTTTGTTGCTAAAAAAACGAAACCTTATTTTCTATTAGAAAGTGAGTTACAAAAAGAGAAATTTTTATTAGAAAATTTCAAAGAGCTAGTAGCAGGTAATATTTGGAATGGAAATAGAATAAGATCAACTCATAGAGTAGCAGATGATCTTAATTATCTCCAAGAGGAGTTAAGATTAAATCTTGCTAAAACTCTGTTTAACGAAAAAATTATCCCTTATGAAGAGAAGTTACTTCAAGTTATTAATAGAATTTATGAAATTTATGATGAAATAAAATTCAAGGAACAAAGATTTACATTTTCAGATATAAGCAACTACACATTTAAATATATTAGAGATAAAAATCTAAATTTTGTTGATGAAAATGGAGTTACTGATGACTTTTTTGATATTATTGATGGAAAGATAAAAACTATATTTATAGATGAGTTTCAAGATACAAGTATATTACAATGGAAAATTTTAAAAGATATTATAGATAAAAGTGAAAATGTAATATGTGTAGGAGATGAAAAACAGAGTATCTATGGTTGGAGAGGTGGAGAGAAAAACCTCTTTGAAAATCTTGAAAAGATAATAGATGGAAAAGTTGAAAATCTAAACACTTGTTATAGAAGTGAAGAGAATGTAGTTAGATTCTATAATAAATTTTTTAAAACTCTATCTGAAAAAAGTGAAGAGAGTAGTAAAAAGTGGGAATTTCTAGAGGTAAATCCTAAAAATCAAAACCAAAAAGGACATATTGAAATTTTGACTAAGGATTTATTAGAAGATTTAGAAGATTTAGAAGATAAGGAAGAAAAAGAAAATATAAGTGTTATTGATAAGATAATAGAAAAAATTCAACTTGACTTCAATGGAGTTTATGAGGGAATAGGAATTTTAGCTAGACAAAATAAAGAGTTAGATTTGATAGAAAAGAAATTAACTGAGGCAAATATCCCATTTGTTGTTGATTCAAATGTCAATGTAATTGAAAGTAGAGGAATCAAAGGGATATATTATTTGATAAAATATCTAGTGAAAAATGATTACCTATCTCTACTTAATTTTTTACGTTGTGATCTTGTGAATATCTCTGCTGATTCTTTAAAACATCTAGTTAAAGAGAGAGAAGATATAGAAAATTGGTTGTTAGATTACTCTTCAGAGATAGATTTAAATGATGAAGAGAGAGAAGTTTTGGAGATAGTCAAAGAACTTAAAGATAAATATAATGCTAATGATGGAGAGACATATTTTTTAACTTATGATATTCTTCAAAAATTGGGAGTTACAGAGAGATTCTCTAGTAAGGGAGATATTTCAAACTTATACTCTTTCTATAAAATTATTAAAAGTTATAGATATTTTGATGAGTTTTTAAGTGAGTTTGAAGATCAAAAAAATAGTTCAAAGTTTAAGAAAATAGTATTAAAAGATGAAAATAGTGTAAATCTCATGACTATCCATAAATCTAAAGGACTTGAATTTGATACACTTTTCTATTACTATAATCCTAAGACAAGTCAAAACAATATACCTAAAGTAATTTTTTATTTTACAATGGATAACAAATATGAAGAGGCAAAAGAGTTTCTATTAACAAATACCAAATTTAACTATATTTTAAAAATTTTATCAAGTGAGTTTGGATATTTAGAGGAGAACAGAATAAAAGAGGAGCATGAGGAGATAAATAATCTCTATGTTGCTCTGACAAGACCTAAAAATAATATCTATATAGCTCTTGAAAAATATGATGAAAGTAAAAACAAAGATGGCTACAATTTAAATATGATTAATTGTGAAAAAGAGTTTAGAGATAGAGAGATAATTTTTACTGAAGTTCAATCTAAAGATAAAAATGATAAGAGGGAAACCTTTGAACTTAACCTTTCTACCCCTGAGGCATCATATCCAAAGGGAGAAGAGAGCATATTTAAAGATAGAGAGAAAATATATTCACACTCTCTTCAAAATGAGATTAAAAGATTAAAGGGGACAGTTGTCCACTACTTCCTTGAGAATTTGATCTATGCAACTAATGAGGAGATTGAGAGAGCTAAAAAATTGACTTTTGCTAAGTTTGCATCAAACTTAGGAGAAAAAGGGATAGGTGAAATTCTATCTGAAAAAAATATTGAGTATATTTTAAATAAGAAAAAGGAGATCTTTTCTAAAGATTGGGATAAAATCTATCCTGAATATGAGATCTATACAGAGGATGAAACTTTTAGAATAGACAGATTGATGATAAAAGAGGCAAAAGAAGAGGAGAAAGGTTGTATCTATATAGTTGATTATAAAACTGGAGAGATCAATGAGGAGCAACTTGCTAATTATAAAGCTATTATTGAAAATCTTTTAGAGAGATTGGGAAAAGAAAATGAGTATGAAGTTATTACAGAGTTTATAGAATATAAAATATAATTTAAAAATAAATTGCTCTTTTTTTATTACTTTTGATAGAAAAATAATAAAAATGTTGAAAATAAGTAAGAAAAGTTTTATAATGAAGATAGATAACTTGTGTGAATATTTTATATTACTAAGGGGGAATCAAAATGGCAGTTACACTAGAAACTATAAAAAAAGCAAAAACCACGATTGAAAATTCAATTAAAAGAACACCTTTAATTGAGTGTCCTACACTAGAAAAAATGACTGGAGGAAAAGTTTTATTTAAACTTGAAAATCTACAAAAGACAGGTTCTTTCAAATTAAGAGGGGCTTTAAACAGAATAGCCAATTTAACAGAAGAGGAAAAAGCAAGAGGAGTTATTGCCTCATCAGCTGGAAACCATGCTCAAGGTATAGCTTTAGGAGCTACTGCTCAAGGTATAAAATCTACAATAGTTATGCCTGAAACAGCACCAATAGCTAAGATAGCAGCTACAAGAGGATATGGAGCAGAGGTTGTACTTTGTGGTACTGTTTATGATGATGCTTTTGCTAAAGCTTGTGAAATTCAAAAAGCTACTGGAGCAGTATTTTTACATCCATTTGATGATGAGTATGTAATAGCTGGACAAGGAACAATAGGACTTGAAATATTAGAAGATGCAGCAGATATTGATGCAGTTTTAGTTCCTATCGGTGGTGGAGGAATCCTTGCTGGAATAGCAACTGCTGTTAAATCAATAAATCCTAAGATAAAAGTAATTGGTGTTGAATCTGAAAATGCAGCTTCAATGACAGAGGCTTTAAAACGTGGAGAGTGTTGTGAAGTTTGTGCACAACCTACAATAGCTGATGGTATTGCTGTTAAAAAAGTTGGTTGTAAAACTCTTGAACTTGTAAGAAAATATGTAGATGAAGTTATTACAGTAAGTGAAGATGAGATTGCTAGAGCTATACTATTCCTTATGGAGAAAAGTAAAGTTGTTGCTGAAGGTGCAGGAGCTACTCCTCTAGCTGCTATTCTTGCTGGAAAAGTTAAATGTGTAGGAAAAAAAGTTTGTGCTGTTGTTTCTGGTGGTAATATAGATGTAAACCTTATTGAGAGAGTTTTAAATAGAGCTCTTATCAATGAGGGAAGAAGATTTGAATTTAAAGTTAAGGTTCACGATAGATTTGGTGAAACAGAAAAACTTCTAAAACTTATTACAAAAAATAGAGCTAACATTTTATTTATAACTCAAAGCATGTATAATATAGATTTAGGAATCAATATGCAAGAGATTACCCTTGTAATTGAGTGCAGTGACATTGAGCATAGAAATAATGTTATTGTAAAAATCAAAGAAGCTGGATATGAAATCTACTAAACTATTGAAAAATTTTAACAATTGAAGTAGAATAACTATTATATGTTGTTTGGAGGAAAAAATGAAAAAGATAATAGGAGCACTATTAATACTTGTATTTTCCAACCTATTTGGAGAGTACAAATATCCATTTAAAAATCCATATATGGCAACTATATTAGGAAGTTCTACTCTTATGACAGATGGAGTAAGTGAAGCTGTCCCCACAAAGGTGTATAAAGTAAAACTACCTAATAGCAAGGAGCCACCTGAAAATTTATGGTATAATGGCAAATTTGAGTTTTCTTTAGTTCACCAAAAGGAGAAAGCTCCACTTATTTTTCTTTTAGCTGGTACAGGATCAGATTATCATGCTACAAGAATGGTATTATTTCAAAGAATTTTTTATGATGCAGGGTTCCATGTAATCTCTATAACTTCACCTATGCACTCTAACTTTATTGTTAATGCTTCTACAAATAAGATGCCAGGAATGATTATAGAAGATGGAAAGGATATCTACAAAGTGATGAAGGAAACTTACAATATTGTAAAGGATGATATTGAAGTATCTGATTTCTATGTGGTAGGTTATAGTCTTGGAGGAACATCATCTGCTGTTGTTTCATATTTAGATGAAAAAGAAAAAGCTTTTAATTTTAAAAGAGTTTTTATGGTAAATCCAGCTGTGGATATATATTCATCAGCTGTGAAACTTGATAAAGAGTTAAATAGATATACAGATGATGATCCTAAAAAAATAGGAGTATTAATAGATAATGTTATAAGTAAAGTATCTTCAACTTTAAAAGATGGATATACAGAGATAACCGAGGAAACTATCTATAAATTATTTGAAAATGATGTTTTATCTAATGAAGATATGAGTCAACTTATAGGTTTAGCTTTTAGACTTATATCAATAGACTTAAACTATGTAACAGACCTTTTAAATAATATGGGAGTATATGTAACAGAGCCTGTTGGTAAATTTACAAATATGTTTCCATACTTTGAAAAAATAGATTTTGCTGATTTTGAAGACTATATGAATAGACTTGCATATCCATATTATAAAAAGAAATTTGGTGGAAATATTACACTAGATCAACTACTTACAACTACAACTCTTAAACAGATAGAAGATTATCTGAAAACAACTGATAAGATAGTAGCTGTAACAAATAGAGATGAGCTTATCTTAAATGAAAATGATTTCAAATTCTTAGAAAACACTTTCAAAGATAGACTTATAATCTATCCATATGGGGGACATTGTGGAAATATGTTCTACACAGAGAATGTAGATGTTATGTTGAAATTCTTAAAAGAGGGGGTATTTAAATATGAAAATTAGAAAAAAAATACTGACTCTTTTAATCTTCACTTTACTTTGTGTAACTGCTTTTGGAAATGAAAATCAAAATAGTAGTGAAAATCTAAAAACTAAAAGTGAAATTTCTCAATATTTTGGAGTATACGACCCATGGGAACCTTTAAATAGAAGAATATACTACTTTAACTATACTTTTGATAAATATGTTTTTTTACCTGTTGTTGATGCTTATAATTTAATAACTCCAACTTTTGTTCAAAAAAGGGTAAAAAGCTTTTTTGCAAATAGTGTAAATCTTACTACAACAGGAAACTCTATCTTACAGGCAAAGCCTAAAAAAGCTATGAAAGCATGGGGAAGATTCTCTATAAATGCTACTTTAGGGTTGTTTGGTTTATTTGATGTAGCATCAAAACTTGGAATGCCTAAACCTTATGAAGATTTTGGACTTACTCTTGCTCACTATGGTGTAGGAGATGGCCCATACCTTATTTTACCATTTTTAGGACCTAGTAATTTAAGAGATGCAGTAGGTAGTGGAATAAATACATACGCTTTAGGAGCATTGGATCCTTATGAAGCTGCTGACATTGTAGATATAGATAAACCTGGAGTAGTTGCTCTACAAGGGATAGATAAGAGAAAAAATACAAATTTCAGATATTATAGTAGTGGATCACCTTTTGAATATGAGTATTTAAGATTTTTTTATAAAAAATATAGAAAGATACAGATGGAAACTGGAGAACAGTTTTAATTTAACAGGGGGGTAATGATGATAAATTTACAAGAAAAAGTTTTAACTTACAAAGATGAGATTGTAAAAGGAATACAAGGAGCTGTACAAATAAAAAGTGTACAAGAGCCAACTAAAGAGGGGAAACCTTTTGGAGATGGACCAGCTGCAGCACTACAATATTTCTTAGATTTAGGAGCTAAATTAGGATTTAAAGTTGAAAACTTTGATAACTATGCTGGAACTATTGAGTTTGGTGAGGGAGAAGAGGTTGTAGGTATTCTTGGACATGTAGACGTAGTACCTGAAGGAGATGGATGGATATACCCACCATACAGTGGAACTATAGCTGATGGAAAAATATTTGGAAGAGGAACTCTTGATGATAAAGGACCATCTATGATTTGTCTATATGCTATGAAAGCTATCATGGATTCAGGAGTAAAATTAAATAGAAAAGTAAGAATGATAATTGGAGCTAACGAAGAAACTGGAAGCTTATGTATGGAACACTATTTCAACACTTTAAAAATGCCTCAACCAACTATGGCATTTACTCCTGATTCTAGTTTCCCAGTTACATTTGCAGAAAAAGGAATTATTCGTGTTAAATTTACTCAAGAGTATAAAAATTTAGGTGATTTCACATTTACAGGAGGAAATGCTTTTAACTCTGTTCCTGATGGAGCAAAAGCTGTTATTCCTCAAGAATTTACTGGAGATCTATTATCAAAAGTGGAAGCTTTTAATGAAGGTAAAGAATTTAAAATCTCTGTTGAATTAAAAGATGGAAAATACTATGTTACATCTGAAGGAAAATCTTCTCATGCTGCAAGACCTCATAAAGGATATAATGCTGTTAGTGCACTATTTGCATTTTTAGGAACTGTTGAAATACTAAATGAAGATCTTAAAAATATAGTAGATTTCTTTAAAGAGTATGTTAAAATGGAAAATGATGGAGCATCTTTTGGTGTAAACTTTGAAGATCATGAAACTGGTAAACTTACTTTAAATATAGGAAAAATGAATATTGTTAATGGAGCTATGGAGATTTGCGTAGATATGAGATGTCCAGTTCATGTACCTAATGATAAAGTTATTGATACTTTAAAAGAAAAAGTAGAAGGAAAGGTTAATCTAGTTGTTGCTGGAAATACAGCTCCTCTATATGTTGCTAAAGATAGTTTCCTTGTTTCTACATTGATGAATATTTATAAAGATATTACTGGAGATGTTGAAGCTGAACCAGTAGCTATTGGTGGAGGAACTTATGCTAGAGAGGTAACAAATGGAGTTGCTTTTGGAGCTCTTCTTTCATCTCAAGTGGATAATATGCACCAAAAAAATGAGTGCTTAGAGATAGATAAGATTGATACTATTGCTAGAATCTATGTTGAGGCTATATATCAATTAGCAAAATAAAAAAGTGCTAGTAAAAGTATATTTTTTTTAGTATTATATAGTGAGGAATAAATTATGTATTACTAAGGAGATATTAAAATGGAATGGAAAAATTTAACCATTGACGATAAAGAGATTATTGATGAGTTCACCAAAGGGAAGTTTATAACTTGTGATTATAACTTTACAAATCTTTATCTTTGGAGTCAAGGGGAGAAGGCAACTTATACTATAGAAAATAATGTTCTAATTGTAAGAGGGTTATATGAGGATAAATATTACTACTTTATGCCTGTACCTAGATCATTAGAATATTTAGAGAATGCTAAAGAGATAATAAAAAGACTTTTAGAAGAAAAAGCTCAAATTGTCCTTGTTCCTGAAAAATGGAAAAATTATCTTGAAGATAGTTTTATTTTAGAAGAAAGAAGAGATAGTTTTGACTATGTTTACTCTTTAGAAAGTTTAGCTTATTTAAAGGGAAGAAAATACTCTAAAAAGAAAAATAGAGTTAATAACTTTATAAAAACTTATAATTATACTTATGAGAAGATAACTTCTGAAAATATAAAAGAGGTTTTAGAGTTTCAAGGAGATTGGTGTCACGATAAATCTTGTGAAATTATACCTGTTTTAAGAAATGAAGATATTGGAATCCACAATATTTTAAATCACTTTGATAGACTTGGAGTCAAAGGTGGAATGTTAAAAGTTGATGGGAAGGTAATAGCTTACTCATTGGGAGAGGCACTAGATGATGAATATGTAGTAATTCACATTGAGAAGGGGCTTAATGAGTATATTGGAAGTTACCAAATGATAAATATGATGTTTTTACAAAATGAGTTTAAAGATTATAAGTTTGTAAATAGAGAAGATGATTTTGGGGATTTAGGGCTTAGAGAGGCAAAGGAATCTTACCATCCATTAGAGTTATTAAAGAAGTATGAGATTGTTGGAGTTAAATAGATAATGAGAAAGGCTGTTCAGATAATTAATCTGTTCAGCCTTTTTCATATCAACTACTCCTCTTCTAGTAACTTAAAATTTCTCCAAAACTTTTTTAATTCAATTTCATAAACTGGGATATCAGTAACTTCAAATTCTAAGTTAATTAAAGTTACTATCATATCTACTTTTCTATCTTGAGCTAAAAAATATTTTAATTTATAAACTGGAAGATATTGAATTACTTCAACATTATAAATTTTTTCTAAAAAATCTCCTACCTTTTTTCCAGCAAAATGATTTAATGAATTGTCTACTATTATAATTTTTTTCCTATTGTTTTTTTGTTCTCTATTAATTTCACTTTGAATAAATCTAGTTAATAAAATAACATCTTCCGTTTCAAAACTTCTAAAATATTTTCTCAATAAAGATTCTAAAAAATCAAAAAGTTCTAAATTATACTCTGGCAAATCTGAAACTTCAATATTTTTTTCTGATATATTAAACCTAGATTTAAAATCAGAAATTCTAATTAAATTTAAAATTTTATTTTTTAATCTCTTTTTAATTTCTATATCTTTAAATATATTTCTTTGCAACTCATCAAAGAAAAACGGCATATTCTTTTCAAGAATTAACTCAAAGTCACTCATATACTTACTTTTTAATATCTCTATAATAATCGAAATATAATCATCAGGAAGCTCAAGTTGTAACTCCTCTTTAAAAAAACTTTTTATCTCCTCATACTTTTTCAAATCAATATTTTGTAATTTATAAGGAAATTCCTTGTCCTCTTTTGGTGTAAAAGATAAAATAATTATTGATATAATAGCATAAAAGCTATATATTTGAGGTTCTTTTTTTAGCTTAATTAAGAGAATATTAGTTTTAAAAAGAATAGTTTCCAACTTTTTTTCATCTACCAAAGAGAAAAGAATATCTTTAAATATAGTTTTTAAATTTATACCAGCAGATAAAAATTTAGTAAAAAACCCTATTAAAAGCCCATTTATTACCTTAGAATTTCCATAAACTTTAACTCCCTTTCCTGGAATTGCTTCAATTTCAAGTTGATACTCCCTTAAAAATTTTTTTATTTCAAGAAGATCGTTATTTAAAGTTCTTCTTGTCACATCTAAAACTGCACTTTCATGACTTAAAACAATCTCATGGTTTAAAAGTAATTTAGTCAATAAATAATCTCTTCTATCAATTGAAGTTAAAGTTGAATTTGAAGAGATCAGTTTTTTTATTTTAAAAATCTCTTTTTTATCTAAATAAAATAGATCTTTATCCTTCTTTATCTCACTAAGATTATGTTTAACTAATGCTCTATTTAGATCTTCGATATTGTATCTTATTGTCCTAGGATTGAGGTTTAAAAGTTTTGCAAAATCATCAATACTATATTTTTCCTGAAATAAAAGTTCCAATATTTTTATATTTTTTCCATTTAACATCTAACCTCTCCCCTTTATAAAATATGCGAAATTTTTTTCAATTTTATTGAAAAAAAAATCTAATTTAATCTCGTTAAAAACAATGTTACTATAAGATATAAAAATGTATTATAATTATAGTATAAGACATTTTATAGAAAAAAACTACTATAAAAATATGAATTAGTTTTGAGGAGGAAGTTATATGACAGAAAAGGAATTTACAAAAAATTATCTTAATTCCTTCAAAAAAGAGGGAAGATTAAAAAATGTTGGAGAAGCTAAAAAAAGAATTGAAGTTTTCTTCGACACTTTACAAGAAGCACTTGAAAAAGATGGAAAAGTGATCTTCAAAGATTGGGGTAAATTTGAAATTAAAGAGAGAGAAGAAAGAAATTATGGAAATCCAAAAACTCAAGAGAGAATTGTAATTCCATCAAAAAAAGTTTTTAAATTTACTGTTGGTAAAAAATTTGCTGACAAAGTTAAAAACAGCTAGTGGAGTAATCCACTTAGCTGTTTTTTCCAAACTTTATTTTAATTTCATCATATAATTTGAATAAAGTAGAAGCAGAAAATATACCTACAGCCATAGCTCCAGCTATTATAAAAGTTTGTATTCCTTTTTGAACAGCAATGGGGTAGTTTTTATCTAATAGATTATACATAGTATAATAAATTCCACCTCCTGGTGCTAAAGGAATCAATGCTGCAATTAAAATAGTTGTTACAGGGGTAGAAATTCTTCTAGCAATGATTTCTGAGTAAACAGCCATTGCAAAAGTGGCTATAAAATAAGATAGTCCTTCTGGAAACTGCAATTTTTGCCCCCAAAGATAAATAGCCCAACTTAAACCTCCTGCTATACTTGTATGAACGAGGTTTTTATTTTTTATATTAAACATCAAACCAAATCCACAAGTTGTAATTACTGCAGAAAAGATTTGAAAAATCATTTTTTCAATAGGCATCTATACCCCTCCTAAATCTAAAAGCAATTTCAAAGCAATTCCAGAACCAACTGCTATAGCCGTTCCAATCATTACTACCTCTCCCAACCTTGAAAAACCTGTAACTAAATCTCCAGAGAAAAGATCTCTCATAGAGTTAATAAAAGCTACTCCAGGCACTAAAATCATAAGTGTAGATATAATTGGAATAGAAACATCAGTTATAAAGCCGTAACGTAGGAAAATACAAGCTGTTCCAGAGGATATAGCACCACATAACAAGTTAGTAAAGAAAACCCCTAAATTTAGCATATCTGTCAGCTTAGAAGCTATTGCTATTAATATTCCACATAAAAAAGCTGCTATAAATTCATGAAAATTTCCAGAGAAAAGAAAGGTAAAAAATCCAGCACCTAAACAATTTCCAAGAATATTTACTGGAAAAGAATAAGGCTTATCTTTTTCAATCTCTAACAATCTATTTTCCAATTCTTCATAATTGTATCTAGATAGATTTTCTATTAAAGTATGAACTTGATAAACTTTATCTAAATTTGTACTTCTAGAATTAACCCTTTCAACTAATGATACAACTTCCCCATCTGAATTTTTCAATGTTATAATTATACAAGTTAAAGTAGCAAAACATTGTGGAATCAGCCCATAGTATTTAGCTACTTGGCATACAGAGTTTTCAACTCTATATATCTCTGCTCCATTTTGAAGAAGAAGCTTCCCAGCATGACAAGCTAGAGATAAAATTTTATACTCACTTTTTTTCGTCATATTATAGTCTCCAATATTTAATTTATTCATGTAAATTATAGCATAAATTTTAAAATATACTATATTAAAAATATAAATTTCTCCAACTAAAATTATTTTTTATTTATTGTCAAAATGATAATAAAATATCTTTTACTCTTATATTCTTTTAATATCTGCTATTTTTTATGATATAATTATCTTATTAAAACAGATGCTAAATGGAGATGATAATATGGATTTTATGTCAAGAAGAAGTATTAGAAAATATAAGAATATGCCAGTTGAAAAAGAGATAATAGATGAACTTTTAAAAGTTGCTATAATTGCTCCTACTGGACACAATGCAAGAGCCTGTGAGTTTATAGTTTTTGAAAATGAAAAAGAGGTAAAAAAGTTAATAGGAATTAAAAAAGCTGGTGCTAATTTCTTAGAAACTGCTCAAGCTGGAATTGCTGTTGTTGTAAATTGTGATAAAGCTGGAACATGGATAGAAGATGGATCAGTGGCAGCTTATACAATTCAATTAAAAGCACATGAAATGGGACTTGGAAGTTGCTGGTTACAACTTAGAGATAGATTTAGCCCAAATGATGAGCCTTCTGATGAACTGTTTGCTAAAATAGTAGAGCTTCCTAAAAATTATAAAGTTCTCTGTTTTATAGCTTTAGGATATGCTGATGAAGAGAAACCAAGCTACACTGAAAAAGATGTAGATCTATCAAAAATACATTATAACAAGTTTTAAAATTTTATATCAATTATAGAAAGAGAGCTGTATAAAAATATTACAACAGCTCTCAAATTTTATCTATTATCTTTTTTCAGCATAAAGATCAGCTAATAATTTATCTGTATCTAGGTTATTCTTTTCCATATCCTTGAAGTATCTATAAGTAGCAACTTTTAATTCAGAACAAGCAGCTTCGTCAGAAACAATTATTCCTTTTCTATGAAGTTGAAGAGCTGAAATTGTCCACATGTGATTTACTCCCTCTTCAATTCCATGTTGTAATGCTCTTGCTTTGTTTAATCCAGTAACCATAATTAATACTTCTTTAGCATCAAGGATTGTTCCAACTCCTACTGTAAGAGCTAATTTAGGAACTGCATTGATATCTCCATTGAAGAATCTAGCGTTTGCAACTATTGTATCCATAGTAAGTTCTTTATCTCTTGTTCTTGAAGATAGAGAAGATCCTGGTTCGTTGAAAGCAATATGTCCATCTGGTCCGATTCCTCCTAAGAATAGGTGAATTCCTCCATAAGATTTGATTTTATCTTCATATCTTTGGCATTCAGCTTCATAATCTTCAGCAAGTCCATTAAGAATGTTTACATTTTCTTTAGGAATGTCAATGTGATTGAAGAAATTAGAGAACATATAGTGATGATAGCTTTGATCATTATCTGGAGCAAGTCCAACATATTCATCCATGTTAAAAGTAACAACATTTTCAAAAGAAACAATTCCATCTTTATTTAATTGGATAAGTCTTTTGTACATTTCTAATGGAGTTCCTCCTGTAGGTAATCCTAGTACAAATGGTCTTTCTTTAGTAGGTTTAAATTCATTGATTTTTCTAGCTACATATACTGCTGCCCAATCTCCAACATTTTTGTCTGTGATAACAACTCTCATAATTTTTCCTCCAAATTAATTTTTTTATTTTAATTAAGTAGATCTACTACTTTCAGCCCCTTAAATTAAAGCTTTGAATCTTTTACAAGCTCAATTGCATTAAAAATATAATCTTGTAAGTTTTCATTTTCCAACATCAATTTTATATATATCATATCTATAACAGTAAGTTGTGATATTCTAGGTGATAGTGCTGTTGCTCTAAAATCACTTTTCATCTCAACAGTACTCAATCTAATATCTCCCAATTCTCTAATAGGATTGTTTGCTACACTTGTTAAAGTTATAATTTTTATCCCTTTATTTTTAGCAACTTTTGTAAGATTAAAAAGTTCTAACGTTTTCCCACTGTGAGAGATAACAAAAAGAATATCATTTTCATTCATAGTAGAAAGGTAGCTCAACTGCATGTGGCTATCATTTTCAAAAGATGCAACTTTTCCAAGCTCCATCAATTTAAAATAAAGATCTCTTGCCACTATTCCTGAAAAACCAACTCCTGCAAGCATAATCTTTCTTGCACTATTAATAGCTTGTACAGCTTTTTCCAATTCATTAAAATCTGTAATCTCATATGTATTGTTTACTGCCCTAGTATTTTCAGTGGCAACTTTTTTCCCTATAATCTCAAAAGAGTCTGTTGACTTTAACTCCTCGTGCATTATATTAACATGAGACTCAGCTTTTCTATTTCCAATATCTTGACTTAAAGAAAGTTTAAAGTCTGGAAACCCTGAAAACCCTAGTTTTTTAGAGAATCTAACAATAGATGCTTGACTTGTATCACAATTTTTAGCTATCTCATAAGTTGTTAAATTTTTTATTCTCTCAGGATCTTCCAATATATATTCAGCAATTTTTTTCTCTATTGATGTCAATTGATTTTTCATAGCATTTAATTTAATAATTATTCCCATGATTTATAGCATCTCCTTGATATATATTCTGATTCTTTAACTCCTTTTCTATGGAATTTAAAACATCTCTTTTATTCAAACTCCAAAGTGGAGAGATTAAAGTCTCTTTGTTTCCATCCCCAGTCAATCTATGTATAACTATATTATACGACAAATTCTCTAAAATTTTAACTGTTTTTTTCACATATTCTTCTTTTTTTTGAATTTTTATTTCGTTATTGTTATAAAACTCCTCTAAACGTGTATTTTTTATAATATGTAAAAGATGAATTTTTACTCCCCATGTTCCACACTTTTCAGAAAATATAGCTGTATTTAATGGGTCATCCTCTTTTTCATGTGGTAAACCTATAATTATATGAGTTACAAACTTAATATTTTTAGAATTTAATTTTTCAGTAGCCTCTATATATGTAGAAAGTGGATATTGTCTATTTATTATTTTTGCTACCTCTTCATTAATAGTTTGTAGCCCTAATTCTACCCATAAAAAATGCTTTTTATTGATCTCATCTAAAAGATCTATTATCTCATCTTGCAGGCAATCTGGTCTAGTGGCAATAGCTAACCCCATTACCCTTGGATGTGAGAGAGCTTCATAATATATCTTTCTTAGATATTCTACTTCACCATAGGTATTTGTAAAGTTTTGAAAATATGCAATAACTTTACCAGTTGGAAACTTTCTTTCAATAAGTTTTAATTGCTCCTCAATCTGATCATTTATACTCTTTCCTCTGCTCCCTGCAAAATCTCCACTTCCCCTTTCACTACAAAATATGCATCCCTTTGTACTGAGAGTTCCATCTCTATTTGGACAGGTAAAACCTCCATCAAGGGAAACTTTATATATCTTTTCACCAAATGTATTTTTGAAATAATTATCAAGTGAGTTGTATCTCTTTCTATTTTCCATTTTATATCCTTTCTATTAATATCTTATAATTATATTTTAATCAAAATTTCTTATTATCACAAGTGTTTTATAAAAAAAATAACCCCAGTAAAAATAACTGGAGTTACCATAAAATCTATTTTATTTTTTCATTAAAGTATCTAAGGAAATTACACATATCACGAGCAACATACTCCCAAGTATGCTCCTCTTCTTTGCATAGATACCCTTTAAAAATACAATTTTTCTTTTTCATTCTGCCCATAATATCTATCCACTGTTGCAACATTAAATGGTTTACTCTATCCTCTAATCCAACACTTGCATAAAAATATCTGTTCTCTAATAATTTAGAGTCAATCTTTTTTACCATAGTATATGGATCTTCTTCTAAAATTTTATATCCCCATGAACTAAAAATATCTAAAAATTTTAATTTATCAGGATTTGAAAACAGAAATTTAGGTATATAAAGATACTTTAAAATTCTTATTACTCTTCTATTGATACTCAATCTTACAATGCTCAGAGCCCCTGAGAAGCTTCCTATCACCTTAAACTTATCTATATGCTTTAATCCTATCTTATAAGCTCCATAGCCTCCCATAGAGAATCCTACAACCCCTAAATTAGATTTAGGAAATCTTCTCTCTATTTCAGGTAACAACTCCTTTATAAGATAATCTTCATAGTTGTGATTTGCAACTCCCTTATAGTTACTATACCAACTTTGTCCTTCATCTCCAGAATCAGGAATAACAAAGATCATTGGTTCTATTTCTCCTCTTTTCAAAAGGTATAGATAGTTTTGTAGAAGTTTTCCTCTATCTGTCCAATCTCCACAATTATCCCTTAATCCATGAAACAGAAATAAGCATGGTATATTCTCAAAAGAATCTACATTTGGTGTAACTAAAAGATATCTCATCTTCTCATTTGCAAAGGAACTTTCAATATAGTTTTCCTCTATTTTTACACTACTCTCAATTACCTCTTTTGTTATCTCATCATAATTTAAATCAACATTTTTTAAAAAAGTAATCTCTTCATATCCCTTTACTCTTTTTAACTTTCTAGCTAATTTTGACTGATAGGGATAAGTTACTATGTAAAATAGTACTCCCATAAATAAAATTAGCAACAGTAAAAAATTTAGTGACATCAATTCTCCCCTTGTTTATATATATTAGAACTCAGCGTTTTTAGGTGTTCTTGGGAATGGAATTACGTCACGGATATTTGTCATTCCTGTGATATACATTATAATTCTTTCAAATCCAAGTCCATATCCTGAATGTGGGAAACTTCCATATTTTCTTAAATCAAGATAGAATCCATAATCTTCTGGGTTCATTCCTAGTTCTGTAATTCTATTTTCTAGTATTTCAAGTTTATCTTCTCTTTGAGATCCTCCAATAATCTCTCCAATTCCTGGTGCTAGTAAGTCCATAGCTCTTACTGTTTTTCCATCTTCATTAAGTTTCATATAGAAAGCTTTAATATCTTTTGGATAATCAGTTAAGAATACAGGTTTTTTGAAGTATTCTTCAGCAAGATATCTTTCATGTTCACTTTGAAGATCGATTCCCCATTTAACTGGGTAATCAAATTTCTTACCTGATTTTTCAAGAATTTCAATGGCTTCTGTATAAGTAAGTCTTCCAAATTCACTATTTAATACATTATTTAATTTGTCAAATAGCCCTTTTTCAATAAATTGATTGAAGAATGCCATCTCTTCTGGACACTCATCCATAACAAATTTAATGATATATTTTACCATTGCTTCAGCAAGTTCCATATTAGCTTCAAGATCAGCAAATGCTATTTCAGGTTCAATCATCCAGAATTCTGAAGCATGTCTTGCTGTATTTGAGTTTTCAGCTCTGAAAGTAGGTCCAAATGTATAGATATTTCTAAATGCTGCACAATAAGTTTCTCCACTTAATTGTCCACTTACTGTTAAGTTAGTTTCTTTTCCAAAGAAATCTTGAGTATAGTCAACTTTTCCATCTTTAGTTTTTGGTAGATCATTTAAATCTAAAGTTGTAACTCTAAACATCTCTCCTGCACCTTCACAGTCAGATCCTGTAATTAATGGAGTGTGTACATAAACAAATCCATTTTCTTGGAAGAATTTATGAATAGCATAAGCTACTACTGATCTTACTCTAAATACTGCTGAGAAAGTATTTGTTCTTGGTCTTAAATGAGCTTTTGTTCTTAAAAACTCAAAAGTATGTCTTTTATTTTGTAATGGATAGTCAAGATCTGCTTTTTGGTAGATTTCAACTTTAGTAGCTGCTATTTCAAACTCTTGTCCTGCTCCTTGAGATTTTATAAGTTTTCCAGAAACTTTAACTGATGAAATTATAGAAAGACGTGAGATTTCATCAAAGTTATCTAGATTTGTATCAAATACAACTTGTATACCTTTAAAGAATGAACCATCATTTATTTCTAAGAAACCAAAATTCTTTTGAACTCTGATTTTTTTTACCCATCCTGATATTTCAACCTCTCTGTCAATAAATTTTTCTTTCTCTCTGTATAGAGATTTTACTGTTACTTTTTCCATTTTTACCCCCGTAAAACTTATATTATTTTAGTACCTTTATTTACTACTTTATCATCATCAACTATCTCTATTCTATCAAGATGCCCTTTTACTTGAGCTTTGAATAGTTCTAAATACATTTTTCTATATTCAGCTCTCTCTGCTTGTTCCTCTGGAGTAAGTTCTCTCTCTCTTGATAATTTAGTAAAGTAATTTATTTTTTCAATGATTTTTGACATTTCCATTTTATATTCTTCCTTTCTTTTCTTAATTTACCTATATTTTTAGTATATAAAATAAAAAATGATATTTCAAATTATAGCACAACTTACCTTTAAAGTAAATGGTATGGGGTAAATTTTAACCCTTTTGTTACAAATATCAATACATCTATTCTATTTTATAATTTTTCATAAAAAAAAGGACTAATCTTTACTACTGTAAAAACCAATCCCTTAAATAACTTTAATTTAATAACCAAGATATCGTAAAATTTTATACTTAGAAGTTAAGTTACCTATATTCTTATTATTATTTACATTCAATATAATTCCTAGAGAAGTGAAAATTGTTACTAACGAGCTTCCACCATAGCTAAATATAGGCATCGGTATTCCAAATACTGGCAACATTCCCAAGGCAACATATATATTTATCAATACTTGAGTTATTATATACCCACCAATTCCCATTACAAGATATTTTCCAAAATAATCTTTTTCCTCTATTGCCACCTTTGTTATTAAATTAAATATTGTCAATAACAATGCCATTAAAATAACCATTCCTATAAGCCCTAACTCTTCACCATATGAAGCCAATATAAAGTCTGTACTTACCTCTGGAAGATATTTATATTTTTGAACTCCATTAGCATAACCTTTACCTATCACTCCACCACTACCAAAAGCTATTAGTGATTGCCAAACTTGATATCCTATTGCATTATCATATTCATTTGTCAATAAACCTGTTATAAAACTAATTATTCTCCTATATCTAAAATGAGCTGTTGTCATATCCATAAAGTTATATATCCAATAAAAAGCTGCTCCAGCTCCTATGAACCCTATTGTTGTAACTCCAATTATTATTTTCATATCAATTTGTGCTAAAAACAGCATAAATAACAATATAGCCATATAGTGAAGTGTAGTCCCTAAATCTCCTTGTGCACAGATAAAAATTCCAAAAATTAAAGGAATCAAGATAACATAAAGTACTACTTTTATATTTCTATATTTTTCTTTTTCTACTCTTTCAAAAAGATGAGCTAGTAATATAATAAATGGTAACTTTAAAAACTCTGCTGGTTGGAGAGTAAAAGTTCCTATTTTTATCCAACCATAAGCTCCTTTAATATTAGGAACTACTTTTGGTAAAGTTCCAGCTGCTATCCATACAAAAGCAAGTATAGCTATTGAGATTAAAGCAATCAACGAACATATTCTTTTTCGATTATAAATTTTATAATTTACAAATCCTCCAACTACAAAACATCCAAGAGAAATTCCTATATACACTAGATAACTTTTAAAATATTTTAATCCTTTACTGTAAATCATATAGAAGTTTGCACTAAACATATTTACTACTGCTAAAATTATCAATAACATAATACAAACAATAAAAGTTAAATTTCTTCTTTTTCTCCTTTTATTATTTTCATAATTCAATTTATCTTTATTTATTCGATTTATCTTGTAATAAAGATTTTTTTCTTCTTTAACTTCTATTTTTATTTTTTCATTTATATCATTATTTATATTTTCACTAGTAGCCATTTTACCTCCTGCTCATCATCTTTTTTTCACTATAAAATGATACCTCATATTTCACTTTTTGTATATACTTTTGTGAACATTTTTCAAAAAATAAAAAAAAGCTTGGCGAGTTCCTATCCTCCCAGGAGGCTTCCCTCCAAGTACTTTCAGCGTTTACAGGCTT
>ERZ773142.252-NODE-252-length-60928-cov-23.5597_pt1 | contig 60928 bp, 52 predicted proteins | sample MGYA00580853_ERZ773142 | MGnify/ENA primary metagenome ERZ773142 (study PRJEB29015, sample SAMEA2737862) | human gut metagenome | biome: human gut; feature: human-associated habitat; material: faeces | place: China | collected 2012 ... | reverse complement strand
ATTACCACAAATAATATTTTCTGTCAACAACTTTTTTAAAATTTTATTTAATTTTTTTATAGTTTATTTTTTTAAATAAAATTCTTTATTAAAAAGAAAATAACTGGAACTAAAAGTGCTGGTAACATGTTTAATGTCTTACAATTTTTTATCTCTAATATAGCTATTCCCGAACTGCTAATTAATATTCCCCCTATTATAGAAATCTCTGTAAGAAGTTCTGGAGAGATAAACTCTGAAAGATAACCAGCAAAAAGATAGATACTTCCTTGCCAAAGAAAAAGCACCCCAGCTGCTATTGCTATTCCTATTCCATAAGTTGAAGCAAGAACAATAGATGTTACAAAATCTAAAGTTGCATTTGTAAAAAGAAATGTATAATTTTTATTAATTGCTGCTTCTATTGGTCCAAGAATTGATAATGTCCCTATACAAAATAGTAAAATAGCTGTTGATAATCCTTGCCCTAATCCACTTTTAGAATAATTTTTCATTAAGTTTTGGAATTTTTCATCTATCCCTATAATAGTTCCTACAAGAGTTCCAATAGCAAGACTTATAATAAATAATACAGGATATTGACTTTTAGGCATATTCCCTACAACAGTATTAATTCCTAATGCAGTTGCAGCAAGTCCCATAGCATTCAACATAGCCCCATGATATTCTGGTTTTATCCCCTTTCTAAATAAACTTCCTATTAATGTTCCTAAAATTATAGCAGTTACATTTGTTATTGTCCCTATCATTTTTATCACCACTCAATTATTTTTTCTATTTATAATAGCACTTTTATATTGATTTTAAAAGTACTTTCAATAAAAATTATATTTAGATAAAATAAAAAGAGTTGTATAAATCAACAGTTAAAACCATCAATTTACAACAACTCTATTATTTTAAGCTAACAGTGTTGGAAGTGACTCTATTTGAGCTTTTACTATTTTATAATCTCTGCTCACTCCCTCGTCATTAATATTAAGATATTTTTCAACATTTGCTAGGTAACCTTTAGCAGCTTCCTTTTCACCAATTTCAGCAAAATTCCATGCTAACTCTAAATCTACCCAGCCATTTAGCTCTCCTTTTTCTGAAGCTTTCTTCATGTATTTAATTGCTTCAATAAAACTTCCTACTTTTCTTAGACAAATTCCCAAATGATAAAGTATCCAAGAATCATATTTATTATAAGTTAAAGCTTTTTTATAATTTTCTATAGCTTCCTCTTCTTTATTTAATTTTTCTAAAGTCCAAGCAAATTGTGAATATATCCATTCATCTTCTCTTCCCATCTCAATAACCTTTTTAAAATATAGAAGAGCTTCTCTATAATTTCCTAACTCATTTAAATTCCAACCTTTTTCAGAGTACAGCCAAATATCATCTCTTCCTAATTTTTCAGATTTTTCAAGATACTCTAAAGCTTCTTTTGGCATATTTAATCTACCATAGTTATAAGCTATCTCAGAATATATCCAATCATCTTTTCTTCCTTGCTCAACTGCTTTAAAAAGTTTTTCTAAAGCTAACTCATTCTTTCCTGTTCTTCCTAAGGCTATACCATATTCAGAGTTTAACCAAGTATCATCTCTTCCTAACTCCTCAGCTCTTTGAAGATATTTTATCCCCTCTTTATAATTTCCTAACTCATCATAAGCCCATGCTAACTCAGAATTTAACCAAGCATCATCTCTGCCTAACTCTTTAGCTTTTAAAAAATACTCAATTCCCTCTTCAGCCTTATTATTTCTCAATCTACTATATCCAATTTCTGAATATATCCAGTCATCTTTTCTTCCTAATTCAACTGCTTTTTGAAGATATTTTTCTCCCTCTTCTGTTTTCCCAACTGCATCAAGATTCCAACCTAGTTCAGAATATAACCAAATATCATCTCTTCCCATTTCCTCTACTTTTCTCAAAAATTCAATAGCCTCTTCATGTTTAGAAAGTTGACCTAAATTCCAAGCTATACCTGAATAAAGTCTTATACTCTTTTCCCCTTTCTCTTCAGCTATTCTTAATTCTTCAATAGATTTTTCATGCTCATCAATATCTCCATAAGCAAGTCCTAACTCCATATGTAGCCATCCATCATCTCTTCCTAAACTTATAGCTTTTTCAAGATGTTCAATAGCCTCTTTAGCATCTCCTTTATTTCTAAAAGTCCAACCAAATTCAGATTCAAGCCAAACATCGTTATTATTGCTAAATTCCTTTGATTTTTCAAGATACTCTAACTCTTCATCATACCTATTTAAAACTCCTAAGTTCCAAGCCATTTGATTATATAGCCAAGAATCTTTTCTTCCTAACTCCTCAGCTCTTTTAAAATGTTTGATAGCTTCCTCATATTTCCCATTTTTTGAAAGTTGCCAACCTAATTCAGAGTTTAACCACACATCATCTCTTCCCATTTCATAAGCTCTTTTTAAAAATTTTATTCCCTCTTCTAAATCCCCAAGAGCTCCATATGTTACCCCTATTTGTGAAATAAGAAGTGAGTTATCAGATGCTTCTTCCAATGCTTTAAGATAATATTTCAAAGCCTCTTCACTTCTTCCAACTTCATTCATACAGAAACCTATATTTAAATTTAATACAAAGTCCTTTTCTCCTAGCTCTTCAACTTTTAAATAACATTCCAAACTTTTATCAAATTGTGATTTTTCAAAATAGATATCTCCCATTGTTAAAATAGTATTTACATCATTAGGTTCAAATTCTAACATCTTTTTTAAATAATCTAATGCTTCATCTTCTCTACCTAGTTTTTTCAAATTCCAACCTAATTCAAAATAGGGCCAAGGATAGTTAGAATTTATCTCTAAAGCTTTCATTAAAAACTTATTTGCTTTCTCATACTTTTCTAATCCACTATAAGCATAACCAACTCTATAGTTCCATTTTTCATCCTTTTCTCCCTCTCCTTTAATAGACATAAAAAGTTCTAAAGCTCTCTCATAATTTCCAAGATTGTTTTCAGCTCTTCCCCATTCAGAGATTATCTCATAATCTCTATCTTCTTCATCTATTTTTAAAATCTCCTCTATTGCCTCTTTTGGATCTGTATCAACTAATGCTTTTATCTTCTCTAATTTATCTAACATAAATATTTCCTCCTTTTTAAAGAAGTTTAGTTTTTAACTAAATTACTCATCTTTTATATTTTTAAACCCTTCTCCTAAAACCTCAGAAACATCTGTTATTGTTAAAAAAGCATGTGGATCTATCTCTTTTACTATTCTCTTTACCTTTATTATTTGATATTTACTTACAACACAATAGATAATGTCTAAATTGCTATCTGTATAAGCTCCCATTCCATTTAAAATAGTTACTCCCCTCTCTGTCTCCTTCATTAACTCCTCTTTTAAAAGATCTGATTTCTTAGAGATTATTGTAACAGCTTTTGCCTTGTCCATACCCTCTTGAACAAAGTCAATAGTTTTAGTTAAAACTACTGCTGCTATAAGAGTGTACATAAACACTTCCTTTCCAAATAGAAAAGCCACTGCTGAAAGTACAATTACATCTAGTATTAACATAGCCTTTCCCACTGGAATACCTCTATATTTTGACATAATTCTAGCAACTATATCAGTTCCCCCAGTAGAACCTCCACATAAAAATATAAGTCCTAAACCTATACCTCCTATGAATCCTCCATAAAGAGATGCTAAAATTGTATCTGAAGTAGCTCCATTCATCCCCTCAGTAAGCCCTAAAGCAACTGACATCATAACAGTTCCATACAAAGTTTTTATAATAAAATCTTTTCCTAGCATCTTCCACCCTAATATTAAAAGTGGAATATTTACAACAAAATAAGTTATTCCCACAGGAGTTTTAAAAAGATAGTATATAATAAGAGCTATCCCTGTAACTCCTCCCTCTGCTAAATGATTACTTACATAAAAGTAATTCACTGCAAAGGCATAGATAAAACACCCTAGTGTCATAAACAGATAATCTTTTCCTAATTTTATAAATTTATTTGAAATTTTAATCACCTCTACAATTTTTTATGTTAACATCCAATTTATTATATGGAATCTCAATATTTTCTTTATTAAATACCTCTATAATATGTGCTATTAGATTTCCTCTAGTTCTATAATATCCCTCTCTCTTTGTCCAAACTATAAAGTAGATATTTACTGAAGAATCTCCATATGCCATAATATTTATAAAAGGTTTTCTATCATGCTCTAATCCCTCATATGTTTTGCTAATATTTTCAAGAACTTCAACTGCTCTCTTTTGATCACACTCATATGAAACAGGAATTTCAAGTTTTATTCTACGATACTCATTAGCATCATGATTGATTACATTACTATTTAACATAACATTATTTGGAATAATTACTCTTTTACTATCCAATGTATTAATATGAGTAGAGAATACATCAATTTTATACACCTCACCAAAAGCTCCATTTACCTCAATATACTCTCCAACAGTAAAAGGTTTAGTAAATAGAATAACTACTCCTCCTGCAATATTTGAAAGAAATCCCTTTAAAGATATTCCTACACCTAGTCCCACAGCACTTATCATAGTTATGATAGATTGTTCTTTAAATCCAAAAACAAGCAAGCCAACTAAGAATAAAATTATGTACATTCCTAATTTTATAAAAGATTTACTAAATTGTCTTGCACCTACATCAAATCTATCTTTGGACATCAAATCTACATAGGTTAAAACAACATTAATAAGTTTTTTTCCTATATAAAATATTAAAATAAAAACCAAAACCCTAACACAGAGAGAAACTGTGTCATTTACCATTACCTCAAATATCTTTTTCCCATCTTCATTCTCAAGTGCAGTAATTGTTGCTAAAAAATCCATCTTGTCATCTCCTTTTTATACTGCCCCAATGATGTTTATAAATCTATACTTTTCTTCTCTTTAATATTACTATTCCATATTGAACCAACTTTTCTTCTTGTATCATACAGAAAATCAACAACTATATTTTTTATATTACTGCAAAAGCTCTTGAAAACCTTTTTTTCTCCATTTGTGTCTATATAATATCTAGAAGAATTCTCTCTCACATAAGCTTCACCATTTTTAAAAGGTTTTCCATCTAAAAACTTAAATTCTGTTATTGGTTTCCCCTCTTCATTTATATAACCCCATCTATTTCCTTTTCTAACTAAAGCAAATCCCTCTGAAAAATCTCTAACATCATCATATATCATAGGCACTTGAACCTCACCATCAAAGTTCAAATAACCATATTTATATTTTCTATTTTCAACTTTATAGATTATTAGATATTTATCTGATTTTTTATCTCCAAGTTCTGTATACATTTGAGATTCTTTATTCTTATATTTAAATTCTCCCATCTTACCAATCCATTTTCCATCTTTTGATAAGATTCCCTCTTTATAGCCTATATCAACTAAATATACATAATCTTTTTGAATTGATACTAACATATTATTTGGCTTAGTTACCAATTTATTGTCTTTATCTATAATACCATACAAACCTATGTATCTCTTATCTCCATCTAATACTCTACCAATTTTATAACCTGTGAACTCTCTTTTAATGGGGACCTCTTCAAATACAAGATTATCTATCTTTATAATTTCCCCTCCCAAAGCTGTGACAGTTGTTAGTAACATAATCATAAATAATCTTAACATTTTAACCCCTCCCATTAGTATGTATTGTTAATAATATTATACCTTGAATTGGTGGAAAAAAAAAGAGGTAAAGGAACGAAAAAAATATTTAATTTTAAATTTCAATACAATATGTTGTATTTCATTAAAAGAAATTTTTTTCTATATCAAAATACAGTTAAACCTCAACTTCTCCCTTTATTGACAAATAAAAAAATTTATGTTAATATTCAATTGTTATATAACTGACGGAAAAGGTGGAGATTACCACAGGAAGTATAACGACTACAATGCCGACCGTCTGGGCAACTAGCCTAGAAGTTCGGCTTTTTTTATTAAATTTTTTAGGAGGTTCATATGTCAAAATCTTTTTTAAGTCCGCCAGAAATAACTTCTGCTATTATCTCTATGGGAGTTGCTCGTGGAAATGAAAAAAATATTATAAAAACTCTTGTTTCTGGATTTGTAGCAGGTATGTTTATTGCTCTTGCTGCTATTGGTAACACTACTGCTTCACAAACTCTCGCTCAAACCTTTGATGTTGGCTTTTCAAAATTCATTGGTGCTTGTATCTTTCCTATTGGACTTATGCTTTGTGTTTTCACAGGTTCATCTCTTTTTACTGGAAACAGTTTACTTTCTCTTGCATTTCTTTCAAAAGAGCTTAAATTTATAAATTTAGTAAAAAATCTTATTATTGTATGGATAGGAAACCTTTTAGGAAGTTTTTTCACTGCATATTTAGCTTTCTATGCTGGAGTTTTTAACTCTCCTATTATTCAAAAGATTTTTTTAGATACTGGACTTTCAAAAATTAATCTTTCTTTTTCACAATGTGTTGCCAGTGGATTTTTCTGTAATATTCTTGTAGTTATGGGAATTATTATGGCTATGGGTTCTAATGATGCTACTGGTAAAATTTTAGGTTGTTGGTTTCCTGTGATGCTTTTTGTTCTTAGTGGTTATCAACATGTTGTGGCAAATATGTTTATTATAGCTGTTGGAAAGATTCTTTCTCCAGAAAATTTCTCTTTAGCAGATATATTTATCAACCATTTTCTACCTACTTCAATAGGTAACTTTCTATCAGGTGGTATTTTCTTACCATTATTTCTATATTTTTCTTATTATAAAAGAAATTCTACTAAATAGTTTAAGATAACTAAAAAAAGCTTTCTATGATAAATTAAATTCATAAAAAGCTTTTTTCTATTTTCAACTATTTTATCTTCCAATAAAAGATTGTGAACCTCTCCCACTTAAAATTACTTCGTAATTTTTGAAGTGGGAGCTTCTTCTTGGGAAGTAGTTGCTTTTGTTAGCCAACTATATTTACCAAGCTATCCCCATAGTTCCTACGGTTCTTTTTATTTTTAGGCTGTTTCTCTTATTCTTAGACCTTCAGCCAATATATTTTTACTTGCATTTATATCTCTGTCGTGATGAGTATGGCAGACTGGACAAATCCATTCTCTTATATCAAGAGTTTTCTTGCCATCACGATTTCCACATACAGAGCATATTTGACTTGATGGATATAGTCTATCAACTTTTATTATCTCTTTACCATACCATTTCGCTTTATACTCAAGTTTATTTACAAAACTAGCCCAAGATACATCAGCAATAGATTTTGCTAATTTATGATTATGAAGTAACCCCTTTGTATTTAAGTCTTCAATACAGATAATATCGTGGTTTTTGATAACATATGTACTTAACTTATTTAAGAAATCAGTTCTCATATTCATAATTTTTTCATGTATCTTAGCAACTTTAATTCTTTGTTTTTGATAGTTTTTAGCTTCACTTAATTTTTTCTTTGATTTTTTAGCAACTAAAAATTTTTTAGATAATTTTCTTTGTTCTCTTTTTAATTTATCTTCTAATTGTTTACTAAATTTAAGATTTTCTATTTTTTCTCCAGTAGAAAGAATAGCCATATTTTTAATACCTAAATCAATTCCAACTGATGAATTAGTTTTTGTTAATTCTTGAATATCAGTTTCACATAAAAGAGAGATAAAATACTTACCACTTCCATTGCGAGAAATAGTAGTAGATTTTATTATACCCTCTATTTTTCTATGCACTTTAATTTTTACTAATTCTTTAAGTTTTGGAAGTTTTAACCAATTTTCAAAAATATTTATAGTTCCATTTTGATTATTAGTTGTATAGCTTTGTATAGGGTTTTTCTTAGATTTGAACTTAGGAAAGCCAATAGATTTATCTCTAAAAAAGTTTTTATATGCTTTATCCAAATTCATTTGAGCATTAGCAAGAGCAAGACTATCAACTTCTTTTAGAAAATCATACTCTTTTTTATATTTTGCAGGAGTAGGATATTTTAATTTTTTATCAGGATTACCCTTACTTTCTTCATATGCTTTAATTCTATCATTTAGCATAAGATTATAGACAAGACGAACACAACCAAAAGTTTTACTAAAAAATATCTTTTGTTCTTCGCTTGGATAAATTCTAAATTTATATGCTTTTAGTTGTTTCATCAGTCCACCTCCTCACACTATTTTACACTAATATTATATCATAATTACTTAAAATTTTTCTAAAAAAATGGGCAATTCATCACACCACTTATAGAGGGGGGCGACTTCTTGCCCGTTAGGTTAAAATTATTTAAATTTTACAACTCCATCTTGTAATGAATCAATAATAGCAAGTGATTCTACTTTAAGTCCATTTTCTCTAAGTAGATCTCCACCTTTTTGGAATCCCTTTTCCACAGCAATTCCTGCTCCAACAACCTTTGCTCCTGCTTGTTCAACTAAAGATTTTAAACCTAAAATTGCATTTCCCATAGCTAAGAAGTCATCTATAATAAGAATTCTATCATCTGAGTGTAAAAACTCTTTTGAAACACAGATAGTGTAATCTTTATTTTTAGTAAATGAGAAAACATTTGCAGTATAGAAATCTCCCATTGTAGATGGAACTTTTTTCTTAGCAAAAACAAGAGGTACATTAAAAGCATAAGCAGCAGCAAGTCCAATAGCAATTCCTGAAGCTTCTATAGTAAGAATCTTATTTACTCCACCTTTTTCAAATCTTCTTTTAAATTCTTCTCCCATAGCCATCATAAGATTAGGATCTATTTGATGATTTAAAAAGCTATCTACTTTTAAAATTCCTGTTCCTATAGCCTTTCCATTTTTTTGTATATATTCTTTTAATAATTTCATAATATAGTTGCCTCCAACAAATATAAATTCTAGTATAATAAGTTACATCATATCACATTTTTTATAGAAAAAATAGATTTTTTTTAATTTGTTTAAAAATATATGCAGAAGCAAAACCTCTGCATATATATCATATATATTTTTTAATTATTTTTTGAGTTAATAGCCCAGAAAATTTTCTCACTTGTCATAGGCAGTGATCTTAATCTTCTATTTGTAGCATTATAAATTGCATCTGCTATAGCTGGAGAAGCAGTGTTAATTACAACCTCACCTATTGATTTAGCTCCGAAAGGTCCTGTCGGTTCATCTGAATAACTAAACATAACTTTAATATTATTTCCTAAATCCTTTCTTGAAGGTATCTTATATTGCATTAAAGTATCATGTTTCATCTTTCCTCTCTCATCAAATTGAATATCTTCATAAAGAGCAAGTCCTATACCTTGAGCAATTCCTCCCTCAACTTGTACTTGAGCAAGAGCAGGGTTGATAGGTAGTCCACAATCTACAACAGATAGGAAGTCTATTACTTTAGTTTCCCCAGTTAATGTATCAACTTCTACTTCAGCAAAGCTTGCTATAAATGGTGGTGGTGAAGTTTTTCCTCCCCAAGTTGCAGTAGTTGTAAGTTGATTCATTCCCTCAAATGATACAGATCTAACTCCAATCTCTTTAAGTGAAAGTTGATTTCCATTTTTATCTTGCACATACTCTCCCTTGTACTCAAGCTCTTCAACAGGAGTCTTCATTAGGAAAGATGCCATTTTCACAACTTCTTCTCTCATCTTTTTAGCTGCTAATATAACTGCATTTCCTGTTACATATGTTCCACTTGATGCATATGCTCCTGGATCGTAAGGAGATACATCAGTATCAGCACTATTTACTATTATTTTTTCCATAGGAACTTCTAATATCTCAGCTGCCATTTGAGCAGTTACAGTATCACAACCTTGTCCCATATCTGTAACTCCTACATATAGTGTGTAATCTCCACTGTCATGAAGTTTTAAAGTTGCAGAAGCTGTATCTACCCCTTGAATACCAGAACCTTGCATTGTAACAGCCATTCCACTAGCTCTTACCTTACCATTTCCCATATCCTTTACACATCTATTTTTCCAATCAAATGCCTCTTTTCCTATCTCGATACATTTTTTTATATCTCCACTTACAGTTTCAGATTGATCAACTAAGTTTTTCATTCTTACCTCTGTAGGATCTAGCCCTAATTTATGAGCAAGTTCATTTACTGCTGATTCAACTGCAAATGTACCTTGAGTAGCTCCATAACCTCTAAATGCTCCTCCAACTGTTGTATTAGAGTAAACTATATCAGCTTTACATCTCATAGGCACTTTAGCATATAGTGGGAATGTTTTATAAACAACAAGTGCTGTAACTGTTGGTGCATGTTCCCCATAAGCTCCTGTATTTGATAATACATTAATATCTATTGCTTTGATATTTCCCTCTCTATCAGAACCAATTTTAACTTTTAATCTCATAGCATGTCTTGTATTTGAGCAAGCTTGAGTTTCTTTTCTTGTATATACAATCTTAGATGGTTTTCCAGTTTTCATAGTAACAAAAGCTGGATAGATTTCACAAACTGAAGTTTGTTTTCCTCCGAAACCTCCACCAAGTTTTGGTTTCATAACTCTTATTCTGCTACTTGGCATCTCTAATGCTCTTGCTAAATGCCTTCTCATATGGAAAGGTATCTGTGTAGAAGATATAACATTTAATCTTCCATGAGCATCAAGATAACAAGCAGTTCTATAAGTTTCCATCATTGCGTGAATTTGTGGTTGTGTATAGTAAGTTTCCTCTATAATAACATCACTTTCAGCAAATCCCTTTTCTACATCTCCCTTAGTTTCTAAGTAAGATGAAGCTAAGTTTCTCTTGTTGTCATATCCTATGGGAAAATTAGTATGAGCAGCTTCTCTATGAACTAAGATATCTGAGTCAAGAGCTTTTTCATAATCTATCACTGCATCAAGAACTTCATATTTAACTTTTATAAGTTTCATAGCTTTTTCAGCTGTTTTTTCATCTATTGCTGCAATAATTGCTACTGGATCTCCAACATATCTCACATACTCATCAAGAATTTTTCTATCATATGGAGATGGTTCAGGATATGATTGTCCAGCTAAAGTAAACATTGTATTTGGCACATCATGATATGTAAATATTGCTTCAACTCCAGGAACTTTTTTAGCTATTGAAGTATCAATATCAGCAATTCTTGCATAAGCATGAGGTGATCTTAAAAGTTTTACAATAAGAGAGTTATTATTGATAACTAAGTCATCTGTGTATAGAGGTCTTCCTGTAATTATTCCAATACTATCAATTTTTTTAGTAGATTTATTTACTATTTTCATTTGATTTTTCAGCCTCCATAAAGTTTTTAATAGCTCTTAATTGAGATACATATCCACTACATCTACAAAGATTTCCATTTAGATAGTGCATAATCTCATCATCAGTAGGGTTATCATACTCTTTCATCATAGCAAGTACTGTCAATGTAAATCCTGGTGCACAGAATCCACATTGCTCTGCTCCCTCAGCTGCCATAAAGTGAGCAAATCTTTCAGCTTCTTCAGGTACTCCCTCAATAGTAGTGACTTTTTTATTATTTACTCTTGCTGCTAAAGTACTACAAGAAAGAACAGGCTTATCATCTACAAGAACTGTACAAAGCCCACAAGAACCTGTATCACAACCTCTTTTTACACTTAAATATCCAGCTTTTCTCAATACATCAAGAAGGTATTCATCATCAGCTATAAGCAATTCTTTTTTTAATCCATTTATAGTTAAATTTAATAACATTATAATACCTCCATAATAGCTTTCTTAACTAACACTTTTGATACAGCTGCTCTATACTCTCCTGTACCTCTCATATTTGAACTGTATCTGATTTCATCTAGAGCTTCACAAGCTTTGTTAATTACATCTTCTGTAATCTCATCTGCTGAGTTTAAAATCTCCATAGCTTTATAAGCTAAAACAGCTTTACTAGGTCTAACTCCTATTGCTATTCTAAATCCCTCTTGAGATCTTGTAACTGCTGTATTTGTAATAGCATAGTCAGTTTTTGATTTTCTAATACTTTGGAAAGAACCTTTTCCTTCAACTTTTCTTATTTTAATCTCCACAAGAATATCTCTAGTTTTTCCCTCTCTTGCTAGGTAGTCTTCAAGAGATATCTCTCCCTCATTAAATAATACAACAGTTGTTTCCATTGCTAAAAGAGCTGGTATCAAATCTGAGAAACCATATTTAGAGAATACAGTAGCTCCAACAGTTACATTATTTCTAAATTGTACCCCTATAATATGTTCTACTGAGCTTGAAAGAACACCACTAAAAAGATTGTTTATAATAGGAGAAACTTCAACATCTCTAAAAGATGTCATAGCTCCAATATGTATAAAATTATCTTCTTCTCTTATATATGAAAGAGATAGATTTGATAGATCAATAGCTGTGTTATAATTTGTGTTCTCCATTCTTAAATATGAAGTCCCACCAAGAATAATATTTTTTTTGTTTTTTAGAAGTTCATCATAAGCTTCTTGCAATGTAGAAGCTGAATAAAATTTAGAAAAACTAAACAATTTAACCTCCTGTTTATCTTTATTTTTATACTTATATTATACCATAAAAATACAGCAGAGTAGCATTAAAATTGCCATCTCTCTGCTGTACAATATTTTTTTATAAACTTTATGCTCTTTCTCTAGCTTCCTTTTTCTCTTTTAACTCCTCTTTTGTTTGTTCATCAAGAGGAAGAATTATATTAAGAATAACAGCTATCGCTCCAGAAACAACTATTCCTGATCCTCCGAAAATAAGTTGAAGACTTGTAGGGAAGTATTTTAAAGCAGCAGGTACACTTCCAAGTCCATATCCAAGCCCTAAAGAAACTGAAAGAATAACGGCATTTCTACCTTTTAAAGGCTCTTTAGTAATTAGATTTATTCCGCTGATAGAGATCATTGCAAATATCATTACTAAACTTCCACCAAGAACACTTGCAGGTACACTTGATAAGATAGCTCCAATTTTTGGAATGAATGCTCCTGCTATTAAGAATGCCGCCCCTGTTCCAACTACAAATCTACTCATTATACCTGTCATAGCAACAATACCTGTATTTTGGCTAAATGAAGTAGTAGGTAGTACAGAGAACATAGAAGCTAGTACACTTCCAAAACCATCAGCTAATATTCCTCCAGATAACTCTTTATCTGTAACCTCTCTATTAGCTCCACCCATAGTAACTCCAGACATATCCCCAACAGTTTCAACTGCTGATACAATAAACATCATAATCATAGCTAAGCAAGCATCTAAATGAAACTTAAATCCATATGTAAAAGGCATAGGGAAATTTATATATCCAGCTTGTTTTATAGGAGTAAGATCAACTTTTCCCATAAATAAAGCAACTATAAATCCAACAACAGTTCCTATGAATATAGAACCAGTACTTGTAATACCCTTTGTAAATTGTTTAAAGAAGATTACTGTAATAAGAACTACTAATGCAAGGAATAAGTTTGAGAAAGAACCAAAATCAGCAGCTCCAACTCCTCCTGCAAAGTTTTGAACTCCTACTGGTAAAAGAGAAAGTCCTATTGAAAGAACTATAACTCCTGTTACAACAGGTGGGAAATATCTTCTAATTTTTTTAATGATAGCTCCAATAAATGTTTCAAACAATGCTCCAACAAGTGCAGCTCCTAAAATACCTTCATAACCATATTTACTTCCAATTGATAAAGCAACAGGAACAAAAGCAAAACTTGTACCTACAACGATAGGCAATCTAGCTCCGATAGGTCCAATACGATATGCTTGAATCATTGTATTAATTCCAGCAACTAACATTGTACATTGAATTAAAAATGTTTTTGTTTCACTAGGAATTTTCATAGCACCTGCAACAATAATCAAAGGTGTAATATTACTTACAAACATTGCTAAAATATGTTGCAATCCTAGTGGTATAGCCTCCTTTAAAACTGGTACTCCGTCCAAATCATAAGGGGATCTGTTTTTCATTATTTTTTTTACCTCCAGATTTTTTTACCCAAGTTTCCTGTAATCAGAAGATAAAAAAAGATTATCTCCTTTCAAAAACTAAAGTGAAAGAAAATAATCTTAAAATTACAAAACTAAGACTATTAAATTCACTCATAGCGGCTTGTTATTTTGGCAACCCGTAGAAACTCCTGACCATATTACAGGGATATATGAGTAATTAATTTTTTACATACAGGGTAATTTTACTATATTTCATAAATTATGTCAAAGATTTTCTATAAAATATAACAAAAAAATATATTTTTTATAAAAAGATACTTCTCTATTTATAAAATAACAAAATATAACTAAAAAAAATACGATAAATATATATTCTTGTTAATAAATTTAAATAAAAATTTATCAATAAAAATATATAAAAGTATTTGTAAAAATTAGTTGATAAGAGTATAGTAATAGTATAAGTAAAAATTAAAAGATTGGGAGGAGTTTAATTGAAGCCGATAATAGGAATAACAACGTTTAGGGAAAAAAGAGAAAAAGGAGAATATAATGCAATTAACTTTGGATATGCTGAAGCTGTAATTGCTGCTGGAGGAATACCTTTATTTATACCAATAATGTCTGAAGAATTAACTATGGAGATGCTAGAAAGTGATGTTCTAGATGGAGTAATTTTTAGTGGTGGAGAAGATGTAGCACCTAGATACTATGGTGAAGATCCAATTTTACAAATAGCAGGAACTGATACTAAAAGAGATGAGATGGAATTTAAACTTTTAGAAGAAGCTTGTAGAAGAAATATTCCTGTTTTAGGAATTTGTAGAGGACATCAACTAATTAATGTAGCTTTTGATGGAACTCTTTATCAAGATATAGATACTCAAGTACAATCTGCTATGGGACATCACCCTAAAGCTATTAATAGAGATGAGCTTTTTCATAGTGTAAGTATAAAAAAAGAATCTTTAATCCACGATATATTTGAAACTGAAAAAATCTATGTAAACTCTTTCCACCATCAAGGAGTTAAAAAGCTTGGAAAAGGTTTAAAGGCTACTGCGTTTTCTTGTGAAGGAGTAGTTGAAGCTTTTGAAGCTATTGATATGAAAGATAGATTTATTTTAGGAATACAATGGCATCCTGAAAATTTAATCAATAGATATCCAGAATTTTTAGGAATTTTTAAAGCTTTTGTAGATAGAGCAAAAGAAAGATAATATTATAAAAGGGGCTATATAGCCCCTTTTACTTCTATTTAGTAACTCTTTATTTAAACATTTTAAATCTGTTTTCCAATTCAGATGGTAAAGTTTTATAGTAATATTCTAAAATTCTTATACCTGGCTTATAGTTCTTTTCATCAAGTAATAGCCCAAAATATTCATTCTCTATACTTTGAACAGAGAAAAAATCACTTTTTTCAAATATTTGGAATAGTTCTGAAATTATCTCCATTCTCTTTTCTACTGAATAGTTATTACTTTTTCCAACCATTAAAGCTTCCATAAAGAAAGCCTTACTATCCTTATTCTTTTGAAGCTTTTTAGCTCCCTTTCCTAACCAAATTAAAATCTCAAAATTTAGTTTTTCATCTTTTATTCCTTCAACTTCATAATTAACTTTACATTTTTCATAGAATTTTTTCAAAAGTTGAATATCTTCAGTTTCTAAAGCTATCTCTATCATATTACTATATGCTTCAGCCTTATCTTGAGGAGTTTTCCCTTTAGCTAGAGATATAAACTCTCTAGTTGCATGTGAATAATCTCCCATTTTCTTATAAGCTTTCCCTAATAATTTTCTAGTTTCAAATAAGAATTTATCATTTTTAGATTTCTTTATAAGAAGTTGTAAATTTTCAAAAGCTTCCTTGTATTCTCCACATTTAATAAGAGCATATGAATAGTTAAATAGTATATTTTCTAAAATTTCACACCATTTTTCCTTTTCTAATTTATTTTTAAATCTTCTATATGCAAAAACACTTCCCTCATAATCACAAAGTATTTTGTTTAATTCAAAAATCTTCAAAAGGCTTTCCTTTATACTTTCTATATCTTTTACTCTGTGCATAGATTTTAAAAGATAGTTCTTTGCTATTCTGTACTCTTTCAAAGAGTAGAATTTTTTAAACAATTGTAAACAATAATTTCCTCTTTCAACTTCATTTATCTCATAAAGAGCTTCCTCTATATCCCAGATAACCTCTTTTGAAGAGATGTTATCTTTCTTTAAAATCTCCTTGAGAAATTCTATCGCCTGTTGTTCCTTATTTTTCATTAACTCTTCAACTTTAATAGAATCTTTAATTCCCCTCTCTTTTAAAATTCTATTAAAATTTTTACATAACAATTTTGCTGTTTTTTCAGTCAATGATCTTTTTCCAATCTCAATCATTCCTAAAAAAACCCTTGTAATGTCCTCTCCTACTAATTCCCCTTGAGTAATTTTATGTTTCTTTCTAAAAGCCAGTAATTTTTCTTCTGGTGATAAAAACATTGTTCTTCCCCCTTAATTATAGCTCTATAACCCTCGATTATAGACACAAAATAAACTTTTCTGTATTATACTACATAATCTATATTTTGTGTATGGAAAAATTTTATTTTATTTTGAAAAATAAATTGAACTTTATGTAAAAACTTGAAATAAATAAATAAAAATAGTTACAATATAAGAAATATCCTGTACTTTCTAAAAATTATTAAATTTCAATCCCATTCTTTTTTAAAAGTTCACTTAAAATCTTATAATCTGGAAGATGTATTCCCCCTATTCCCAATTCCTTTGCTCCATTGATATTAGCATCTACATCATCAATAAAAATAGTTTCACTTGGAGTTAGGTTATATTTATTTAATAGTGTTTCATAGATTTCTCTCTCTGGTTTAATATAATGGTAGTAACATGAAACAACATCTCCATTAAACTCCCTTATAAAATCCCAATTTTCTCTAATATATTCAAAGGCTGGCTGATGAAAATTTGAAAGAATATACACATTGTATCCATTATTTTTCAATTTTCTCATAATCTCAACATTCTCCTCTATTGGTGATATACAAGAAGAGATATTCTCTCTAAATAGTTTCTCTATACTCTCCTTCTCTTCTGGAACTCTTTTAGTAAAAACTTCAATAGCATCTTCATATGATAAAGTTCCTCTATCTAACTCTAACCAATCTTTACTTTTAAAAATATTTATAATAAAATCTTCCTGATTCTCCTTTTTTACATATTTATTTAAAAAATTTTCAGGTGAGTATTTAACTAATACATTTCCTAAGTCAAATATAATATTTTTTATCATAACTGCCTCCACATAAATTTTTTATTTTTATTATAGCACAACACTTTCTTTAAAACACTATTTAAAATAATTTTGCATTTTCCACCTCAATAGAATTATTTAAATTCAATATAAAAAGTGATATAATATCCACATAAAAAGCATCTATTTTGATTTGATACGAGAGGTGGTAAAATGAAATTAAAAGCTATTGCATTAGATTTAGATGGAACATTGTTGACAAGTGATAAGAAAATATCTGAAACAAACAGAGAGGTATTAAAAGAGTTAAATAGAAGAGGTGTTAAAATTTTTCTAGTTACAGGAAGAACATATTTAGCTACTAAGCCTTATGCTTTAGATTTAGATGCTGGTGGTGTAGTTATTGCATATAATGGAGCAAAGGTAGTGGACTATGAAAATGATAGGGTAATTTTTGAACTTCCTTTAGAAGCTGATCATGTAAAAGAGTTAATAAGAATAAGTAAGAGATTGGGAGTTCCTTTAAATCTTTATCAAAATAATGAATGGTATGTAGAGGATTCCTCTAGAAGAGAGGTTATCAGATATGGTAGTGAAAGAAATATGATACCTATTGAGAGAGATTTCTATGATTTTGATGACTACAAGATGACAAAAACAGTTTTTCTAGGAACAGATGAAGAGCCTGAAACTTTAGAGAGAGTTCATAGAGAGGTAAAAAAAACATTGGGAAACAATGTATATACTGCTAAATCAACAGATATTCTATATGAAGTTTTGAATAAAGAGGTAAATAAAGGGTTAGTTTTAAAAAGAGTTTTAAAAACTTATGGTATCTCTCCTGAAGAGTGTGTTGCCTTTGGTGATGCTACTAATGATATAGAGATGCTTAGAGCTGTTAAATATGGAGTTGCTATGGGAAATGCCACTAGAGAGGTAAAAGCAAGTGTCGATTATGTCACTGATACTAATGATAATAATGGTGTGGCTAAATTCTTAAAAAAATATTTTTTTGACAGAGATTAGATTTTATGATAAAATTTCTTAAATAAAGCAAATATTAATATTTGATATATGATTGTAGAAAATGATATTTGTTTTTAGCTTTGTAAAACAAGGAGCATTTTTGCTCCTTTTATTTTAAATTGGAGGTTTTTATGAAAGAAAATAGTATTGTAATACTGGACTTTGGTTCTCAATACAATCAATTGATTGCTAGAAGAGTCAGAGAAATGGGTGTTTATGCTGAAGTTGTTCCTTATTTTGAACCTTTAGATAAGATCCTAGCTAGAAAACCTAAAGGAATAATTCTTTCAGGAGGACCTGCTTCTGTTTATGCTGAAGGAGCTCCTACTATTGATAAAGAATTATACTATCAAGGTATACCAGTTCTTGGAATTTGCTATGGAATGCAAATAACTACTCACCTAATGGGAGGAGAGGTTGCTAGAGCTGACAAGCAAGAGTTTGGTAAGGCTGAACTTATCATCGACTGTCCTGACAGTCCTCTATTTGAAGGAGTGCCTAACAACTCTAAAGTTTGGATGAGTCACAATGACCATGTAACAAAAATGGCTCCAGGATATGTTCAAATTGGACATACTACTTCTTGTGTAGCTGCAACTTACAACAAGGATATTAATTCTTACTGTATCCAATTCCATGCTGAAGTTACTCACTCTGAATATGGAACTCAAATTTTAAGAAACTTTGTGTTCAATATTGCTAAATGTGAGCAAAACTGGTCTATGGGTAACTACATAGAAGAAACTATTAAAAGTATCAGAGAAACTGTAGGAGATAAAAAAGTTCTTCTAGGACTTTCAGGAGGAGTTGACTCTTCTGTTGCTGCTACTCTTATTCATAAAGCAATTGGAGATCAATTAACTTGTATCTTCGTTGATACTGGACTTTTAAGAAAAGATGAAGCTAAAAAAGTTATGGAAGTTTATGGTGAAAATTTCCATATGAATATCAAATGTATAGATGCTGAAGAGAGATTCCTTTCTAAACTTGCAGGAGTTTCTGACCCTGAAAAGAAAAGAAAAATAATTGGAAAAGAGTTTATCGAAGTATTTGATGAAGAAGCTGGAAAACTTACAGATGTAGAATTCTTAGCTCAAGGAACTATCTATCCTGACGTTATTGAATCTATGTCAGTAAAAGGACCTTCAATGACTATTAAATCTCACCACAATGTTGGTGGACTTCCTGAAGATATGAAATTCAAACTTCTTGAACCACTAAGAGAACTTTTCAAAGATGAAGTTAGAAAAGTTGGAAGAGAGTTAGGAATCCCTGATCACATGATCGACAGACATCCATTCCCAGGACCTGGACTAGGAATCAGAATTCTTGGTGAAGTTGATAAAGAGAAAGCTGATATCTTAAGAGAAGCTGATGATATATTTATCGAAGAGTTAAGAGCTGCCGATCTTTACAATAAAGTTAGCCAAGCTTTCGTTGTTCTTCTACCTGTTAAATCAGTTGGAGTTATGGGAGATGAAAGAACATATGAATACACTGCAGTTTTAAGATCTGCTAACACAATAGACTTTATGACTGCTACTTGGTCACACCTTCCATTTGAATTCTTAGAAAGAGTTTCAAATAGAATTTTAAATGAAGTTAAAGGAATTAACAGATTAACTTATGACATCTCTAGTAAGCCACCTGCAACAATAGAGTGGGAATAAGTTTACCTTATTTTCTATTTTTTAATAAAATAAATTACTAAATTTTAAAGAGTTTAGATAAAGGAAAGAGCTGAAGAGAGTTTTTCTCTTTGGCTTTTTTCTTTTTGAAATATAACATCAATCTGTAATTTCCTTAGGCATAAAAAAACTACACCCTCTATCTTAATCATAAGATTTTAGGTGTAGCCTATTATTTTATTTATAGCTATTTAATTAGAATAATCCAGGGATATTAATTCCACCAGTTACTTTTCCCATTTCAGCTTCAGCTAATTCATCAGCTTGTCTCATAGCTTCTTTAACAGCAGAAAGAACTAAATCTTCTAACATCTCTTTATCTTCAGCAGCTTCTTTAACTACTTCATCAGTGAATTTAACTTCAAGAAGTTCTTTTTGTCCATTTACTTTAACAGTAACAGCTCCTCCACCAACTGATGCAACAAGTTCTTTTTCTTTTAATCCTTCTTGAACTGCCATCATTTGTTGTTGCATAACTTGAGCTTGTTTTAATATATCCATTTGGCTACCTGCTCCATTAGTTCTTCCACCTTTTAATTTTCTAACCATTTATCATTTCCTCCTAGTTTTGTGTTCTTTACGATTGATTATATCATAATTTATACCTAATTTTCAACCTTTACTTAAATATTATATGGAAAATAATATAAAGATTTGAAATATAACTCTTTTTCAACAAAAGTTGATTGTATTTTTTCACTTAGTTTCATCAAAGGTAGATATTTTTTTAATATAGAATTGTAGTCTAAAGATTCTGAAATCTCTATAACATTATAATTAGTCAGATTCAGATCCTTAGCTAAACCATTTATTGTAGCTTCTATCCCCCCAATCTCATCTACAAGTTTTAGCTCCAATGCCTCTTCTCCCAGCCAAACTTTCCCTTGAGCTATTGAGTGAACATACTCTCTATTCAAATCTCTTCCCTCTGATACTACATTTAAAAATTCATCATAGACTTTTAAATTTGAAGCATAGATCTTATCTAACTTATCTTTATTAATCTCATTTGTCAAAGAGTATATATCTGCATACTCTCCCTTTTTCAGCTCTTCTACATTTATATCTATTTTTCCAACTAACTCTTTAATATTAGGAATTAAACTTACAACTCCTATTGAACCAGTCAAGCTTCCTCTATCAGCAAATATTTTCTTTGCATCAGCAGAGATGTAATAACCTCCAGAAGCTGCTACACCTCCAATAGAAACATATACAGGCTTTACCTTATTAACTTCCTTTATTTTGTTGTTAATTATTGCAGAAGCTAAAGCAGAGCCTCCAGGAGAGTTTACTCTCAATACTATTCCTTTTACATTTTTATCTTTTAAAGCTTTATCTAATTCAGATACCATCATATTTGCAGTCAACTGATCTGAAAGATTTCTTGGCTCTTCTCCCATTAAAATAGTTCCCTCTCCATAGATAATAGCAATCTTATCACTATTTTTCTCTATTTTCTTACTACTTTGAACATATTGAACATATTTTTCTAAAGAGATAATTTTCTTCTCCCCTAAAAACTCTTTAATTTGTTCATAGTACATCAATTCATCTATCATTCCTAATTTTTTCAATTGGTAAGGTTCAGAAACCATTAGATCTCCAGCTAAGATTCTCTCATTGATCAGATTTTTATTTAGCTTTCTATCTTCACTTATATCTTCTACAAAACTATCATAAACCTTATTTAAAAGTCTCTCCATATTCTCTCTATATTCTGGAGACATCTTATCCTTTACATACTGCTCACCATATGATTTATAGTCCCCAACATGCACTACATTAACTTTTATTCCCAATTTATCAGCTAAATTTTTATAATACATCATCTCAGCATAATATCCAGTGATATTTACATTGGCACTCATTACTGGGGGCATAAATATTTCACTACTTTTAGTAGCAAGAGAGTAATTTCTATTATCAACAGATGTCATATAGCTATACACCATTTTATTTTTAGCTTTTAACGAAGTTAATTTATCACTTAACTCTTCAATCTGCCCTCTATTTAAAGCTAAATTATCTAATTTAAGTATAACTCCCTTTACCTTTTCATCTTTTTCAATAGAATCAAAAGTTTTTAAAAGTGAATAGAAGTTTATATCTTCATTTTTCAAAATCTCTGGAAGATTTTTATTTTTCTCTTTAAATTCTCTAGCTAAATCTAATTCAATATAGCTATCATTTTCTATTACAACCTTATCCTTTTGGAGAAATTCATTTAAAACAATACCTCCTATTCCCAATAGAATAACTAGAAATAGAAACCCCTTTATTAAAAATGAAAATATCTCTTTTATTACAAAAAAGATAGTTCCCAATACTATTTTCTTTAAAAATTTAAAAAATTTCATTTTTTCACCACCTATTTTATCATTATTATTATAATAGCAAGGTGAATCCCTTGTGTCAATCTTTATATATTTAGATTAATAGTAGTTTACAAAAAAACAGGAGATATTCTCCTGTCCTCTTATTAATTTAAGATAATTTAGTTTAATTATTTTTTAAACATGAAGTACACTGCACCTATCATACAAAGAAAGGCATAGATATAGTTCAATCTAAACTCTTGCTTTAAGTATAAAACAGAGAATCCTGAGAAAACTATTAAAGTTATAACCTCTTGAATAATTTTTAATTGAGCCACTGTAAAATATTGAGATCCTATTCTATTAGCTGGAATTGAAAAACAATATTCAAAGAAAGCTATTCCCCAACTTGTGATAATTGCAAAAAGCAGAGCACTTTTAGTATTTTTCAGATGTCCATACCAAGCAAAAGACATAAAAATATTTGAAATAAATAGTAAACAAATTGGTAAAAATTTCATAAAATCCCTCCTAAAACATAATTCCATCAAGGATTTTACTGCAAATTTCAAAAAAATTCAAGATTTTTCTTTTTTATAGCTCCCAATAAAAATATTAATTGATAAAATCTTTTAATCTCTCCCAAAAATTCTTTTTTTCTTTTTCTCCTCCCAATTGAATAATCTCTTTTCTAAGGGCTGTTTTTATCTTATTATTAGGACAGATATTACACATTTTAGCATGGCAATTTCTACAATTACCTTCAATCTTTGATAATTTTTCTCTACACTCTTTTAATTTTTCCATTATCATCACCATTTTTATTATAGCATAAAGTCGATATAAAAAGTATAGCTTAATAAAAAATATTTGTTTTAATTCAAAGAAAAAAATGGTAATATATATGTATAAAATAGAAAATAGAGGTTATTTTTATGGAGAAAATTGATAAGAAAGACAAAAAATTAATATTGGTAAATAGAGAAAATTTTAAAACTTCTATAACTAACATTTTAAGAAATTCAAATACTAACTACTTGATCCTTTTACAATTTAAAAATAATCTTGAAGAAAATCTTTCAATGTTAGAAGAGTTAAAAAGATATTTTCTTAGTAAAAAAAGATATGAGTATCTAAAAAATACTGTTGTCTTTAGTGAAAGGGAGTATCTTGCTAATGATTTAGGAGTTCGTGGAGTACTTACGATAAAAAGTTTAGTAAATTTTGATATAGAAAAATTAAATACATTGTATGAAAATTTTGATTTTAAAGAAAAAACAACAGATGATTTTCTCCAATCAAATTCAATTCCTTTTGGTTACAAATTAGATCTATATAACTGTATTGATCCTTGGATTATGTCTATCAATGGAGTTGGAATTTTAACCATCAGTGATAAAAACTATGATAAAATTATGTGTAACTACCACAAAGTAAAAAGATTGTATCCTGATGTGACTATTGTTGTGTTAAAGGGGAAAGATGATCTTCGTCCTTTAAGTTTATTAAAGATGATAGGGGCTGATGCTCATATTACATTGGGAATTACAAGTATAAAAAATATTCCTTATAATAAGAGGTTAGATGCTTTAGTGTACAATAGAAGTCCTTACTCTGAAAGAAATATAAGAAATTTTGTAACAGAGATTTTAAAAGATAGGAAAAGTGAAAATAGTCTATTTGATTTTAGAGATTTTATGGGAATAGCTCCTAAGAATTTTGAAGCTGATATTTTTTACGATGAAGAGGAAGAGATCAGTAAAAAAGAGGAGAAATTCTTTAAATTAAAAGTTACAACATTAGGGAAAAATGAGAAGTATAAAAATCAGATAAAGGAAGAGAGCATCACTTTATATAAATGTGAAGAAAATTGTAAAAGTGAGATGTTCTTTTTTGAAAAAGCAGATGAGATATAATTAAAGAGAGGATTTTACACCTCTCTTTCTCTTTTATTTTATGCAAGAGCTCCCATTTTTTTACCACCAAGTAGATGGAAGTGAAGATGGAAAACCTCTTGTCCACCATATTCGTTACAGTTTGTGATAACTCTGTATCCTTGTTCAGCTATTCCAAGCTCTTTAGCTATATGAGCAATAGCAAGATACATATCTCCTATTATATTTTTATCTTCAGGAGTTATATCATTAATAGTAGGAATCTCTTTTTTAGGAACAACTAGAATATGAATAGGGGCAGCAGGGGCAATATCTTTAAATGCCAATACTGTATCAGTTTCATAAACAATAGTTGCAGGGATCTCTCTATTTATAATTTTAGTAAATATAGTAGCCATAAAAAATCATCTCCTAAAATTTAATTAAATATTTTCTATTGCATCTACTCTTTTTTCGTGTCTTCCACCTTGGAATTCAGTAGCTAAGAAAACATCTACCATTTCAAGAGCAAGAACGTCACCAATAATTCTTCCTCCCATAGCTAATATATTAGCATTGTTGTGTTCTCTTGTAAGTCTAGCCATAGTTGTATTTGTGCAAAGAGCAGCTCTTACACCAGGAACTTTATTTGCAGCAATAGATATACCAATACCAGTTCCACAAACAAGAACTCCATAGTCAGCTTTTTTATCAACAACAGCATGTCCAACAGCATGTCCAAAAGTTGGGTAATCTACTGATTCAGTTGAGTGAGTTCCTAAATCAAGAACTTCATATCCTTTTTCAATAAGGTGTGCTTTTATTTTTTCTTTTAATTCAAATCCTCCGTGGTCAGCACCTAAAGCAATTTTCATAAAACTTTTCCTCCTAAATAAATTTAATTATAAATGTAAAGGGGAATTTCTTCCCCTTTTTTAACTGAAATTATTAGTCTTCAAATCCTTCAAAGTGAGGGTGTCCATGTTCAAGCTCAACTTCTGAAGCTTCTCTAACTCCTGTAACCTCAACTTCAAATCTTAAATTTCTTCCAGCAAATGGGTGGTTACCATCTGTAGTTACTACATCATCTTCTATTGAAGTGATAACAAACTCTTGTTCGCTTTCTTCTCCAGTTTCATCATCTTCCATGTCAGCAACAAATTCCATTCCTTCATAGATATCATCAAAGTCAGCAAAATCTTCTTTACTCATTTCCATGATAAGATCTTCATCATACTCTCCATATCCTTCTTCAGGAGTAAGAGTCATAACAGTTTTAAATCCTCTTTCTTTTCCTTCAAGAGTTTCTTCAACTTTAGGAACAAAAGCTCCAATTCCATGAATATAGAAGAAAGGACCAACTTCTTTTGTATCTTCTAAAAGCTCATTTGTATCATTATCATAAACTTTAAATTCTAGTGTTACTACTGCATTTTCAGTAATTTTCATAAATTTCACCTCATATAATATTTTTACTACCTATTATAAGGATAACATAAATTTATATAAATTTCATCCTTTTTTTTATTTTAATATAAAAAAATAAAAATTATATTAAAAACACATATTTTTTTTAACAATATTGCAATTTTCTTTGTCACTGAATTTTTCTAAAAGAAGAAATGCTGTTTCTAAAGCATTTTTTGGTCCTGAACAAGTGATAAGGTTACCATCCTCTACAATCTCTTTTTTTATTGGAATAGCACCATATTTTTCCAGTTGTGAAAAATATCTTTCATTATCTAGTAAATAAGTAGTTGCTCTTCTCCCCTTTAAGATTCCTGCCTCTCCTAAAGGAATAACTCCTGTACAAATTCCTACAATTATTTTATTTTTTTCATTAAAATATTGAATTACACTTTTAAAGGTAGAATCTTTCATATCATTAAAGAACCCTGTTTTTCCGAACCCACCAGGGATAACTAAAGCATCATACTCTTCAAGATCAATATTTTCTTTTTTTAAATTTAATTGTGGAAAAATTTTTAAATTCCATGTACAATATATTATATCATGTATGCTAGTTGTGGTAGTTGTAGTGTTCTTTTTTCCTACAACCATATTCCAACCAAAAATGTCAATGAATGGGGATAGCTCAAGAATTTCAACCCCTTGTGAGATAAGTATCAAAATTTTTTTCATATTTTTCTCCTAAAAAAATTAAAAATGATTGACTAATTTTATAAAAAGTCTTACAATACATCGTATTTGAAGAATTATAGAATTTAAATGATATTAAATAATATTTATTATAGCATTATGCTACAAATATATAAAATAAAAAATTTAACTATAAGGAGGTAAGATGTCAAAGCTAGACCAAAGTAAAACTCCACTATTCTCAGTGTTAAAAAATGAATATGTTGGTAGAGATATTCTTCCATTTCATGTTCCTGGGCACAAAAGAGGAAAAGGAGTAGATAAAGAATTTTATGATTTTATGGGGAATGGACCTTTCTCCATGGATGTAACTATTTTTAAAATGGTAGATGGACTACACCAACCAAAAAGTTGTATAAAGGAAGCACAAGAACTGGCAGCAGATGCCTATGGTGTAAAGAAAAGTTTCTTTGCAGTAAACGGAACTTCAGGGGCAATTCAAGCAATGATTATGTCTGTAATGAAAGCTGGAGATAAAATTCTTGTTCCTAGAAATGTTCATAAATCAGTTTCAGCAGGAATTATTTTAAGTGGATCTGAGCCTATCTATATGAACCCAGAGATTGATGAGGAGTTAGGAATAGCTCATGGTGTCAGACCTCAAACTGTTGAAAATATGTTAAAACAACATCCAGATATTAAAGCTGTACTTATTATCAACCCAACTTACTATGGAGTTGCTACTGATATTAAAAAGATAGCCGATATTGTTCACAGCTATGATATTCCACTAATAGTAGATGAAGCTCATGGACCTCATCTTCATTTCCATGATGATCTACCTATTTCAGCAGTAGATGCTGGAGCAGATATGTGTACTCAAAGTACTCATAAGATTATTGGAGCTATGACTCAAATGTCACTTTTACATGTAAATTCAGATAGAATTGATGTAAATAAAGTTCAACAAATATTAAGTTTATTACATACAACTTCACCTTCATACCCTTTAATGGCATCATTAGATTGTGCTAGAAGACAGATAGCAACTGAAGGAACAGTACTTTTAGATAAAGCTATTAAACTTGCTAAAAGATTTAGAAGTGAAGTAAATAAAATACCTGGAATGTCTTGTTTTGGTGAAGAGATTGTAGGAAGAGAGGGAGTATTTGCTTTTGATCCTACAAAAGTAACTGTTACAGCTAAAGAGTTAGGACTTACAGGTGCAGAGTTAGAAACTCTACTTGTAGATGATTACAATATTCAAATGGAACTTTCAGACTTCTATAATGTACTAGGACTTATTACAATAGGAGACACTGATGAAAGTATAGATAAATTTATTGCAGCTCTTAAAGATATTAGCAATAGATACTATGGAAAAGGAAATAAAATTAAGAGAAATATAATTAAAATGCCAGGAATCCCTGAGCAAGTTCTAATTCCAAGGGAAGCATTCTATAGTGAAAAGAACACTATTCTATTTAAAGAGAGTGCTGGTAAAATTTGTGGAGAGATGATAATGGCTTATCCACCTGGAATTCCTATTATCACTCCAGGAGAGAGAATTACTGAAGAGATTATTGAGTATGTAGAGGATCTAAAAGAAGCTCAACTTCATATTCAAGGTATGGCAGATCCTGAATTAATCAATATCAATGTAATTGAAGAGGAAGATGCTATCTACCTATATACAGAAAAGATGAAGAGCATGATGTTTGGTGTACCTATGAACTTAGGAGCAAACAAAGCTGGAATCGAGTTTGGACCAGATACATTATGTGAAGCATTCCCAGATACATTTGATGAGATGGAAATTATTGAGGTTGAAAAACAAAAAGAAAACTTCAATGAATGGAACTTAAAATATAAGAATACAATTCTTAACACTTGTGAAAAACTTGCAACTGCAGTAAATGAAGCTGTAAGAGATGGATATAGACCTATAGTTATCGGTGGAGACCACTCAATTGCTCTAGGAAGTATCTCAGGAGTTTCACTTGAAAAAGAGATTGGAGTTATCTGGATAGATGCTCATGGAGATATGAACACTGATGAGTCAACTATTACAGGAAATATCCATGGAATGCCTTTAGCACTATTACAAGGAGCAGGGGACAGAGATCTTGTAAACTGTTTCTATGAAGGGGCTAAAATAGATAGTAAAAATGTTGTTATCCTAGGTGCAAGAGATCTTGACTTTAAAGAGAGAGAGATTATTGATCAACTTGGAGTAAAAGTAATCTATCACGATGAAGTACTTCAAAAAGGACTTGATAATATCCTTGAAGAGATAAGAGAATACTTACAAATAGATAACCTTCACATCAGTTTTGACGTTGATTCAGTTAACCCTGAATTAGCACCAGGAGTAAGTACTCCAGTAAGAAACGGATTCACTACTGATGAGATATTCCAAACATTTAAATATCTATTTAAAAACTACTCAATCACATCTGTTGATATAGTAGAGTTTAACCCAGTTAATGATAAAAACGATAAGACACTTAAATTTGTAAATGAACTTACAGAGTATGTTGTAAATCCAGACTAATAAATAAATTTATACTACACCTTTCATTTTAAAAGATGGAGGGTGTAGTTTTTTTTATGATTATTATTTAATGTATCTACTCAGCTGTGTAAAATCTACAAAAGATTATCTAGTTCAAAGTTCAATTTTTATAATATTTATAGGTAATAGTTGAGTAGTTAGTATTTAATAAAAAATAAAAGGATCAACTTCTATAAAATACAGAAATCAATCCTCATTAAATTATAAAAAATTCTATATAGAAGATCCCATCTTATAAGCAGTATCTATAAGTGGAGTTTCAGAAACTTTTCCTGCTTCCATAACATTTGTTGCATAGATAATTCCCCCAATAGAAATTTTTTGATTATTTTTAAAAAAAGTTCTTCTCTTTCAATCTATTTATTTTTTATTCTAATACGGCTCAAAAATAAATACATCAAATATATCCTGTAACTTATATGGGCTTGGTAGCTTAGCTTTTATCTTCTCCCAAAGAGTGCTAAACTCTTCTAGCTCCATCTTCTTAATCTGATGAATTATATGTTTTTTATATGGAAGTTCAGCCCCTGTGCTATCTAATCCTTGAAGTAATTGATTTTTTAACTTTTCAAAATTTTCCTCATCCACTTTACATAAGCTATAATAAGAGGCTAAAAAATCCTTCTCTAAACAATACTCATTAGTTATTAGTTTTCTAATTGCACTAGCTATAAAATTTAAACTTAATTGAGAAGTAAAGTTTCCACTATTATTCCCTTCATCCTCTAAAAATGGCAAGAATACATCTTCAAAATGATGATCTTGAATAGATTTTGTCAATAGTAGAAGATTGTTTAGAAAATTATACTTTCCTAGAGTTCTTCTATGAAAATCATTATCTACTAAATATGAAGCTCCTATATGTTTAAATAGTGAGTTAGTAAGATCTTTAGAGTGTCCAAAGTTAAAAACTTTATCCTCATAACTATTGTTTTCTCTTACCCGTTTAATAAAATTTGAAGCTCTTTCTAAAAGCTCACCCATATTATCTAATTGAAATATAGCATCAAAGAAATTTTTCTTTAATAGGAGATCTCTTCTTCTAGCTAAAGGTAATTTCATTAGACATTTTTCTAAATTAGTTGTTTTTAAAAGAGCTTTTATAAATGTTTCATCAATATTGAAGTAGATAGAATCATATCTATTAGCTAAAATTGTAGTTTCATCCTTTATAGCTTTTATCTTTTTTAACTCCTTTAATAAGAACTCTAAATATGGACGTTGAAACTCTTTAAATACTTTTCTTTCTTCCTTAGTTAAATCTGTATTTTGTACTAAAATTTTCTCTAAATTTATATATTCTAAAACATTTACTATACCATCTCTATTTATTCCAACAGAGTTCCAAAGGTAAGTTTTTGGAATGTACTTTAATTTTTTATCAGCCATTAAAACTACATATTGAGCAATTCCCCCACCTAAAGAGTGTCCAGTTAGAGATATCTTCTCAAGAGGAATTTTAAAATCTTTCACAAGTTTGGTGTAAACCTCTACACCTTCATGAAATTGTTCAGGTATTTTTCCTAAACCGATAGCTAAATCAGTTTCAATAAAATCTTTATAAGCATCTTCAAGAGGATATTTTTCACTTCCTCTAAAAGCTAAAACAAAGTTGCCTTTTTTCTCAAAGGCAACTGAATAAAAACCTGTATTTGTTGAGTTTGGATTTTGAGCTGTTCTGTTATCTGTGTAAAAAACTTTCCATTCTTTCATCACATCTTCAAAATATTTTAAAAAGAATTGATCATATTTAGGGTTAAGAATTATAAATGTCCCATTAAATATTTTCTTTTCCACATCCTCTTTAAAAATTTCAAAGATAGTTTTTCCATGTTCAGTTTGGTTAAAATTGCAGTATGACAGAATACTAAGCATAATATACTCTTTTGCTGTATGCATATTTTCATATCTCCTACATATTAATAATTGATAAAATAAGATAAGTAATTCCCCAACCTAATAATCCCCCCATTACTGTTTCAAATAGGGTATGAATTTTTCCTTCAATTCTAGAGTGCATTACAAGAACTACTAAAATTAAAGTTAGGAAAAATATCTTAGGATTATGAGTTAAATAAGTTATTATTGTAAATATTGAACTAGCTAAAGCACTGTGACCACTAGGCATTCCACCTCTCAATGGAGTACCCTTATCAAAGAATGATTTGATAATTATCACAAGCATAATAACTATCACAAAAACTAATACTGTTGTATGTTGAAAAGAGTCTTTAAAGACTTTAAGTACATCTTTTAAATATACAGGTATCTTTTTTTCAAAAACTATATACCCTACTAAAAGAGCATTCATAGAGGTAACAAGAACAGCCCCTGCTGCTATATCCTTTGCTCTTTTAGCCAATGGATGATACTCCTCTGTGACTAAGTCAACACAACTTTCTATTGCAGTATTAAACATCTCTGTAACCCACATCAATGTCACACTTATAATAAGTGCTAAAGCTTCTGCCTTTGCTAAATCTAAAAATAGTGAAAGAATCAGAACTATTATTGTACAAAAGCAGTGAAACTTCATATGTCTTTCTGTTCTAATTGTATCAAATAACCCTTCAAAAGCTACATTAAAACTCTCAGTAACTCCCTTTTCTTTCCAATTTTTTTTCATAGCATCACATCTCTCTTGTGTAGCCGAATTGTCCTAGTATCTCTTCCTCTCTAATTCTCATCTCTTTTCTATCTTCCTCTTCTATGTGATCATATCCCAATAGATGAAGAAGTCCATGAGTTAAAACATAGTATAGCTCTCTTTTTACAGAGTGATTATATTCAGCAGCTTGCTCCTCAACTCTCTCCATAGATATTACAATATCTCCTAAAGTATCATAAGGTCCAATATCAAAATCCTCTGTTTCATGGTAAGCAAATGAGATAACATCAGTAGGTTGATCCTTTCCTCTGTAATCTCTATTTATAACTTGAATCTCATCATTTCCTGTAAATAGAAGTGATAGATATACAGGTCTATCACTTTCAAATTCACTTTCAAGAGCTTTCTTTACATAATCTCTAATCTCTTCCTCTTTTACAAGTTCATCATATCCTTCTATCTCTAAAGACATATCCATTACTAATTCCATTTTATTCTCCTTTTCTCCTCTTTATTATTTTTGTCCTGGGTATTTTATTCTTACATGGTGTATACTGATTAATGATTTAACAAAAGTTTGTATTATTATCTCTATCTCTTTAAATGTCAAATCAGCTTCTGAAAGTTGATTATCTTCAATTTTACTATTGATAATCTTTCTTAACATCTCTTCAATAGCTCTAGGTGTTTTCTCATCTAAAGATCTAACAGCTGCTTCAATAGAGTCAGCAAGCATTATAATAGCAGACTCTTTACTTCTTGGTTTAGGTCCACTATATCTAAACTCCTCTTTTGTAACAGTTGGATCTAAAGCTTTTGCTTTATTATAGAAATAAGCTAGGAATGTTGTTCCCTGATGTTCATACATTATATTTCTTATCTCTCTTGGTATCTGATACTGTTTTGCCATCTCTGCACCATCTTTAGTGTGAGACGTGATTATAAGATTACTCATAAAAGGTGAAACTTTATTATGAGGATTTTCTCCATTCTGTTGATTTTCCACATAGAATTGAGGTCTTTTGCATTTTCCTATATCGTGATAATATGCTGCAACCCTTGCAAATACTGCGTTGGCTCCCACTGCTGCTGCTGCATTTTCAGAAAGTGTAGCTACCATCATTGAGTGGTGGAATGTTCCTGGAGCTTCCATAGATAGTTTCTTCAACAATGGATGTGAAAGATCTCCTAGCTCTAAAAGTTTGAAAAGAGTTAAAATATTAAATGTCTTTTCAAAATATGGGAGAAGAGCAATTGCAATCATTCCAGAAACAAGTCCAGATACAATAATCTCTCCAGATTTCAGTGCAGCTCCAAAAGTTTCTACCTCTGAGAAGAAACTTAATAATCCAAAAGTTGCTACTTTTAATACAGCCATTTGAATTCCCACAGCTATTAATCCTGCTCTTGTATTTACCTTTTTAATTAAGTAAGCACCAAAAGTCATTGATGCAATATTCATAACTAAGAATATCAAATCATAATCAATTATAGGCAATAGGAAGAACAGCATAAATGAGATCATCATTAAACCATATTTTGTATTAGTTAAGAGTATCAATAAAAATAGTGCTGTATCTGCTGGCATTAAATATATCAAATCATTATTTATAAATCTAAATGTTAAGAAGAAAGCTATAATTATTAAAACAGTACTTCTATATGTGCTTTTTCTTAAAATATCTTTTTTATATCTATTAAATATAATTTGATAGAACAGAGTGGAAATAATAAATAGATATGTTAAATTTGCCATCATTATTCCTAAACTTTTCTTATATGAGTACACTCCACAAGATTCAAGAATCTTTATTCTTCTCTCATTTAAAATCTCACCTTTTTTAGCAACTAAAGTTCCTGCTTTAATCTCAATATATTGATCATTAATTTGAGAAACCTTCTCTTCAATAGCTTTCTTTGTCTTATCCTCATCATATATATAGTTAGGAGCAGCAAAAGTTTCTACTACTTGTCTTTGAAGATTTGAGAGCTTTTCTATTTTCTTATCAAAAGGAGATCTATATTTTATAGTTGCTTTTTCCTGTATGATACCACTTTCATATAGATTTTCTAAGAATTTTCTTGTCTCTTTTTGAAGTTTCATAATCTCTGGAACTTTTAGTGATAGCAAACCTTTTACCATTGTATCTGGTATTCTTCTACCAGTGTCCTTTTCTAAATTTTTAAAATCTACATTGCTATCTTTATTATTTTTTAGTGCATAGATATCATCAAAAAACTCATCAAAGGTTTCTAAATATATTCTTCCTGCATCTGCTGAGTAGATATACTCCTTTCCAGATTGAGCAATCATATTTTCTATTATTTTTTCCTTAGCACTTTTATCATTAAAAACTATTGTTTTAGGTGCATAGATATCAGATATTACCACATCTCCTACACTATAATTATTATTTTTAGAAAGTAATCCAATTTTTGAGCTAAATGCTATAATAAACATTATTAATATTAAGTATATTATCTTCTCTCTTAAAGCATAAGAGGTAGAGTAAAGTTCCACATCATTTTTACTACTCCTCTTTACTTCAAACATAAATTTAAGTCCAAATAAGCTAAATTTTTTCATTGTTCTCACCTTTGCTATTCATTGCTATATCCTTTAATATATCTGTTTTTCCCATTACATTTATATTTTTTGTAGGTATGGACTCTATAAAATATCTACCATATTTTTTCTTTATTATTCTATTATCTAAGATAGTTATTGTTCCACTGTCACTTTTACTTCTTATTAATCTTCCTATCCCCTGCTTAAATTTAATTACAGCTTCTGGGACTTGATACTCAATAAAAGAGTTTTTCCCTTGAGCAGTAATATGCTCTATAATAGCCTCTGTTACAGGGTCACTAGGTACTTTAAAAGGAATCTTAACAATAATTACCGAACTCAATTGTCTTCCCTTTATATCTACTCCTTCCCAGAAAGAGTCTGTTCCAAAAAGTACAGGGTTTCTCCCTTTTACATACATATCTACAAGTTGAGTTCTAGGAGCTTTACCATGAATAAACAGCTCTATTCCATTAGCTTCTAACTCATCTCTCAACATAAAATACATATAATTTAAAGTTGAATATGAGGTAAAGAGAACAAAAGTTTTCCCCTTAGATTTTATCAACATAGCCTTTAAAAACTCTGCTATCTCCTCAGTAAAAGTTTTATCTGAAGGATCTGGAATATCTGATGGAATGTATACTTTCATCTGCTTATCATAATTAAATGGTGAATGAATAACCTTATCTAAAGTATCTTCCTCAAGTCCAATAGATTCTTTAAAATATTTAAAATCATTTCCAATTGCTATTGTTGCAGAGGTAAATACTATTTGTTTCAGATTTAGATATAGAGTTTTTTGAAGTTCACTATCTATCTTTAAAGGTGTTGCCACTAATTTTGAGTTACTCTTTCTACTATTTACCTCTATCCAATAGATAAACTCTTCATCATCAAAATCATTGATAAATCTAAAGTTATTAAAGAAGTTATCCAATCTATCAACATATTTTATAAAATCATTGATATTTCCATTTTCATCCTCTTCATCCCTAATCTCTTTTATAAACTCCCTCACCTTTCTACTATATGAGTTATATTCACTATTAAATCTCTCTCTAAAATCTATAAGAGAGCTTAAGAAAGGAGAATTGTCCATCTCATCTTTTTTAGCTCTAAATGTAAAAGTTCCCATCTGTCCATTTGAGAACACCTCAATAATATGGTTGAAATACTCTCTTCCAGCTAAATAAAGATTTTTATGTTTTAATTTTATCTCTTCAATCTCTTTTTCTAAAATACCTCTGTGATCTATTCCATGATTTTTTATGTATTTTTGAATAATTTCAAGACTACCTGTATTTTTTTTCTTTCCTTCAACTGCAAATATTTGGTTCATAGTTTTTGTAAAACTATACTTTGATGCCTCATATGAAAAGTAATCTCTAGCTACCTTTTCCACATTGTGAGCCTCATCAAAAACTACCATTCCATACTCTGGAAGTATTGAATACTCAGTATTAAAACCTATCTCCTTTCTTATAGCTAGATCTGAAAAATACATATGATGATTTGTAATTAAAATATCTGCATTTTTCTTCTCTTCCCTAGATTTTAGAAAGAAACACTCCCCTTTATATGGACACTTATTTCCTGCACAAATATCTGTTTCACTTTGAAAAAGCTCCCAAACACTTGTATCTACTTCAAAAGGAAGTTCAGCTCTATCCCCTTTTTCAGTTTTTTGCCCCCATTTAATTATCTCTTTAAACTGTATTTTTTGAAGATCATTAAACTCTTGGGCATTTATATTCTCTCCCATTGAGATATTTGAGTATTTTCTATTACAAAGATAGTTTCCTCTTCCTTTTACAAGGATATATCTAAAATCTCCCTGTATAACTTTTTTAGCTATGGGAATATCTTTGTTTAAAAGTTGCTCTTGTAAATTAATTGTATTTGTAGAGATAACAACTCTTTTTTTATTTTTTATAGCCCACTCTATACTTGGTATCAAATATGCTAAAGTTTTTCCTGTTCCTGTCCCAGCTTCAACAATAACTTTAGTTTCACTGTTTAATCCTTTTTCTATATGTTTAGCCATGTGCAGTTGCTCATCTCTATACTCAAAACCTTGGAAAACCTGTGATAAAAGCCCAGTTTTTTCAAAATATGGAGTTATATCAATTTTTACATTATCATCTCTAAATAGTTCAACTATTACATATATCTCTGTTACACTGTTGTTAACTATATATGATGCTCCAGCCATTCTATTGGAATAGATAGAAGCAATCTCTACATCAGCATCTGAAGGATATAAAAAACCAGATGGGTGGTTATGAATTATAACCTCTCCCTTTTTCATAGCCTTTAATATAGCAGGAACAGAAGTTTTATTCCCTCTAGCAAGGACAACTACCTCTTTAACTATTCCTGTTTCATCAGGTATTCCTCTAAAAAATACCTCATTTCCCCCAGCTTGTTCTATCTCATTTTTTATTATTTCTCTAGCTTCAAAAGATATTTTTTCCTTTATCTCCATTAAAGTTCCTTTCGTTGATTATAAATATTTATATATATAATACCTCTTTTCAGCAAAAATATAAAGTCTTTTTTCTAATTGAGCCTCTTTTTAACATAGTTTATTTTCTATATTATTCTCAATTGACAAATAATATAAAAAACACCCTCTATCTATAAAAAGACTTTAGGTGTTATATTATTTCTATTCCATTGCAACTAATTTTGCTGATTTAACAAAATCAAATTTTTTTAAAGCAACTATTATCTCTTCAATAGTGATAGTAGTTTCAGAAATATCCATTGATATAATAACAGATGCTACATCATTAATAGGAATATTTTGGTTAATTGTAAGAATATTTCCATTAACAGATGATATATAGTTTAGCACCTCTGATAAAGCTCCTTTTTTATGAGCTAACATAACTGAGATAAGAGCTTTTCTCCCCATGCTGTTTTCTGATGGAGTAAAGACAAAGTCCTTATATTTATAGTATGTACTTCTACTAATTCCAACCATCTTTACAGCCTCACTGACACCTTTTACCTTTCCTTCACTTAAAAGATTTCTAGCCTCAATAACTTTATCATAATAATCTGGAAGTATCTCTTTACTTACTATTAAGAATTCTTTGCCCATTCTCTCCTCCTCTTGTTCAATTTACTGTGTATATCTATAAAAATAGTACCATCAAAAAAGAAAATTATCAATTATTTTATAAAAAAATGTTAAAAAGATTTTCTCCCTTTAACATTTTATTCCTTTTATTCTATTGTAAAAAATTTATCTTAGCTTTTTCTTTCTTTTATTTTTTCTACGTCTATTAAATAAGATAACTAAAATAATAGCTGGTATAGCTAAAATTGCAACTCCTATAAATATAGAAATTTTAGGTGGAACTCCTGTAACATAAGCTATTGAAAAAGCTAAAGATCCTATTATTTCAACAGGATTTTTAAAGAGAAACTGACCAAAAGGATCTAAAACATATTCTACACCATAAACAGTTAATATAAACGTTAATATAAAAAGTAAAAAACTTAATAGCACTCTTAATTTCACCTCAAATTTAAATAATTATTTTAATTATCATCCCCAAAATATCCATAAAATTTTACTTCATAGTAACATAAGTTTTATAAAAAGTCAACGAAACCTATGGGTAAAAGCCTATGAATTTTAAACTATTTACATTAAATAACAGAAATTAGATTTCAATTAAACTAAAATTTTTACAACTCTTTAACTAAAAATATATTTTAAATTAACACAAGATATATATAATAAAGAAAAACATTTGGAGGAAAAGAGATGTTATTAAAAAAAGTAGTTATCTTATCTGCATTATTTAGTGCTTTAGCATTTGGAGAAAACTCAGCTATTAATCATTCTGAAAATTTAGTAGCTAATGGTGAATATAGTTTAAAATCTGAAAAAAACCTTGTTACAGTTATGCCTGCAAAAAATATTGATGGAAGTATCAATGTTTTAGTTGAGATTCCTTCAGGAACAAATGGAAAGTGGGAAGTAAACAAAGAAACAGGAAATCTTGATTGGGAGTTTAAAAAAGGTGCTCCTCGTGTAGTTCAATATCTTCCATATCCATCAAACTATGGAATGATACCTCAAACTCTATCCCCAGAAGAGATTGGAGGAGATGGAGATCCTCTTGATGTTCTTCTTTTAGGGGAAGCTGTTCCTAGAGGTGCTTATGTAAAAGGGAAACTTATCGGGGTTATGTATATGAAAGATCATGGTGAAACTGATGATAAACTTTTAGCAGTTGCAGAGGGATCACCTTTTGAAAATGTTAACTCTGTTTCTGAATTAGCAGAACAATTCCCAGGGACTTTAACTATTCTACAAACTTGGTTTGTAAATTATAAAGGTATTGGTGAAGATATGAAAGTGACTGGTTTTGCTAATAAAACTGAAGCAGATAAAGTTCTTAATGAGGCTATAAATGGTTATAATAAATATGGTAAATAATTTTGATTACTAATACCTACTATATTTTAATATTGATTTATATATTTTAGCTCAGCAAAAGAGAGATAGTTATCTCTCTTTTTGTTGTTCCTTTCAATTTTATTTTGTAAAATATAGATAGCAAAATAGAATTTTATGGTGTATTATAAGATTGACACAACATAAAATAAAATTTGGAGGAGATATGAAGTATATTTTAATCTTATTAATCTCATTAATTTTTCCAGGTTGTATGGAAAAAACAGAGGAGAAAAGGGTAGAAGTACCTAAAGTTGAAAAAAATTTAAAAGTTGCCTTTGGTTATAAGCCACGTTCTTTTGATCCACATAGACATACTGATAGTTCAACATTAGCAGTAACTAAGCAAATTTATAATAACTTATTTGCTCTTACTGAAGATGGAGAGCTTGTTTCAGAGTTAGTAGAAAGCTATGAAATTCAAGAGGACAACTCAATTATCTTAAATTTAAAAAAAGGTATATATTTCCATGATGGAAGTGAATTAAAAGGAAAAGATGTAGAAAATAGTTTAAAAAGAAATATGAGTATTCCTATAAGTAAAGTTTTAGTAGAGGCAATAGAAGATGTAGAAACTTTAGGTGAGTATCAAGTTAAAATTACTCAAAAAAATGCTCCTACAATTCTTCTTCATAACTTTGCTCACTCTTCAATAGCTATTGTGAAGGAAGTAACTCCAAATGAAGAGGGAGTTAATTTAGTTGGAACAGGAGCTTATAAAATAAAAAAATGGGGAATAGGTGAAAAAGTTGAATTAGAAGCTTTTGACAAATATTTTCAAGGAGAAGCTAAGGTTAAAAATTTATCATTTATCACTATTCCAGAAAACTCAAATAGACTTATAGCTCTAGAAACTGGAGAAATAGATATCGCTTATGATATCTCTTCAACAGATGTCAAAGGATTATTAAAAGATGAAAAGTTAAAATTTATTAGCAAATCATCATTGGGAACAGATTTTGTTTCAATTAATACTCAAAAAATCAGTGATAAAAGAATAAGACAAGCTATTGAACTTGGAATAAATAAAAATGATATAGCTACTGCAGTATTTGAAGGGATGACAGAGATTGCCCCATCTCTTTTAGCCCCAAGTGTTTTTGGATATGATAAAGATGCAAAGATAAAAGAGTATAATCCAGAGAGAGCAAAGGAGCTTTTAAAAGAAGCAGGAGTAGAGGGAGAGTTAAACTATCAACTTTGGATATATGAAGAACCTACTAGAATGCAAATGGCTCAAATTATTCAGTCAAATTTAAAAGAGATAGGAATAAATATATCTATTCAAGTGTTAGAACTGTCATCATTTCTACAATTCTCAGCTAATGGACAACATGATATGTTGATAGGACTGTGGTATGTAAGTACTGGAGATGCTGATTATGGATTCTATCCACTTTTACACTCAACTTCAGCAGGAGCTGTAGGAAATAGAAGTTTTTACAATAATAAAGAGGTAGATAGATTATTAGATGAGGCTAGAAAAACTTCTGATTCAACTTTAAGAGAAAGAAATTATATAGAGGTAAATAGAATAATAGGAGATGAGGTGCCACTATTACCTTTAGATTATAAAACTTATATAATAGGAATGAATAAAAGGGTAACTGGATTTATTTTTAACCCAAATGGTAATCATATCCTTTATAAGACTGATATAGAGTAAAAAGGTTAAGTGGTAAAAAAATAACCACATTTTATAGTTAAATAAATTTTTAATTCACTTTTTTTAATAGAAAATGAATTTTTAAAATTTAAAGATAGTAAAAAGATGTTTTTTAAAGAGAGAATACAATAATTTTTCCTTTAGAATAAAGAAAAATAAAGAAAATCAGTTATTAATAAAAGGTAAGTTGTTGAAAAAATGTTCATAATTCATAAAAAATGGTTCATAAAATAAATTTTTAACTTCTTCTCTTGCAATTAAAAAAACATTATGCTAATATTGATTTATAGACAAAACTACAATAAATTTCAAATCTTTGGAATTTCGGTTTTTAAGAATAAAGATTAAGGAACGGAGGAATAAGATTATGGCAAAAAAAATAGTTTTAGCAGGAGCATGTCGTACAGCAATCGGATCAATGGGAGGAGCTCTAAGTGGAGTTGGAGCAGCAGATTTAGGAGCAACAGTTATTAAAGAAGCTTTAAACAGAGCTGGAGTACCAGCAGATAAAGTTGATCATGTTCTTATGGGATGTGTAATTCAAGCTGGTTTAGGACAAAACGTAGCTCGTCAAGCATCTTTAAAAGCAGGATTACCTATTGAAACTCCTGCAGTAACAATCAACGTAGTTTGTGGATCAGGACTAAATGCAGTTAACATGGCAGCAAATATGATTCAAGCTGGAGAAGCTGATATCGTAGTAGCTGGAGGAACTGAAAACATGTCAGCAGCACCATACCTATTAAGAAAAGGACGTTATGGATACCGTTTAGGAAATGCTGAATTAGTAGACTCAATGGTAAATGATGCTCTATGGGATGCATTCAATAACTACCACATGGGAATTACAGCAGAAAATATTTGTGATCAATGGGGATTAACTAGAGAACAATTAGACGAATTTGCAGCAGCAAGTCAACAAAAAGCTGTTAAAGCTCAAGAAGAAGGAAAATTCGACGCTGAAATTGTTCCAGTTGTTATAAAAGGTAAAAAAGGAGATATCGTTGTATCTAAAGACGAAGGACCTAGAGCAGGAACTACTGCTGAAGGAATTGCTAAATTAAAACCAGCATTCAAAAAAGATGGAATGGTTACAGCAGCTAACGCTTCAAGTATCAACGATGGAGCAGCAGCAATAGTTGTTATGAGTGAAGAAAAAGCTAAAGAACTTGGTGTAACTCCAATGGCTACTTGGGTTGCAGGAGCATTAGGTGGAGTAGATCCATCAATCATGGGAATTGGACCAGTTGCTTCTACAAGAAAAGTATTAGCTAAAACAGGAATGGAAATCAAAGACTTTGATCTTATTGAAGCAAACGAAGCTTTCGCAGCTCAATCACTTGCAGTAGGAAGAGATTTAGGATTTGATACTTCTAAACTTAATGTAAATGGAGGTGCAATAGCTCTTGGACACCCAGTTGGAGCTTCAGGATGTCGTATCCTAGTAACTCTTCTTCATGAAATGGCTAAGAGAGATGCTAAAACAGGTCTTGCTACACTTTGCATCGGTGGTGGAATGGGATGTTCTACTATCGTTAAGAGAGACTAATTTTATTCCCTTAATATTAAGAAAAATATAATTTTAGGTGGGGATTATCCCCACCCTTAATACTGATAATACTGAATTATTAGGAGGTAATTGTAATGAATTTCATAACATATGAACAAGACGGTTTTGTTGGTGTAATAACTATCAATCGTCCAAAAGCACTAAACGCTTTAAATAGCGATGTTTTAAAAGAACTAGATGCTTGTTTAGATGGAATTAATCTAGAAACTACAAGAGCTCTTATCCTTACTGGAGCTGGAGAAAAATCATTTGTTGCTGGTGCTGACATCGGAGAAATGAGTACTTTAACTAAAGCTGAAGGAGAAGCTTTCGGAAAAATCGGAAACGATGTATTCAGAAAACTTGAAACTTTCCCTATCCCTGTAATAGCAGCAATCAACGGATTTGCTCTAGGTGGAGGATGTGAAATCTCTATGAGTTGCGATATCAGAATCTGTTCTGAAAACGCAGTATTCGGACAACCAGAAGTAGGTTTAGGAATTACTCCAGGATTTGGAGGAACTCAAAGACTTGCTCGTATCATAGGTGTTGGAAAAGCTAAAGAGATGATCTATGCAGCAACTAACGTTAAAGCTGAAGAAGCTTATAGAATAGGATTAGTAAATGCAGTTTATTCATTAGAAGAATTAATGCCAGCAGCTAAAAAATTAGCTGGAAAAATAGCTAAAAATGCTCCAATAGCAGTTCGTGCTTGTAAAAAAGCTATCAACGAAGGATTAGATGCTGTTATGGATGAAGCTATTGTTATAGAAGAAAAACTATTTGGAAGCTGTTTTGAAACAGAAGACCAAAAAGAAGGAATGAAAGCATTCTTAGAAAAAAGAAAAGTTGAAGGATTCCAAAACAAATAATTTAAGAATACAATTTTCTTAGAGGATAATCTTACCCTCAGATTTATATAAGATCAAATGAAATTTTAGGAGGATGTAAAATGAAAGTAGGAGTAATCGGTGCAGGAACTATGGGTTCTGGTATAGCACAAACATTTGCACAAACAGAAGGATACGAAGTAGTACTTTGTGATATTAATGCTGAATTCGCAGCAAGAGGAAAAGCTAAAATAGCTAAAGGATTCGAAAGAATGATAGCTAAAGGGAAAATGGATCAAGCTACTGTTGATGCTGTATTAGCAAAAATAACTACTGGAACTAAAGATATTTGTGGAGATTGCGACTTAATAATTGAAGCAGCTTTAGAAAACATGGAAATCAAAAAACAAACTTTCAAAGAACTAGATGGAATTTGCAAACCAGAAGCAATATTTGCAACTAATACATCTTCTCTATCTATAACTGAAATTGGTGCAGGACTTAACAGACCAGTTATCGGAATGCACTTCTTCAACCCAGTACCTGTTATGAAACTTGTAGAAGTTATTGCAGGACTTAACACTCCAGCAGAAGTTGTTGACAAAATCAAAGCTATCTCTGAAGAAATTGGTAAAGTACCAGTTCAAGTAGAAGAAGCAGCAGGATTCGTTGTAAACAGAGTATTAATCCCTATGATCAACGAAGCAGTTGGAATTTTAGCTGACGGTGTTGCATCAGCTGAAGGAATCGACAATGCAATGAAACTTGGAGCTAACCACCCAATGGGACCTTTAGCTCTTGGAGACTTAATTGGACTAGATGTATGTCTAGCTATCATGGAAGTTCTTTACAATGAATTTGGAGATTCTAAATACAGACCTCATCCATTACTAAGAAAAATGGTTAGAGGAGGAAAACTTGGTAGAAAAACTGGAGAAGGATTCTTCAACTACGCAAAATAATTCAGTAATTAAAACAGCTCTATTTATAGGGCTGTTTTTTTGGCTCTTTGTCAAATAGTGTTGGTGGAAAAAACAAATAAATTTTCAAGTAACTCCAGTAATTTTTGCTGGAGTTATTTTATTACTATGAACTTTTTTAGGTATAAACTAATAAAAGATATATTCTTTAAAAATAGAAAAAAATTATCATTTTATTAAAAAAAGAAATCTATTTTTTTAAAATATTTGTGTGTTTTAAAGAGATGTGTTATAATAAATATCAAAGATATTTATTAAAGAGAGGTAATAATATGAAGATTTATAATAATATTATGGGGAAAACAAGTTTTAGTTTTGCATATAGAATATTAAAAGAAAATATCTTGAGACTTGATATGAAGCCTGGTGAAGAAATAAAAGAGTTTGAGTTATTAGCAACATTAGGAATGAGTCGTACACCTGTAAGAGAAGCTCTTATTCTTCTAAAACATGAGGGATTAGTGGAAAATATTCAAAATGGAACTTATATTTCAAAAATAGATAAAGAGAAATTTAAAGATGGAACATTGATGAGAATGGCAATAGAGGAGAAAATTCTTTTAAAAGCTTGTGACTATTTTCCAGAGGAATATTTAGAAAAACTTAAAAAAAATTTAGAAAAACAAAACTATATTCTAAAAACTTCAAGAGATTATATTGAATTTCGTAAGGTAGATCTAGAGTTTCATCAGATAATTTTTGAGGGAGTTGGGCATAAAAATCTATTTACATTTATGACAGATGGATTTTTAGATTATCAAAGAATGGGAGTAATGTTCTGTGTAGATAAAATTAGAGATGATTTTGTTTTTCAAGGACATAAGGAATTTTTTAATATTATTAAAGAGAAGAAAAAAGATGAGGTTATACCAACACTTACTGCACATCTAAATCGTTTAATTGAAAAATTTGATGATATTGCTTCTGAACATCCATATTATTTTAAGTGAACTACTCACCACTTATAGAAGTGGGAGCTTCGTGATTACTCATCAGAGTAATTTTAAAGAAGTTTGATAGCTATGCTATCCTTATTCTTACAGGCGTGTCCACATCGCCACTATGACATAAGACTTATGTCTACAGCTTTACTTTTTAACAACGCTTTGGACTGTGAATATTTTACAAGGCAACAGTTTACTTGCCTTAACCTCATATATTCAGTTTTTAATGTTCGTTAATATAGTATAACATATTTTAGTAAGAATTTCCAATTCATCTCCCACCTAAAGAGGAGAGAGTCTTCTTGGAGTTTTAAGATAAAATATTTTATAAGAGAGAGTTCAACTTGAATTCTCTTTTTTATTACTTAAGATTTAAAAAAAATAAAAGGACTGAATCTCTTAAATATATCCAGTCTCTTTCATTTTATATTCAATTAACAAAACTCTTTTAATTTTTTAAACTTTCAGCTAATTTTTCAAATCCTAACTTTTGGAATAACTGCTTTTCAGCAACAGATGGAATCTCCTTTCTTCCAATAGCATTTACAACTCTCTTATCAAAAGGAACTTTCACTGAAACCTCAAACCCTTTATCTTTCAAAAACTCCTCAATCTTATTAGCCATCTCAAGTGATAGATCATATTTATTTATAACAAAATATGGTTTTATTCTAAATCTCTCTATTAGCTCCAATACCCTTTCTAAGTCGTGTAACCCAGAAAGAGTAGGTTCTGTTACAATAACAGCTTTCTTTACCCCAGTTAATGAGCTTATAACATTACAAGCCACTCCAGGTGCACCATCTAAAAGAATATATTTTTTATTCTCCTCTTGAGCTATCTTTTTAGCTTTTTTTCTCACTTCAGCTACTAATTTACCAGAGTTTTCTTCACCAGGAAAAAGACAAGCATGAACCATCTTTCCATATTTAGTTTCAGAAACATAGATCTCCCCAGCTTCATTGTCCACCATTTTAATAGCTCCCACAGGGCAAACATACTCACAAATACTACAACTTTCACATTTTTTAGGATTTTCTACTGCATCAAATCTACAAACTTCATAGCATCTTCCACACTCAATACAAAGTTCCTTATCTAATTTAGCTTTTTTCATTCCATAGAAGCTCTCTTTTTCACTATTTTGTGGATTAAAAAGTATTTGAAGATTAGGAGCATCTACATCGCAATCACCTATAACTATATCTTGAAAATATGGTATTAATGAAGATGTAATTGTAGTTTTCCCTGTTCCACCTTTTCCTGAAATCACTACTATCTCTTTAATTTCCATAGCTTTTCACCCTCTTTAAAATAGTTTCAAAATTCTCTCTATACTCAGGTAGAGCCTCAGCTATTATCTCTCCTTTAGAGTATGTTTCAGCAATTTTCCTATCAAATGGGATTGTTCCAATAATTTCAATTTTCTCATCATCACAATATTTTTTTACAATATTTTCATCTTCATCAAATTTATTGATAACTACTCCAAAAGGAATCTTCATATCTCTCAATAGTTGAACTACTAATTTCATATCACTTAAACCAAAAGGAGAGGGTTCAACAACGATAATTGCAAAATCTGCCACTTCCACAGCTGAAACAGTAGTACAAGCTGTTCCTGGTGGACAATCTATTAAGAAATCCTTTTCCTCAGTATTTTTATAGATCTCTTTTATTATTTTAACTCCAGACATCTCACCAATATTTAATTCTCCATATTTATTTATAGAGTTAAAATGTGTTTTTCCTGTATAAATTTTTCCTATCTCCCTTTTCTCCCATGAGATAGCACCATTTTTACAAACTATTTCACAACCTCCACAGTCATGACAAGCTTCTCCAAATACTATTACACGTTTTTTAACTGGGATAATAGCATTAAATTTACAGAAATTTCCACACTCTCCACAAAGGTTACATTTTTCCATATTAACCTCTGGAAATCTTGTATAAACAGATTTTATATCCTCTATATTCCCTTTTAAGAAAATATGTGAATTTGGTTCTTCAATATCTGTATCTATGAGCAACATTTTTGATATAAAGGCAAGGCTGCTACTTACTGTTGTTTTACCAGTTCCACCCTTACCACTTAAAACAGCTATTTTCATAATTCACCTCACTATGCTATTCTCAACCCTTGTGGCTTAGCTGAAAAATCAAATTTCTCAAGTTTATTCTCTTTATAGTTTTTTAAAACTTCATCTACTCTTTTTAATTCACCTAATTTGTATGTTGGGATATCAAACTCCTCTATTAAAACAGCTGCTTTTGGTCCAATCTCTCCAGCTATTATCTCATCTACTCCTAAACTCATAAGATTTTTTACAACTTTAAGCCCTGCTCCAGTAGCTTCATCTTTTGCTTCATTTTCAATGATCTCATAATCATTACTTTCTATATCTATTAAAATAAAGAAACTTGCTCTTCCAAATCTTCTATCAACTTGTGATTCATAACTATTTTCTTCTAAACCTATTGCTACTTTCATTTCTCCTCCTAAAATCTCTTTATAGAAAATGAAGCTGAACTCCAAGAAAACTCTTGTTACTCAGCTTCATCTTTATCTCAATTAATAAAATTCAATATTAGTGTTGGCATTGGTGATCATCGTCGTGATCGTGGTGGTGATGTGCACAAGCTGATCCTTTAGAGTATAAGCTTCCTTGTAGGTAGATTCCTAATACATCATCAATTTTTCCAGCAGCTCCTAATATAACTTGTCCACCATTAGCTTTGATTAAATCAATAGCTCTTTGTCCCATTCCTCCAGTGATTACTACATTGATGTTGTTAGCAGCTATAAATCTAGGGAATACTCCTGGTGCATGTTTTGGAGCTTCAAGAATCTCTTTTTTAACTACATTTCCATTTTCTATTGTATACACTGCAAATTTTTCACAGTGTCCAAAGTGTTCCTCTACTGTTATCTCGTCATTTGTTGGGAATCCAACTCTTAAAATTTCATTACTCATTAAAACCATCTCCTGTGTTTTTTAATTTTATTGCTTTTAGATGTAATAAACCATCTAATATTTTTCTTCTTCCTGAATTTAGCAGTCTTTGAACAGTTCCCCTAGATATTCCCATTATTTCAGCTGTTTCAATTTGACTTTTTCCCTCATAATCACACAATCTTACAGCCTCTAATTCATCTATCTCTATATCTATAATCTCCATTTCAGACAATGGTATTCCAGTAGGTTTAAATATTCTCTCATTTTCCAATAATCTACAACATCTCTGTTTTTTACACCTTGGCATATATCCTCCCTAACTGCTATTCTGTGCATATGCACAATTAAAGTATACTCCTATTTATTTTTCTTGTCAATAAGTTTTAAAAATTTTTTATAATAAATTAAGGCAAATAAAAATGGCTCAGTAAAACTACCAAGCCATTTCAATTAATTATCTATATAGTACACCTATATCTTTTCTACAATATTTACCTGTAAAATCTATCTTTTCAGCATCTGCATAAGCTTTAGCTCTAGCATCTTCAAGATTCTCTCCAACTGCTACAACATTAAGAACTCTTCCTCCGCTTGTTAGAAGTTTTCCATCTTCAGCTTTTGCTCCAGCAACAAATACCATATTATCAACTTTATCAATTCCAGTTATCTCATAACCTTTATTGTAAGCCTCTGGATATCCTCCTGAAGCTAATACAACACAACAAGCTGACTTGCTACTCCACTTAACATCTGCATTAGCTAAATCACCTTTTAAACCATTTTCAAGTAGTTCAATAAAGTCTGATTCAAGAAGTGGTAGTACAACTTGAGTTTCAGGATCTCCCATTCTCATATTGTATTCAAGAAGATAAACTCCCTTATCTGTAATCATAAGTCCAAAGAAGATAACACCAGCAAAGTTCATTCCCTCAGCTTTAATTCCTTCTAATGTAGGATTCATAATTCCGTTTATAAAGGCATCATAAACCTCTTTAGTTACATAAGGGTTAGGAGCTATTGTTCCCATTCCTCCTGTATTAAGTCCAGTTTCTTTCTCTCCTATTTTTTTGTGATCTTTAGCAGAGATAAATGGAAGTATAACTTTAGAATCTGTTACTGATAGTATAGAAGCTTCTACTCCATCAAGGAACTCTTCAACAACTATCTTTTCTCCAGCAGCACTGAATACTTTATCTACCATTATTTCATCTACGGCTTTTAAAGCTTCTTCTAAGTTTTGGCAGATTAAAACTCCTTTTCCTGCTGCAAGTCCACTGGCTTTTACAACTAATGGAAATTCACAAGTTTTTATATACTCTTTAGCTTTATCTACTTCAGTAAATACTTCGTAAGCTGCTGTTTTAACTCCATATTTTTTCATAAAGTCTTTAGCATAAGCTTTTGATCCTTCAAGTAGAGCAGCTTTTTTATCTGGTCCAAATATTTTTAAACCCTTTTCTTGGAATCTATCAACTATACCATCTACTAGAAGCTCTTCACTTCCAACGATTGTTAAATCTATTTTTTCTTTTAATGCAAATTCTAAAAGTTCATCTATCCCTTTTACATTTACATTTTCACCTTTAGGAAGCATTGCTGTTCCACCATTTCCAGGTGCACAAAATACTTTTTCTACTTTCTCATTTTGACTTACTTTCCAGCAGATAGCATGTTCTCTTCCACCACTACCAACTACCAATATTTTCATATCTCAATATCTCCCCTTTATTTAATATTAGTGTTTGAAATGTCTCATTCCTGTGAATACCATTGAGATTCCATGTTCGTTACAAGCATCAATAGACTCTTTATCTCTAATAGATCCACCTGGTTGAATTATAGCTTTAATTCCAGCTTTAGCACAAGTATCTACAACATCTCTAAATGGGAAGAATGCGTCAGAAGCAAGGATAGCTCCCTCTATTCTTTCTCCAGCTCTTTCAATAGCTTGTTGAGTTGGCCATATTCTGTTTGTTTCTCCATTTCCAATTCCTACAGCCATTTTATCTTTTACTACTACAATAGCATTTGATTTAACATGTTTTACTATTTTCATTCCGAAAATTAAGTTTTCCATCTCTTCAGCAGTAGGAGCTTTTTCAGTTACTGCTTCATAGTTAGTTGAGAAGCTTAAATCTTCATCTTGAACTAAAAGTCCTCCATCAACTTTAACCATATTGATCTTATCTTGTGGAGTGTGGTGACATTTGATAACTCTTAGGTTTTTCTTAGTTTTTAAAACTTCTAATGCTTCTGGTGTGAAATCAGGAGCGATAACTATTTCTAGGAATATTTTAACCATTTCTTTAGCAGTTGCTTCATCAACAGTTTTATTTAATGCTACTATTCCTCCAAATATAGATACTGGATCGCATTCATAAGCTTTAACATATGCATCATATACATTGTCAGCTATAGCAGCTCCACATGGAGTTGAGTGTTTAAGTCCACAACAAGCTGGTTCTGTAAATTCGCATACAGTTCTCCAAGCTACATCCATATCTCTTAAGTTGTTGAAAGAAAGTTCTTTTCCATTTAATTGTTCAAAATCTTTCATAGCTCCAGTATCAGTAGTTGATACATAGTAAGCAGCTTTTTGATGAGGGTTTTCTCCATATCTTAGATCCATTACTTTTTCATAAGAAGCATTTAAGTATTTAGGCATCTCATCTCCTAATAGGAATTGAGAAATAGCTGCATCATAAGCAGAAGTTAAGTTAAATACTTTTCCTGCAAGTCTTTTTCTAGTTTCAAAAGTAACTTCTCCAGCTTCCATCTCTTTCATAACTGTTTCATAGTCAGCAGTGTCACTGATTACTACTACGTCTTTGAAAGATTTAGCAGCAGATCTTAACATTGTAGGTCCTCCAATATCAATGAACTCTACTTTTTCTTCAAATGTAAGATCTTCATTTACTTTTTTAAAGAATGGGTATAGGTTTACTACTACCATATCAATAGTAGATATTCCTCTTTCTTTAATAGTTGCCATATGCTCAGCATTATCTCTTATAGCAAGGATTCCTCCGTGAATTACTGGATGTAAAGTTTTTACTCTACCATCTAGCATTTCAGGTGCTCCAGTTACTTCAGCAACTTCTATAACAGGCACTCCATTTTCTTTAAGATGTTTATATGTTCCTCCAGTTGAAATTATTTCTACTCCATGTTTTACTAAGAAATTAGCAAAATCTAATACACCATTTTTATCAAAAACTGATATTAATGCTCTTTTCATAAAAAACTATCTCCTTTATTGTCTTTCAGATATTATTTTAGCTATTGAATTTGGTAGAAGTTTATGCTCCTCTACAAGAACTCTCTTTTGTAGTACTTCAGGAGTGTCCCCTTCTAATACTGGTACTTTTACTTGTAAAATTATCTCTCCACTGTCCACTCCAGTATCTACATAGTGAACTGTGCAACCACTTTCCTTTTCTCCTGCTGCAAGAACTGCTTCATGTACTTTTATACCATACATTCCAGGACCACCAAATTTTGGAAGTAGTGAAGGGTGAATATTGATTATTCTACCCTTCCATTTATTTACAAACTCCTCATCAATTATAGAAAGGAATCCAGCTAGAACTATAAGTTCTACTCCCTTTGTAGAAAGTACCTTATCTATCTCTTTACAAAGTTCTTTTTTATAGACTTTTCTATCTATGACACAACTTTCTATTCCATGTTCTGCTGCTCTTTCCACTCCATAACATGGTCTATCTCCAATAACACAAGCTATCTCGCAGTTAAGTTCTCCACTTTTACTTTTATCTATTATAGATTGAAGATTACTTCCTCCACCTGATACCATTACTGCTATCTTAAACATAAACCTTTATCTCCCTTTTGAACATATCCTATTTCATATGCTTCTTCTCCATGTTTTGCAAGTTCAGCTATAACTCCATCTTTATCTTCAGGAGCTACTACAAGTACAAATCCAACTCCCATGTTGAATGTTCCGTACATTTCATCTTCAGCAATTCCACCTTCTTTTTGGATATATTTGAAGATATCAAGTACTCTTACTTTATCTTTAAATACTACTGGTTGATGTCCTTCACTTATTGTTCTTGGTAAGTTTTCAGGAAGTCCTCCACCTGTTATGTGAGCCATTCCTTTAACATTGAATTTTTCAAGAACTGACATTACAGCTTTAACATAAATTTTTGTTGGTGTTAATAGTGTTTCACTAATAGGTTTTCCATTATATTCTTTTGTATAGTCAGTAATAACTTTTCTTACTAATGAGAATCCATTGCTGTGAACTCCTGAAGATGGAATAGCTATAAGGATATCTCCTTCAGTTGTAGTACTTCCATTTACTATTTTAGATTTTTCAACTGCTCCTACACAGAATCCAGCTATATCATAATCTCCAACTTTGTAGAATCCAGGCATTTCAGCAGTTTCTCCACCGATTAAAGCAGCTCCTGCTTGATAACATCCCTCTGCAACTCCTGAAACTAATTCAGCAGCTACTTCTGCATCTAATTTTCCACAAGCTAAATAGTCAAGGAAAAATATTGGTTGTGCTCCGTGGCATAGTACGTCATTTACACACATTGCTACTGCGTCAATTCCTACTGTATCATATTTTTTTGAAGTAAGAGCTACTTCTAATTTTGTTCCTACTCCGTCAGTTCCTGATACTAAAACAGGGTTTTCATATTTTCCTAATTCATACATAGCTCCAAAACTTCCAAGTCCATTTAATACATGGTTATTTTGAGTTTTTGCTACTGCCTTTTTCATTAGTTCTACTGCTCTGTATCCTTCTTCTTTATCTACTCCAGCTTCTTTATAAGAAATTGCCATTTTCTTCCTCCCAAACGAATTTTTTAGTTACTATCTTATTTTACAATTTTTTTATACAATATACAAATATTTCTAACTTTTGTTTAAATTAATTTTTTATTCCTCTTCAGCAGGTGTACTCATTGGATATACTCCATTAAAACATCCTACACAGAAGTTATTACTCTTTAGAGATGTTAACATATTATCTAATGATAGATAATCTAATGTATCTGCATTTATCTCTTGTCTTATCTCTTCAACAGACATTCTAGCTGCAATAAGTTCTTTTCTATGAGCAATATCTACTCCATAGAAACAAGGATGCATAACTGCTGGAGAAGCTGATCTAAAGTGAACTTCCTTTGCTCCAGCTCTTCTTATAATCTCAATAAGAATTTTACTTGTAGTTCCTCTTACTAGAGAGTCATCTACTACTACAACTCTTTTTCCTTCAAGTTGGATTCTTAATGGGTTAAGCTTAACCATAACAGCTTGCTCTCTTAAGCTTTGAACAGGTTTAATAAATGTTCTAGCTATATATTTATTTTTAATAAGTCCCATAGCATAAGGGATTCCACTTTCCTCTGCATATCCAATAGCTGCTGGCACTCCAGAATCAGGAACTCCAATTACTATATCAGCATCTACTTTACATTGTTTTGCTAATAATTTTCCTGCTTCAACTCTAGCTTGATATACGTTGATACCATCTATTGTACTATCAGGTCTTGCAAAATAGATATGCTCAAATGAACATGGAGCTATATTTCTATTTTCAGCATATTTTACTGATTTAATTCCGTTGTCATCAATAATTACCATCTCTCCAGCTTCAACATCTCTTACAATGTGTCCACCGATAGCATCTATTGCACATGATTCAGAAGCTAAGAAATAATCTCCAGCATCATTTGTTCCAATACATAGAGGTCTGATTCCATAAGGATCTCTTATTCCTATTAATTTTTTATCTGCTAACATTACAAAGGCATAAGCTCCCTTTACTGCTGAAACTGTAGCTTTTATAGCCTCTTCCAAACCATCAGCAGCTTTTCTAGCTATCATTTTAATAACTACTTCAGAGTCAGATGTTGAAGTAAATGTAGCTCCTCCATCTTCTAAAAGTTCTCTAATTACCTTACTGTTTGTTAAATTTCCATTGTGAGCAACTGCTATTTGTCCTAATTTAAATCTACTTTCTATAGGTTGTGCATTCTCTATTTTATTATCTTTGAAAGAAGAGTATCTCACATGAGCAATAGCTGCATTTCCTTGTAATTGATTTAATGTTTCCTCTGTAAATACATCAGCTGTAAGTCCCATTCCTTTATAACTATAAAGTTGTCCACCATTTGAAACTGTGATTCCTGCACTCTCTTGTCCTCTATGTTGTAGAGCATACATTGCATAGTAACACATTTGTGAAACCTCTTTGTTTTCTTTACAGTAAACTCCGAATACTCCACACTCCTCTTCCATTTTATCTTTAGCTAACATCTCTTCAGTACAAATCATTTTATTTCTTACTCCTCCGATTTTTATATCTAAGCTTTAAATTTAGTCTAAATATATTAAATTTTCACACAAACAAACCCATTAAATCTATTCTTATAGATCTACTCCACCTTCATTATCAGCTATAAATTTAGCTTTCATATCTTTTCTAAATTGAACAAGTTTTGCTTTTAATTCTGGTGATTTTAAAGATAACATTTGTACTGCTAACATTCCAGCATTATATGAGTTATTTACTCCAACTGTTGCAACTGGTATAGATTTAGGCATTTGTACTATTGATAATAATGCATCCATTCCATCAAAAGCAGCTTCAATAGGTACTCCAATTACAGGAAGTACAGTTTTAGAAGCTATAACACCTGGAAGATGTGCAGCAAGTCCTGCACCTGCTATTATTACTTCATATCCTGTATTTTCTAACATTTCCAATGTTTCTTCTAATTTTTCTGGAACTCTGTGTGCTGAAAGAACATGTGCTGAATATTCAATTCCAAACTCTTTCAAACAATTTGCAGCTCCTCTCATTTTTTCTGTATCTGATTTGCTTCCAAAAATTATAGCAACTTTCATCTGATATTTTCTCCTCCAAATATAATTAAACAAATTTATATATCTGTATAGAAGAGAATCTCCTCTATACAGACAGTTTTATTAGATACTATTTAAAATATTTAACTCCGTTTTCAAAGATTTTTTGATCTTTATTTCCGATTATATTTTTAAATACGTTGTTTCCACATCTTTCTGAGTGTCCCATCTTACCAAATACTTTTCCATCTGGTGAAGTGATTCCTTCAATTGCACAAGTAGATCCGTTAGGGTTGAATCTAAATTCATTTGTAGGAACTCCTTCTAGGTTTACATATTGAGTAGCAACTTGTCCATTTTCAAATAGTTTTTTGATTACTTCATCATTAGCAAAGAATCTTCCTTCTCCGTGTGATACAGCGATTTCAAATTCTGATCCAACTTCTACACCTGCTAACCATGGTGATTTATTAGAAGTAACTTTAGTTTTAACCATTTGAGATACGTGTCTACCTATTTTGTTAAATGTTAATGTAGGTGAGTTTTCAGTAACTTTTCCAATTTCTCCGTAAGGTAGAAGTCCTGATTTTATTAAAGCTTGGAATCCGTTACAGATACCAAGGATAAGTCCATCTCTTTCTAAGAATTTAGAGATAGCTTCTGCAATCTTAGGGTTAGTAAGTACAGTAGCGATGAATTTACCTGAACCATCTGGCTCATCTCCTGAACTGAATCCTCCTGGGAACATTAAGATTTGTGAGTTATTGATCTCTTTTACCATTTTTTCTATTGAGTCATTGATATACTCTTGAGTGATATTTCTAAATGGAAGAATATTTGCTTCTGCTCCAGCTTTTTCAAATACTCTTGCTGAATCATACTCACAGTTAGTTCCTGGAAATGCAGGTACTAAAACTCTTGGTTTAGCTATTTTATTTTTGCAAACTATGATCTCTTTCTTTTCATAAGGTGTCCAGATATAGTTTTCAACTTTTTCTATTGTTTTATGAGGGAATACTGGGAATAGTTTATCTAACCAAACTTTTTCTCCCTCTGTCATATCTATCTCTTTATCTCCAACTACAACTTTGTATTCAGCTATTGTTTCACCTAATAGTTCAACATTTTTTCCACAAAGTTCTTTAGTAGTTTCAACTACAAATGTTCCATATCCTAGTTTAAATAGATCTTCTCCTAAATCTGCTATTTTAGCTCCAACTCTGTTTCCTAGAGTCATTTTACTTACTGCTTCAGCTATTCCTCCATTTTTTAAAGTCATTGCAGATATGATAGTTCCATTTACTATATTTTCATGAACAAATTCAAAGTTTTCTTTTAATTCATCTATATTAGGCATATAGTTGTCTAACATATGGTGTTTTACTAAGTATATTTTGTGTCCAGCTTCTTTAAATTCTGGAGAGATTACTACACTTGCTTTTACTGGTGCAACAGCAAAAGAGATTAATGTAGGTGGAACGTGAATATCATTAAATGTTCCACTCATAGAGTCTTTTCCTCCAATTGCTGGGATTCCAAATCCTCTTTGAGCTTCAATAGTTCCTAATAGAGCTGAGAAAGGTTTTCCCCAGTTTAAAGGGTTTTGTCCAAGTTTTTGGAAGTACTCTTGGAATGAAAGTCTTACTCTCTTATAATCTCCTCCAACAGAAACTAATTTAGCTAGTGATTCAACTACTGCATAAGCTCCTCCATGGAATTGTGACCAAGAAGAAAGTACTGGGTTATATCCCCAAGTGATAGCAGAAGCTGTGTCTGTTTCTCCTTTTAATAGAGGTATTTTTTGAACACTTACATCAGTTGGAGTCATTTGATATTTTCCTCCAAATGGCATTAATACTGTTGTTGCTCCGATTGTAGCGTCAAATATTTCCATTAATCCTTTTTGAGAAGCTACATTTAGAGATGAAAGCATATTGTACCATTTATCTTTAAGTGTTTCTCCCTCATAGTTAGCTTTTAATAGTGGATTTTCTCCAGTGATATCAGCAACTTCAACAGTTGTTTCTTGAGTAACTCCGTTTGTATCTAGGAAATCTCTTGAAATATCAACTATTTTCTTACCTTTCCAGTTTAAAACTAATCTATTTGTATCAGTAACAGTAGCAACCACTGTTGATAGTAAGTTTTCTTTAGAAGCTAGTTCTATAAATTTATCTTTATCTTTAGCTTCGATTACAACTGCCATTCTTTCTTGTGACTCAGATATAGCAAGTTCAGTACCACTTAGTCCTAGGTATTTAGTAGGTACTACATCTAGGTTGATATCTAGTCCAGGAGCAAGTTCTCCGATTGCAACTGATACCCCTCCAGCACCGAAGTCATTACATTTTTTAATCATTCTTGTAACTTCAGGGTTTCTGAATAATCTTTGAATTTTTCTCTCTTCAGGAGCATTTCCTTTTTGAACTTCAGCACCACAAAGTCTTAATGAATCATCTGTATGTTCTTTTGAAGATCCAGTTGCTCCTCCACAACCGTCTCTACCTGTTTTTCCTCCAAGAAGAATTACGATATCTCCTTTAGAAGCATTTTCTCTTCTTACCCAATCAGCAGGTACAGCACCAACTACTGCTCCAACTTCCATTCTTTTTGCTTTATATCCATCATGATAGATTTCACAAACATGTCCAGTTGTAAGTCCAATTTGGTTTCCATAAGAAGCATATCCACTTGCTGCTCCAGTAGTTATTTTCTTTTGAGGTAATTTTCCTGGAAGTGTATCCTCTAATTTTTCTAATGGATTTCCTGAACCAGTTACTCTAATAGCTTGATATACATAAGATCTTCCTGATAATGGGTCTCTAATAGCTCCTCCTAAACAAGTTGAAGCTCCTCCAAATGGTTCGATCTCTGTAGGGTGGTTATGAGTTTCATTTTTAAACATCAATAGCCATTTTTCAAGTTTTCCATCTACATCTACATCTATATATACAGAACAAGCATTGATCTCATCAGATACTTCTAAGTCATCAAGTTTTCCACTTTTTCTCATCTCTTTACCACAGATAGTAGCCATATCCATTAGAGAGATATATTTTTTAGATAATCTTTCTCCATGAACAAACTCTCTAGCTTTAGAGTAGTCATCAAAAGCTTTTTGTAAAGTTTCTCCAAAAGCACTCTTAGGGAAAACTATATCTTTAATTCTTGTTTCAAAAGTTGTATGTCTACAGTGATCTGACCAGTAAGTATCTAATACTTTTATTTCAGTTTCTGTAGGTTCTCTTTTTTCTGTATCTCTAAAGTATTCTTGAACAAATTTTACATCTGCAAGAGTCATTGCAAGTCCAAGAGATTCTCTAAATTTCTTTAACTCTTCTTCATTCCAAGATATAAATCCTTCAAATACTGGAACATCTTGAGCCTTTTCTCCCTCTTCAATTTCTAGTTTTACTAGATCTTTTTCTCTCATTTCAACAGGGTTGATATAGTATTTTTTAACTTTTTCTACATCAGCATCAGATATTTCCCCTTCAAGAATAATTACTTTTCCACTTGTTACAACTACATTTTGGTTTTTATCTGAAATTAGATTTAAACATTGCATAGCTGAGTCAGCTCTTTGGTCAAATTGTCCTGGTAGATATTCAACTGCAAAGAATTTTGCTCCATTTGTTTCAAGTTCATCTTTAACTGTATCAGTTACAACTTCAGAGAAGATAAGTTTTTTAGCTTCTGCTAATTCTGCTTCTTCAATGTTAAATACATCATAGCAGTTTAAAAGTCTTACTTTTGAAAGTTTAATTCCTTGAAAACTTTCTTTTAACTCATTTTCAAGTCTTTTAGCTTCTAAGTCAAAGCCATTTTTCTTTTCTACATAAATACGATAATTCATCGCAGCCCCCTATTTTATATATTAATATTTATTGCTTAACTTTTTTAGAATAATCCTTCTATCTTACCATTTTCATCAATATCTATTGATTCAGCAGCAGGTTTTTTAGGTAGTCCTGGCATATCAATAATATCTCCAGCCATTGCTACTATAAATCCAGCTCCAGCAGATATTCTTAATTCTTTTATTGATACAGTAAATCCTGTTGGTCTTCCTAATAGTGCTGCATTGTCAGAAAGTGATTTTTGAGTTTTTGACATACATACTGGAAGTTTCCCATATCCAAGCTCATCTATTGTTTTTAACATTTTCTTAGCTGATCCAACAAACTCTACTCCATCTGCTCCATAGATCTCTTTAGCTATCTTTTCAATTTTTTCTTTAATAGATAGATCTAAATCATATAGAGGAGTGTAGTTGTCAGTTCCTTTTTCAAGTTGAGCTAGAACTTCTTGAGCAAGTGCCATTCCACCCTCTCCACCTTTTGCCCATACTTCACAAAGAGCAACTGGTACATCTTGAGCTTTACAATGTCTATCTATAAATTCAAGTTCTTTTTCAGTGTCACTTACAAATCTATTAATAGCTACTACTACTGGTAGATTATATTTTTTCATATTTTCAATATGTTTATCTAAGTTTGCAATTCCTTTTTCTAATGCTTCTAAGTTTTCTTCAGAAAGCTCTTTAGCTCCACCGTGGTGTTTTAATGCTCTTACAGTAGCAACTATTACTACACAGTTAGGAGTAAGTCCACCTTTTCTACATTTAATATCTAAGAATTTTTCCGCTCCAAGATCAGCAGCAAATCCAGCTTCTGTAATAGCATAATCTGAAAGTTTAAGAGCTAATTTTGTAGCTAGGATTGAGTTACATCCATGAGCTATATTAGCAAAAGGTCCTCCGTGGATAAATACTGGAGTATTTTCTAATGTTTGTACAAGGTTAGGTTTGATAGCTTCTTTTAATAGTGCTGCAACTGCTCCTTGAATTTTTAAATCTCCAACTGTTAATGCTCTTCCATCTCTAGCATATCCAAATACCATGTTTTTAATTTTTTCTTTAAGGTCAGCTAATGATGTAGCTAAGCATAGAGCTGCCATGATTTCAGATGCAACAGTGATTTGGAATGAACTTTGTCTAGGAATTCCATTTGCTTTTCCTCCAAGTCCGATTACAACATCTCTTAGAGCTCTGTCGTTCATGTCTACTACTCTTTTCCAAGTAATTTTAGTAATATCAATATCTAACATATTTCCAGAATTGATATGGTTATCTATACAAGCAGCTATAAGGTTGTGAGCTACTCCAATAGCATGAAGATCTCCAGTAAAGTGAAGGTTAATATCTTCCATTGGTATAACTTGTGCATATCCTCCACCAGTTGCTCCACCTTTCATTCCAAATACAGGTCCTAGTGATGGCTCTCTAAGTGCTGCTATTGATGATTTTCCCATTTTATTAAGAGCTTGTGTAAGACCAACAGTTACAGTTGATTTTCCCTCTCCTGCTGGAGTAGGTGTAATTGCAGTAACAAGTACTAATTTTCCATCTTTTTTACTTTCAAGATCTTTAAGTACTTTTAAATCAACTTTTGCTTTGTACTTACCATATTGTTCAACATCATCTTCTCCAAGTCCAATTTTTTTAGCAATATCCATTATGTTTACTATTTTAGCTTCTTGAGCAATTTGAATATCTGTTTTCACAAAATTTCCTCCCTTAATATTTATTGTATTCTTTAATTTTAAAAAAATTTATAATAATTAAAAAAGTCTAAATGCACACTACTCCTTAGTACACACTTAGACCTTTATTTTTACACTTATTGCATTATTTATTTTGCCAAAAAACGTTATTCTTCTTTTCTTTTTTATCTTTGATAACATAGTATAATCCTCCTTCAATAGTGCTTCATAATATTTTATTTAATTAGATGAAGCAAATTTTTTAAAGATTAAAAATTTATACATATGTTTACTTCACCCATAGCAGTTAATTTAGGGTTAACCGTAGAGACTCCTGACCATATTACAGGGATATATGAGTTTAATTTCATTACTTAAAGAATAACATAGTTATTACATTTTGTCAAAATAAATGTTATTTAACATGAAATTTACATTTCTTTCATCTATTTTTATATTTTTTATACGTTAAAAGTTTTCTTTGTCTTTTATGTGCACAATTAGCCCTTCTACTGCTAAAATATACCCTTCTTTACCAAAACCACAGATCTGCCCAATACAAGCAGGAGCTGTGAAAGATTTATGTCTAAACTCCTCTCTTTGATGAATATTTGAAAGGTGAACTTCAACTGTTGGAATCTCTATACTCTTTATTGCGTCAAAAAGAGCTATTGATGTGTGTGTATAAGCTCCAGGGTTTATAACTATTCCATCATATTTTTCAAAATATGCCTTTTGCAATATGTTTATCATCTCACCTTCAATATTACTTTGCAAAATATCTATCTCAACATCTGTTTCCTCAAAAGTGTTAAGTATATAATTACATATGCTCTCATATGTTTCTTTTCCGTATATCTCTTTTTCTCTAATTCCTAAGAAATTTATATTGGGACCATTTAATATTAAAATTTTCACTTTTTTCCTCCTAAACTTTCTTTTTATAAAAACTATAATTTATCGTTCTAATCTACGTTAAAAAAACTTATAATTTTTAACATCAATTTGATTCCATATCAGTGAATAAAAAATCCCTAGGCTCATTCCGTTGAAAATGCAAAACTCACTCGCAAGCTCACTCAAACACGTTGCATTTTCTTAACTTCATTTCGCTGAGGGATTCTAATATTCACTTCCAAATTACGTCAACTTGATGTTAGGAATAAT
>ERZ773142.249-NODE-249-length-61732-cov-19.1757_pt1 | contig 61732 bp, 59 predicted proteins | sample MGYA00580853_ERZ773142 | MGnify/ENA primary metagenome ERZ773142 (study PRJEB29015, sample SAMEA2737862) | human gut metagenome | biome: human gut; feature: human-associated habitat; material: faeces | place: China | collected 2012 ... | reverse complement strand
ATACTTTGGGCAGAAAGAGGCAAATAGCCTCTTTCAATTAACTTTGGAAAGAACCTGAGGGACATGACAAATTGTCATGAGGGGCATGACAAAATGTCATATGAGTTTTTGGGACATGCCCTTTATATATTTATTTATGATTTTACTAGTATGATTATTACTAGAATGATCTTTGGTATGAAAATTTTTCATAGGGGGCATGGAATTTTTTCATTATCCCCTTGAAGATTTTTCATGGGGTAAGGTTATAAATATTTTTAATGAATTATATAAAAAATTGTTAAAAAAGTCAAAAATAAAAACGGTCAAAATTTACACGAAACGCCTTATTTTGCACAAGAATTCACCAATTTCAAAAATTGAACACTTTTAAAATGAGAAAAAATTTGAAATAAAAAAATTTATAAAAAAACTTTAAAAATTTTAAAAAACTTAGATTTAGAAAAAAGTGCTTGACATTTAAAAAATGCAGTACTATACTTGAATTGAATATATTTAAAAAATATAGAGTGAATTTTATAAAAAATAGTATAAATAATTTTAAATTTTTCTACATCTTGGAGATATGGTAATTGGGCTTTTTTTCTATTACTTTTATATAAAAAAGTAATAAAAAAACAGTCTGATTTAAGGGGAATCAAACTGTTTAATTAGTTAAAAGTAATTATACAATATTAAGGGGGATAAAATATTGTAATTACTTTTGATAGGTTAAAGAAAAAGAGGTCAAAAAGGAAAAAATTTACAGGTTTTACAGGAGGGATTTTGGTATGAGAAAAAATTATGTAGAAAATTCACTTAAGAGATTTCTTAAAAGAAAAGTGAAAATTACAATGGGATTTGTAGTTGCTTTTATGATTATGGGAACAGGAGTATTTGCTGAAGATAAATATTATGCTAATAAAGATAATATTATTTTAACTAAAGACGATGTTAAATTAGATGAAAATGGAGAAGTCTCTATAAAAGTTAATACTTCTGGATTAAGTGAGGAGGTAAATAGATTTACAGCTCTTGGTGCTGAAGCAGGAAAAACTTTAAATTTAACAACAGATGGAAAAATAAATATAATTAATGACGATACAGTTGCAGCCCCACAAAGACTATATGCAATAGCAGTAAATGGTGGAGCAAGTGCTAATATAACTGCTGAAGAAATTGATTTAAATATATCTGCTACAGGTAATACAGAATTAAGGGCTTTAAGAAATAATGAAAGTCAACTAACTATAAATAGTGATATAAAAGGGACACTTACTTCAGAAAGTGCTTTTTTAAGAGCGATTGATTGTTGGGAAGGTGGGACAACTACAGTTAATGGAAACATAGACTTATCACTAACAAGTAAAGATGGAACAATTTCAGCAATAGGAGCTAGAAATGAAGGAAACATTACTGTTAATGGTAATTCTAATATAAATATTAATAGTGAAACTGGTAGAATTGTTGGAGTAGAGAACTTTGCTAATAGTGGTAAGAAAATAGAATTTAACGGAGATTTAAAAACTACTTTAACAAAAGGTGAAAATAATGGTCAACACATACAAGGAGTTTTAGGATATCAAAGTACAACTAATTTCAATGGAGATACAGAAATTAATATAATAAATAATAGTAATAAAACTAGCAATATTCAAAATCATATTGTAGACATTCAATGTGATCCAGGAAATGCTCATGAAACTGTAATTAATTTTAATGGAGATAGAACAAAATTATCTCTAACTTCTACTGGGACAAGTACAGATGTAAATGTAGGAATAAGAGCTAGTGGAAAAGGTCCTGGAAGTGTAAACTTTAATGGAAAAGAAGTTATAATAGAGATGAATTCAAAAAATTCTAATAATGTAATGGCTTTAGCAAGTCAATATGGAGCTAATATAACAAGCAAAGCAGATAATAAGATGATTATTAATGTTAAAAATGAAGTTAATAACCAGTTCTCAAATACTTATGGAATTTATTCATCACCATATGCAGGTTATAATGGAAATGTTACATTGAATGGTTCTGTTGATATTAGAGTAGAAGCTAATAATGGAAAAGCATACGGAATTACTAATGTTACTTCTGAATCTAAGAGTGACGAAGATGGAAAAGTATTGATAGAGGGAGATTTAAAGATATTGGCTATATCTAAAGGAGAAGCTGCAGGAGTTTTTGTTAATGGTAAAAATGCCATAACAGATATAAATGGAAATACAATAATAGAAGTAAAAGGAAATGAAGATTCTTATGCTTTAAATGCTTTAGATAAAGGAAAAATTGATATTACAGGGAAAGATAAATTAGTTCAAATAACAGGAGATATTAATGCTGAAACAGAAGGAACTATTTCAGCAAATCTTTCTACATCTGATTCTTTTATAACAGGAACTATTACAGATAATAATGCTGATGGAACTGTTAATATTGGAATGGACAATGGAGCAACTTGGAATAATACAGGAAACAGTTCTGTGACAAATTTAACTTTAAACAATGGAATAATTAATAATGATTCTGTAGATAATAATATTTCAGTTGGAACTTTATTAGGAAATGGTGGAACTGTAAATATGGCTGCTGTTATTGATGAAACAACAGGAAAAGCAACTTCAGGAAAAGTTACAATAGATAATATAGAAAAAGAAAATGTAAAATTAGATGTTAACTTTAAAAATAGTGGAACTGTTGAAGCTGATGGAGATAAGGCTCAAAAATATTTTGAAGAATTAGCAGAAAATATTAAAACTAATGATACTGATAGTAAAATAACAGGAACAGCAGCTCTTGATGAAGGATTTGTTTCTGGTGGATATGAAGCAGATATTACAATTAATAAAGATGGAAGTAAAGTAGAAAATGTAACTTATACAGGACTTAACTCAATGGTTGAAGGAATGAGAGACCTTGCTACAATTAATCTTTTAACTTGGAGACAAGAAATGAACTCTTTAAATAAAAGAATGGGAGAATTAAGAAATTCTACAGGAGAGCATGGAATTTGGTCAAGAGTTTATACTGGTAAAATAGAAAATGGAAGTAAATATGATAATGATTATCAAACTTACCAAGTTGGATATGATAAAAAATACACTGTTGATAATGGTGTAATGTTTGTTGGAGGATTAGTAAGCTATACTGATGGAGAAACAGACTATGCTTTAGGACATGGAGAAAACTATTCAGTAGGAGCAGGAATCTATGCAACATGGCTTAATAATGACGGACAGTTTGCAGATGTAGTTTTAAAACAAAGCAGACTTCATAATAAATTTGATGTAACAAGCAAAGATGAAATAAATCTCAATCTGGAGATTATAATAACTGGGGAACAAGTTTAAGTGGACAATATGGAAAGAGATTTGACTTAAACGATAAATTCTTCCTTGAACCAAGCGTAGAATTAACTCTTGGAAGAGTAGATGACACAACTTATACAACAAGTGCAGGAGTAGATGTTCATCAAGATACAATGTATTCTCTAGTAGGAAATGTTGGAACATCAGTTGGATATAAATTCAGCGATAAAGGAAATGTTTATGCAAGAGCAGCTCTTGTAAAAGAATTCCAAGGAGATATTGACACAGAATATGAAAAAGATGGAGCATTAGAAAGAACTTCTGAAGATTTAGGAGATACTTGGGCAGAATTTGGAGTTGGAGTAAACTACAGATTTGTTGAAAATATGAATGTGTATGTTGATGTTCAAAAGACAGGAGAAGCAACAGTTGACAATAAATGGCAAGCTAACTTAGGATTTAGATATGAATTCTAATTTGGTTTCAGATGGTAAATAAGAACATAATTACCCATCATAAATAAAAATCCTAAAAACAGAACTCAGCTTTGGTGTTAAAACCGAGGCTGAGTTTTGTTTTTGCATTTATATTTGAAAAAGAATAAAGGAACAGCTATAATATAGAAAAATATATTTAAAAAAGAATAAGGGGCAGATATGAAAAAAATAGGAGATTTTGAAACAAATCTGGAAAATATAGATGAAATTATAGGAAAACTTGAATCAGGAGAGCTTTCTCTTGAAAATTCAATAAAAGAGTATGAAAAAGCTATGAAGCTTATAAAAAGTTCATCAGAAATTCTTGACAGAGCAGAAGGAAAAATAATAAAAGTTTCAGAAAATGATGGAGAAATAACTTTTGAAGAGGGAGATGTATAAGATGTTAAAAGAATATCTTAAAGAAAAAAAAGAACTTGTAGAAAAAACAATAGATAGTTATTTAGGAGAATTTGACTATCCTTATGCAATAGCAGAAGGAATGAAGTATGCAGTTCTTAATGGTGGGAAAAGAATAAGACCTGTTCTTATTTTAATGACACTTAATCTTTTAGGAAAAGATGAAAAACTTGGACTTCCTTCAGGAGCAGCACTTGAAATGATACATTCTTATTCTCTTGTTCATGATGATCTTCCAGCTCTTGACAATGATGACTATAGAAGAGGAAAGCTTACAACTCATAAAAAATTTGGAGAGGCAGAAGGAATTTTAATAGGAGATTCTCTTCTTACTCATGCTTTCAATGTTTTTACAGAAAAAAATGAAGGGGTTATATCTGATAAAAAAATAGTTGAAATAGTAAGACTTGCTTCAAGCTATGCAGGGATAAATGGAATGATAGGTGGACAGATGATTGACATTGAAAGTGAAGGAAAAAAAGTTGATATGGAAACTTTAAAATATATTCACAAAAATAAAACAGGAAAACTTTTAAGACTTCCTATAGAAATAGGTTGTATTATAGGAGATGCTTCAAAAGAGATAAGAGAGAAATTAGAAGAATATGCTGATTTAATAGGGCTTGCTTTTCAAATAAAAGATGATATTCTTGATGTTGAAGGAGATTTTGAAAAGCTTGGAAAACCAGTTGGAAGCGATGCAGAACTTGAAAAATCAACTTATCCTGCTCTTATTGGAATGGAAGAAAGTAAAAAACTTCTTAATGAAATTATAGAAAAAGCAAAAAGTATAATAAAAGAAAACTTTTCAGAAGAAAGAGGAATGATTCTTATAGAGCTTGCAGATTTCATAGGAAATAGAGACAATTAGGAAAAATATATTTCAATTCTAGTTGAAATATGCTATTATAAAAAGAGAAATATGAAAACAAGACAGGGGGAAAACATAATGACAGTAAAAAGCATAGTAGTTGCATATAAAGCACAAATGAATCAACAGATGGGAGGGGCAGTTGATATCTATGGTTCTTTTGATAATATGATACAGCCTATGTTCCCAGTTCCTATGAGACATATGTCAATAGTAGTGACAATAGAAGGAATAGTTAAGCCTACAGCTTTTGAAGTAAGAATAAATGGTGTTAATGACGATCTTATAACAAAAGGAGAATTTGTTCCTATGGTTGATCCATTTGGAGTAGGAAAGAAAATTCTTGACCTTGAAAATATTTTAATAAAAGACAGAGGAAGATATACAATAGATGTTCTTGAAAAAACAGCAGATGGAAAATGTAAATTTATATCTTCTCACACATTATTTATAGCAGATTATCCACCTCAAAGACAATTTACTCCAGAGATGGTTGAAAAAATTCTTGCAGCAGATGATGTTATAAAATTAGTAAAAACTGAATTCACACCAGCAGGACTTGACAGAAAAATAAAAATTCAACATAATCTTGATAAAAACGCTCCAGTAGAAGAAGGATATATAACTATTCCTGAAGGAGACAAAATTGTTGTTGATGGAAAAGAATATGATCTTATAGGTCTAAGAAGACAAATAGAATGGATGTTTGGAAATCCTCTTCCTAAAAAACCTGAAGAAAAGAAAGAGGAAGCTTCTGAAAAACCTCAGGCATAATTAAAAAGTAAAATTATAAAATCGGTGTATTGTAACGCCGATTTTTTATTTTCCTGAACAGTTAGATGTATAATAGTTTGTAAATTAAAATATGTATATAAAGAAAACAAAAGATACCTTAATAAGAGTAAAAATTCTATAAAAAAATAAAAATAATGTTCAAAAAGTAAAAAATAGGCATAAAAGATTAAAAAATAAATTAAAGTATGATATAATCCTTTTAAGATTCAGAGGAACAGAAGGTGAAAAAAATGCTAAGAACAGAAATATTTAGACAGTATAATAATGATGAAGATTTAAACAGAAAAGAAGCTGAATTAAGGGTAGCTCTTCTGATGGAACCAGAAAATCTTACATATTTAAAAGAGCTTGGAGCTTTAGTTTATTATAAAAGAAATTGTAAAAATGCTAAGGTTATTTATAAAAAACTTACAGAGTTAGAACCGGGAAATGGAGATAATTTTGCTTTTTTAGGTTTTCTTAACTATGAACTTGAAGAATATGAAGAGGCAATAAAAAATTTTAACAAAGCAATTTTTCTTTTAAAAGAGCCGTCTTTTGTATGTTTTCTTCTAGGAAATGCTTATTCAAGAACAGGAAGAATTATGGAAGCAATAAAATATTATGATCTTGCTATATTTAATAATTTGGATATTTATAATATCCATGTTGACTTTGCAAAGAAATATGAAGATATGGGAAGATTTCAGAAAGCTCTTCGTGAGTATACAGCAGCTTACGAAATAGATCCAAGAGATAAAGAAATAAAACAAAAAATTACAGAAATGAAAGAAAAAATAAATAATGATTGTAATTTATAGTGATATACATTAAAATAATAGGAGAGGGTTTTTTTACCCTTTTCTATTATTTTTTTATTAAATTATTTTAAAATTAAAAAAGGAGAATTAATGGAATTAGCGTTAATAATAGCAGCAGTTTTATTTTTTGTAATAGCTGGTTCTGCAGGAATTCAGAGAGCTGTAACTTTTATTCCAGCTTTGCTTGTTTTAGCTGTTTTATTTATGTTCTTTGGATATATAGTTGTAACTTTTTTCCCTTTAATACTTATATATCTTGTTTATGCAATGTTAAGAAATAAAAAACAACCATATTCAAGAACTAGAACTTATTATTACAGAACAGGAAATGCTCAAGATTTTGAAGAATTTTTCAGAGGCTATACTTCAGGAAATCAGTCTAGTGGATATTATAATCAAAATGGAGGATATTACAATAACAGTGGAAATGGATACAGTAATCCATTTGAGGACAAAAGTAAATATTATACAATTCTTGGTGTTCAGCCTGGGGCAACACAAGATGAAATAAAAAAAGCTTACAGAGAGCAGGCTAAAAAACATCATCCTGATAGATTTGCAAATGAAAGTCAGGAAGTTAAAGATTATCATGAGAAAAAATTTAAAGAAATAAATGAAGCTTATGAAAAACTTCATGGATAATTAAAAATCTTTAATAACTTTTGAAAGAATGGTCATATAATAATACTTTTTATATGTAAAAAATTATGATATAATAAAATGTAAAAATTACATGAAAAGAGGATGGTTATGAAATTAAAAACTCTTATTTTGGCAGCGGGAAAAGGAACAAGAATGAAATCTGATCTTCCAAAGGTAATCCATAAAGTAAATGGAATTCCAATGGTAAAAAAGATTTTAAATGAACTTGAGAAATTAGGGACAGAAGAAAATATATTAATTCTTGGACATAAAAAAGAAGAAATATTAAAAGAACTTGGGGAAATAAAATATGCAGTTCAGGAAGAGCAGCTAGGAACAGGTCATGCAATAATGCAGGCAGAGAATCTTCTTAAGGATTATGAAGGAGATGTAATGATTTTATATGGAGATACTCCACTTTTAAGACATGAAACTTTAAAAGCAATGTATGAAGCTCATAAAAAATCTGGAGTAGCTACTACAATTCTTACATCTGTATATGAAAATCCATTTGGATATGGAAGAATAGTAAAAAATGGAGAAAAAGTAACAGCAATAGTTGAAGAAAAAGAAGCTGATGAAGAAACTAAAAAAATAAAAGAGGTTAATGCAGGGGTTTATTGTTGTAATGCTAAAGAACTTTTTGCAGCTCTTAAAAAAGTTACAAATAATAATGAAAAAGGTGAATATTATCTTACAGATATAGTTGGAATTCAAGTAGGAGAGGGAAAAACTGTAGCAAGTTTTGTCCTTGAAGATAACAGAGAAATACTTGGAGTAAATTCAAAAGTTGAACTTGCAGAAGCATCAAAAATTTTAAGAGAGAGAAAAAATACTTCTCTTATGGAAGAGGGAGTAATCCTTATAGATCCTGCTTCAACTTATATAGAAGAAACAGTAAAAATAGGAAAAGACACAGTTATCTATCCAACTGTAATGCTTCAGGGAAATACAGTAATAGGTGAAAACTGTGAAATCATAGGTTGCACAAGAATAATAGACAGTACTTTGGGAAATGATATAAGAATAGAATCATCTGTAATAGAAGAAAGTATAGTTGATGATAAAGTTACTATGGGACCATTTGCTCATTTAAGACCAAAATCTCATCTTAAAGAAAAAGTTCATATAGGAAACTTTGTTGAAGTTAAGAAATCAACTCTTGAATATGGAGTAAAAGCAGGTCATCTTACATATTTAGGAAATGCAACAGTAGGAAAAGATACTAATATAGGTGCAGGAACAATAACATGCAACTATGACGGAGTTAATAAATTTGATACAGTAATAGGTGAAAATGTATTTATAGGAAGTGATACAATGCTTGTGGCTCCTGTAAATATAGGAGACAAGGCAATAACAGGAGCAGGTTCTGTAATAACAAAAGATGTAGCTCCAAGAGCTCTTGCAGTTGAAAGAAATAAGCAAATAATTAAATTTGAATGGAGGAAATAAAAAAAATGCAAAAAATGGAAATGAAAGAAGTTAAAATTTTTTCAGGAACATCAAATGTAGAACTAGCTGAAAAAATAGCTAGAAAACTTGATTTAGCTTTAGGAGATGTGCAAATCGTAAGATTTAAAGATGGAGAAGTTTATGTAAGAGTAGACGAAACTGTAAGAGGAAGAGATGTATTTGTTATTCAACCTACTTCTGGACCAGTAAATGAAAACTTAATGGAACTTTTAATCTTTATTGATGCATTAAAAAGAGCATCAGCAAAAACAATCAATGTATTGCTTCCATATTATGGGTATGCAAGACAAGAAAGAAAATCAAGCCCAAGAGAACCAATTACAGCAAAATTAGTTGCTAACCTTTTAACAAAAGCTGGAGCAAACAGAATAGTAACAATGGATTTACATGCTGATCAGATTCAAGGATTCTTTGATATTCCTGTAGATCACTTACAAGCATTACCATTACTAGCAAAATACTTTATCAATAAAGGTCTTACTGGAGATGATGTTGTAGTTGTTTCTCCAGATATTGGTGGGGTAAAAAGAGCAAGAAAATTAGCTGAATGGCTTGACTGTAAAATTGCTATTATTGACAAAAGAAGACCAAAACCAAATATGTCAGAAGTTATGAACCTTATAGGAGATGTAGAAGGAAAAACTGCTATTTTCATTGATGACATGATTGATACTGCTGGAACTATAGTAAACGGAGTAGAAGCAATTATGAAAAGAGGAGCAAAAGAATCTTACATCTGTTGTTCACATGCTATTCTTTCAGGGCCTGCTGTTGGAAGATTACAAGATTGTTCAGTAAAAGAAGTAATTATAACTGACTCAATAAAACTTGCTGAAGAAAAGAAAATAGATAAAATTAAAGTTTTATCAGTTGATGGATTATTTGCAGAAGCAATAAAAAGAATCGTAAATCACGAATCTGTATCTGAATTATTTGAAAGTTTTGAAAATATCTAAAAAGCATAAAACTAAGAAATTATATGAAAAAGCTAGTCTTTAGACTAGCTTTTTATTTTATTTTATGTTAAAATATTTTGAAGTTACATTTATTCACAGCTGTATTTTTAAATGAAGGTGGAAAATGAAAAATAACGAAATAGATTATAAAAAATTAGGAACTGAATTAAAAGAGGGAAAACTTATTATTTATCCTACAGACACTGTTTATGGAGTAGGTGGAGTAATAACTAATGAAGAAACTATAAAAAATATTTATAAAGCTAAAGACAGAAGTTTTTCATCTCCTCTTATAGCACTAGTAAGCAGTGCTGATAAAATAGAAGATATAGCTTTTATAAATGAGAAAAACAGAGAAAAAATTGAAAAACTTATTAGAGAGTTTTGGCCTGGTGGTCTTACAATAATTCTTGAAAGTAAGAATATAGTTCCTCCTATAATGATTTCAAATGGGAAAACAATAGGAGTAAGAATGCCAGATCATGAAACAGCACTTAAAATAATAGAAAGTGCAGGAGGAATCCTTCCTACAACAAGTGCTAATATTTCAGGAGAAGCAACACCTCGTTCTTATGAAGAACTTGATGAGGAATTTAAAAAAAGAGTAGATATAATTGTAGATGGAGGAAAATGTCCTATAGGAACAGCTTCTACAATCATAGATATGAGCAGTGAAAATATAAAAATACTGAGAGAAGGGGCTATATCTCAGGAAAAGATAGAAATGATAATAGGTAAAATATAAAGTCGGAGGTTATAATGAAAGGGCAAAGAGTAAATCCAGAGAAATTAAATCCTATGGAAATGAACAGTATGTCATCAATGATGGGAATGATGAGTCTTTTACAAAAAATAGGGAAGGGAAAAAGAAAATATTCTGTAAAGCTGGAAAAAAATCATAAGAAATTCTTAGTAAGATTTATGACAGATATAAAGAAACAATTTTCAGAAACTTATGCAGACAGTCAAATGAAAGGTGTACTTACATTTTTTGATTATGTGAAGTCAGCTTGTGAAAATAAAGCTACAACTGAACTAAAATTAAGTTATGAAGAATTTGACTTTTTAAAAAGACTTTTAACTGATTCATTAAAAGGTATGGAAGCAATGCAGCTTAAATGGTATAACCTAATTAAAAAAGCTACTTTAAAAATGATGAAAGTTCAATACAAAGAAGTTTTAAAACAAATGAAGTAATATAACAGAAAAGTTAATACGATAAGAGGCTGGAAAATAAAATTTTCTACATAAAAAATTTTATTTTCCAGTTTTGTTTTTAAGAGAAGGAAAGAAGAGAAAAAAGAGAATAAAATATAAAATAAATATTTTACTTTTTACAGATAACATAGTATACTAAAATTATATTATGGTATAAGTATTTTTTTTGAGATGAAGGAGAGTTTTATGAAGATAACTAAAGAGACGGATTATGCTTTTAGAATAGTTTTATTTTTAAGTATGAATCAAGGAGATAACAAAAGATTCAGTGGAGATGAACTTGTAGAAATAAATGAAATACCTAAAAATCTTGGAAAAAGAATTTTAACAAGACTTGTTGATGGGAAAATAATTAATTCTAAAAAAGGAATTGGAGGAGGGTTCTGTCTTGAGCGTGACAGAAAGACAATTACTCTTCTTGATGTTATGAATATAGTAGAAGTTATGGATTTTAAAGATTGTGTTGCCAGCAATGAAATCTGTGGTTTTAAATCTGGAAGATGTGCTATTCATACAACAATGGAAAGAATTAAAAAGGTATTGTTTGATGAGTTTGCAGCAGTAACTTTTGAAGATCTTGTGGCTATTGAAAATGGTCCTTGTAAAAGAAAAGCAAAAAAAAATAAATAATATTAAAAAACTGAAAGGTAAATTTAAAAATTTGTCTTTCAGTTTTATTTTTTTATGTGTCATTAAATAACCTTTCATTTTAAAGAAAATGTGAAAAATAAAATAAGACAAAAAATATATTTTTCTATTGACAAGATACAAAAAAGGTGCTATACTTAAAACATAATTGAAATGATTACAAATTATTTTTTAAAGTACGGAGGATAGAATTATGAAAAAATTTAGATGTAAAGTATGTGGAGAAATAATTAACGAAGGTGCAGTAAAATGTCCTGTATGTGGTGTAGGACCAGATAAATGGGAAGAAATAGTTGAAGGAGCTGAAAAAATCTGGGCAACTGAACATAAAATCGGTGAAGGAATGGAATGCGGAGATGAAGAAATAATCGCTGGTTTAAGAGCAAACTTTGAAGGAGAATGTACAGAAGTTGGAATGTACTTAGCTATGTCAAGAGTTGCTGACAGAGAAGGATATCCAGAAGTTGCAGAAGCTTACAAAAGAATAGCTTTTGAAGAAGCTGAACATGCTGCAAAATTTGCTGAGTTATTAGGAGAATGTGTAAGTGCTTCTACAGAAGAAAACTTAAAAGCTAGAGTTGAAGCTGAATATGGAGCAACAGCTGGTAAATTTGATATTGCTAAGAGAGCAAAAATGTTAGGATTTGACGCTATCCATGATACAGTTCATGAAATGGCTAAAGACGAAGCTAGACACGGAAAAGCTTTCACTGGATTATTAAACAGATACTTCGGAAAATAATAAAATATAAATTAGAGCCGGCTTTTATGCCGGCTTTTTTATTAACAATATTAAATAATTAAAAGTTGACAAAATGAGTAAAAAATGTTATTATTTTTACATAAGAAGTATATAAATTTATATAAATTTGCAAATTAATTAGTGAGGTGAAATATGAACTTTGAAAATATAGCAGAGCAAGTTTATCAAGAAACTTTTGATAAAATGTTTGATGCGTTAGTAGAAGAATACAAAAGAGGTGAAATAGATTTAGAAACTTTAGAGGCAAATGCTGAAGAGCAGTCTCAAGTTCTTCTTAATGGAATGTTTGAAGGAGAAACTAAATTTGCATATACAAATGCAATTGTAGATGCTCACCAATTTGTTATCTCTAGAATTAAAAATGGAACATTAGTAGTAGAGTAGAGCTTTAATAAAATATTAATTAAAAGATATTAATAAAAAAGAAACTGAATTTTCAGTTTCTTTTTTTGTATTATTAAAAGTTTTATGAAATAAGAAAGATAAATAAAGGTGCTATAAGGAATGTAATAATTCCTGAAACAACTATTGAAAGAGCACTCATTGCTCCTTCAACTTCTCCCATTTCCAAAGCTTTTGAAGTTCCTACAGCATGGCTTGATATTCCTATTCCTATTCCTTTTGCCACTGGATGCTTTATTTTAAAACATTTACATACAGCAGGTGCAAGAACATTTCCAACTATTCCTGTAACAATTATTGCAAAGATTGTAATTGCAGGAACTCCTCCAAGAAGTTTGCTAAGTTCAATTCCTATAGGTGTAGTTATTGATTTAGGCATAAAAGAAACAAGAAGTAATTTATCTATTCCTAAAAGCTTTCCAAGAAGTATAGTTGATATTATTGCAGTAGCTGCCCCAACAAGAGAACCTATTATTATAGGCAGGAAGTTCTGTTTCAGTTTATCAAGCTGCTTGTAAAGAGGAAGAGCTAAAGAAATTGTAGCAGGTGCAAGAAGAAATGTCATATAGTCTCCCCCTCTTCTGAAGTAATCAAGAGGAATATTAAAGAAAGACATAACTCCCATTGCAATTACAATTCCTATAAGTAAAGGATTAAAAATAGGGAATTTAGTTTTTTTGAAAACAAAAAGCCCTATATGAAAAGCAGATATTGTAAGAATTAATCCAAAAAGTGGTGTATTTAAAATTGATATATCCATTATTTTTTCTCCATTTTTTTTATGCAGTATTCAACAGTTTTTCCTGTGACTACCATAGTGATAACAGTGGTAACAATTAACAGAATAAGGATTTTGAAAAATCCTGTTTTAAGTAGTGTCATATATTCTAAAAGTTCTACAGCAGGGGGAAGAAAAAATATAATCATATTAAGTATAAGAAAATCACATACTTTTTCCACACTTTCAACTTTAAGAACTTTTGTCCAAAGTAGAACAAAAAGAATAAGCATTCCCAAAATCGTACCTGGAAGGGGAAGATGGAAAAGATTCTGAATAATAACTCCTGCAAAGTTTATAACCAGCAGAATTAAAAATTGTTTAAACATAAATTATTCCTTTCCTTTTTTGTAAAAAATAAAATTTTACATTTTGAAAACTCTTTTAATCTCTTAAAACTTTATTTTTTACAAAATTTTTATTAGTTGTATTTTAATAATAATACTTTGCTATTATAGTACCTTTATTAGCAAGGTGTCAATGTTTTTACAATAAAAATTACTAAAGTGTACCAAATGTGATATAATAAACTGTTATAAGTTTTTACATATTTGGGAGGTTTTATGAAACATATAAAAATGGGAGAATATTTGCTGAAGGAATATCTTACACTTATTTTCCTTATGGGAATTTGCAGAGGATTGTTTATATTTTTTAACAGAGAGGGAACAGCTGGAATCCCAAAATCAATTATAGGAAAAAGTTTTTTATATGGTTGGATATTTGACAATTCAGTTACATGTTATTATATTGGAATTCTTTTAATTTTTCTTTTAATTTATAGTTTTTTAAGAGTAATATGGCTAGGGATAATAGGAAAAATTATAGTAAATATTTATAAAATATTCGTATCTTCAATAATATTTTTTATTCTTCTTAGTGATATAGAGTATTACAGAGCTTTTAATTTTCATCTTAATGCTACAATCTTTGATTATACAGACCATATGGATGAAATAGGAAATACAGTATTATATGGTGACTATAATATTTTTTCTATACTTTTAATTTTTATAATTATAGAAGGAATTTATTTGTATATATCATTAAAAGCATTTAATAATGATATTTATAAAGACAGAGAAAAAGGAATAACTTTTTTTAATGACATAGGAACAATATTTCTTGTTGGTATATTATCTGTTTTTGGTGCAAGAGGAGGATTTTCTCAAAGTACACTTAATTGGGGAAGAGCTTATTTCAGCAAATACAGTTTTGCTAATCAAACAGCTATAAATGGAGTATTTGCTTTAGGAAAATCAATGGATCTTGCAAGAAAAGATAGAAGAAATGGAAAATCTAATATAAGTAAAATTTTCACTTCTGAAGAATTGAAGAATAATATGAGAGAATATATAGGAACAGAAAAAGATAATTTTATTTCTGATAAAAATGTACTTTTAAGAGAAACGAAAACAGGAAAAGAAGTAAAAAACTATAATGTTGTTATAGTTCTTATGGAAAGTTTTATGGGAGATACTGTAGGAGCTTTAGGAGGAAGTCCAGATCTTACTCCAAATTATAATAAGCTTGCAGAAGAGGGAGTTTTATTTACAAATTTCTTTTCTAATGGGAACAGATCTAATAGAGGTATTTTATCAGTTCTGACAGGTTTTCCTTCACAGTATGGGAAATCTATTTTAAAGAAACCTGTAGGACAAAAACCTTTTGTTTCTTTAGCTCAGATCCTTAAGGAAAGAGGATACTCAGCACATTTTATGTATGGAGGGGATATAGAATTTGATAATATGAAAGGATTCTTTGAAACAAATGGAATAACAAATTTTGTTTCAAGAGATAATTTTCCTAAGAAAGAGAGAACTATAAAATGGGGAGTTCCTGATGACAAGCTTTTTGACAGAGCAGCAGAATATCTAGGAACACTTAAGCAGCCTTTTTTCTTTGAAGTTTTTACTTTAAGTAATCATGCCCCATTTGATATTGATGAGAATTTCAAAGAATTTACAGAAGAAGATTATCCTGACTATAAAAGATATAATGCTTTTAAATTTGCAGATTATTCAATTGGAAGATTTGTAAATGCTGTGAAGGATAAGGAGTGGGCAAAAAATACAATTTTTGTTTTTGTAGCAGATCATGGTGAAAATAGAAGAAAACCAATTGAAATTGACTGGAAAAAGTTTTCTAATCCACTTGTAATTTGGACACCAGGAGGACAGCTTAAACATGAAATAGTTGATAAGGCTGGTTCTCAGCTTGATCTTCTTCCTACAATAATGGGGCTTCTTGGAGGAGACTATATTCATTCAGCATGGGGAAAAGATTTACTTTCTGAAGAAAATAAAGATGGATTTGCTTATGTTGTGGAAAATAATTTTATAGGTATTATAGATAAAGAAAATATTTATATTGATGGAATAAATATAGAGGGAGTTCTTAGAAAAAAAAGTGATGATAGCATAATAGAGGATAGAGAACTTATTGAAAAATATAAAAAAGCTGCAAGAACTTATCTAGAACTTTCTATTCAGCAAGAGAAGAATGGAACATTTGGAAAATAAAATAAAAATAAAAAAAGACTGAGCAGAAAAAATTATTTATTTCTGCATCAGTCTTTTTAATTTAAATTAGTTTTGTTTTTTTAATGTAGGGAAAAGGATAACATCTTTAATTGTAGGGCTTCCAGTAAGAAGCATAACAAGTCTGTCAATTCCTATTCCAAGTCCTCCTGTAGGAGGTAATGCACATTCAAGAGCTTCAACGAAATCGTCATCAATTTCAGGAGTAGCTTCATCGTTTCCTAACATAGCTTCTTCAATTTGAGCTTCAAATCTTCCTCTTTGGTCAGCTGGATCATTAAGCTCAGAGAATGCATTTGCATATTCTCTTACATCAATGAAAAGCTCAAATCTTTCTGTAAATCTTGGATCATTAGGGAATCTCTTAGAAAGAGGAGAGATTTCAACTGGATGACCATAAACAAATGTTGGTTGAATTAAATGTTCTTCACATTTTTCTTCAAAGAATTGGTTTATAATATGTCCAACTCCTGTCATGTGAGGAAGTACTTCAACATGATGTTCTTTTGCTATTGCTTTAGCTTCTTCAAATGTCATTTCTTTCCAGAAGTCAACACCAGTATATTCTTTTATTAAGTCAACCATATGTGCTCTTTTGAAGTTTCCAAGATCTAAAGTTTTTCCATTGTATTCAACAGTTAAAGTTCCAAGTACAGACTTAGCAACATGTTGTATGATTTCTTCTGTTAAGTCCATCATAGTTTCATAATCAGCATAAGCCATATATAGTTCTATAGATGTAAATTCAGGATTATGTCTTGTAGAAATTCCTTCATTTCTGAAACATCTGTTGATTTCATAAACTCTGTCAAATCCTCCAACGATAAGTTTTTTTAAGTATAACTCAGGAGCTATTCTTAAATATAAATCCATATCAAGAGCATTGTGATGAGTTATGAAAGGTTTTGCTGCAGCTCCTCCAACGATTGGATGAAGCATAGGAGTTTCAACTTCTAAGAAGTGTTTTGCATTTAAGAAGTTTCTGATTTCATTTATGATTTTAGTTCTTTTTATAAATGTATCTTTAACTTCTCTGTTCATTATTAAATCTACATATCTTTTTCTATATCTAGTTTCTACATCTGTAAGTCCATGGAATTTTTCAGGAAGAGCTCTTACATTTTTAGAAAGAAGAGTAAACTCATTTACTCTTAGAGTTTTTTCTCCAGTTTTTGTAATGAAAAGAGTTCCTTTTACTCCTACGATATCTCCTGTTCCACATTTTTTAACAAGAGCCCATATTTCTTCTCCAAGATTATCTTTTCTTAAATATAATTGAATACTTCCACTCATATCTTCAAGTCTTACGAATCCTGCTTTCCCTTGAATTCTGAAAGCCATAAGTCTTCCAGCAGTTTGGAATTCAGTAGTGTCGTCTTCTCCAGTAACTTCATGTGCAAGAAGATCAGCAATCATATGTTTTTTATCATATTTCTTTCCAAAAGGATCAAATCCCATTTCTTTTATTTCTCTGATTTTGTCCCATTGTTCAGCAATAAGACGGTCTTCAGCGACCATATCTGCATATCTTTTCATAATTTCTCCTTCCAAATTTTATATTTTAAATAATTATTTTAATTTTAATAGATAAATACTGCTTTTTCTGCCCCATACAGTTCCAGGGAAGTTATCTCTATTTTGTTCAAAAGTTTTAATTGCTAAATCTTTTTCCCCATTTTTATAATAAAGTTCTCCTAATTTATACATAGCTTCAGGAAAAAATTCATTTGTATTTTTAAGAAGAAGGAAATTTTCTTTAGCCTTTTCATAATTTCCTGACATCATATATGAATCTCCAAGATAGAAAGGAATATTTTCTTTTTCTCTGAAATCTCCTTCAGCAGATGCACTTTTTTCAAGAAGAAGAATTGCTTCAGCATAGCTTCCATCTTTATAATATGAAATTCCATTTTGATAATTATTAAGGAAATCAGAATAACCTAAATTTTCTTCTGTTGTTCCTTCTGAATTCTCTCCTTGAATATTATTTTCATTTCCTGTAATAAGAGAATTATTTAAAGGAGAAGGAAGTGCTCCATTCGTTGAATTAGAATAGTGAGTTCCTTTTATAACATTTCCAGCTCTGAAGTATAACATTCCAATTATATCAGCAAGATCTTTTGTAGGACTTGCTGCATAGACATTTTCAAGGAAAAGAAGTTCATTGTTTGTAGGATTACTTCTTTTTATAATGTTTCTCATAACATAATCATTAAGTTCTGGAGAGTTACTGTTAAAGTCCAGATACTTATCAGAAAGGTTATAATCATTTCCTAAAGTTTTTTCTTTTCCTGCTATAAGTCTCATTTTATCCTGAGAAGAAAGTGGATAATTTTCCTCAAGAAAAGCACTTTCTGTTCTTACTATATTTGCATTTCCATCTATAACAGCAAGATTGAAAAGTAAAGAAGCTACTTCTTGATTATCTGTACTGTCAGGAAAAACAAGTTTAAATAAAGTGACACTGTTTTTTAAAGTATCAATGTTTTTATTATTATAGTCAGTATAAACTATATTTTTTAAATCTTTTTCAGAAATTTTATATTTTGATTTATTGTTTACAGTAATAGTTCTTCCTGTTACTCCTTCTTTAATAAGACTGAAAGTATAAACTCCTTGGTAAAGACTTCTGAAATAGAAGCGTCCATTTTTTATAAAAGCATCATAGGACTGTATATTTGGTGACAGTATAAGAGCTGGAGTATCAGCATCAGTACATGGAACAGAAAGATATTCTCCCATATAAATATCAAAATAGTTTCCGCTTTCATATTCTCTTACAGCATTAGATTTTATATTTTGAGACAATATATCTAAAAGATATGCTGTTCCCGAATCATTTAAAAAGAAACTTTCTTGTGCAAGTGTATTTTCCTGATAAGCAGGAACTGTAAATCCCTTGTTGGTTGTAGGCATATTTTCACAACCATAAAACAAAGAGACAAGAGCTGCTAAAAGTAAAAGTTTTTTCATAATGCCCCCTTTTTTATTTTTCATATACAGAGAGTTTTATTTCATTTATAAGATTGCCATTTTGATACATTACATAAACAGCTTTAAATCCATTTTCTGAAAGTTCAAACTCTTTGGTGAAAAGATCAAAAGATGTATTAAGGTATTCTGAAATATAATCAAAGGGAGTATTTATCCCTTTTTTTAAAATCATAGAACATTTTACAGAACCTTCTCTAGATATTATAGCAGAATTTTTAAATATTTCTATGGAAGTTTTTCCAAGTTCATCAATAAATTTGTATGAAACAGAATCTCCATCTGTTTTTTTTATGGCAGTGACTGCTCTCACATCAGGATTTCCACCTAATTCATGAGATTCCATAATTAAATTTATTTTCATTAATATTCCTCATCGTAGTCTTCAAATTTGTCATCTATATTAACATGATCTTCACGGTCGTAATATTCATCTTCGTCCCAGTCACCTATATCAGCTTTGTCAAGATACTCCTCTTCCCAGTATTCTAAAATTTCATCAGCAAGGTCTTCATCTTCTATAAGCTCAACTTCTTCCTCGTCATCATTTGAAATGAAAACATATCTGTCTCCATCCTCGTTTTCAACGATGATATACTCATCATGGTCATAAGTTAAATTTGCTAAAACCTCAAATTCAGTTCCAAGATCTTCGTAATAAAAAAATTCTCCTGGTGAATACATAATCTCCTCCTAATTTATTTGTGATACTTTATATTATTTATAATGCTAAACCATCTGTAAATCTGTTCCATAAGAATTAACCTCATAAGCTGATGAGGGAAAGTCATTTTGGAAAAACTTAAAGACAGATTAGAAACTTTTCTTATGTCATCAGAAACACCATAAGAGCCTCCAATGATAAAATTAACAGTGCTGAATCCTTTGATTCCAATATCTTCAATTTTCTGAGCCATTTCTTCAGAGGAAAAGTTTTTTCCTCCAATATCAAGAAGAATATTAAAACCTTTCTTTTTTTCAAGGGTAGCCAGAATGCTTTCAGCTTCTTTTTTTATAGAAAGTTCTCTTTCAAAATCGTTTCCAAATTCTTTAAGTTCAATTATTGAAAGTTTTCCAAAAGCCTGCATTCTTTTTGAAAATTCAGCTATACCATCATTAATATATTTTTCTTTAACTTTTCCTATACAAATTACATTTATATTCATAAAAATTTATTCCTTATTTTCTTTTAAAATTTTTTTCAATATCAAGAGTAGTCAACTTCAAAATAATAGGTCTTCCATGGGGACAAGTATATTCTTTTATAGAATAAAATTTATTAAGAAGTATCTCTATTTCTTCATTTGAAAGAGCTTGATTTGCTTTTATTGCATTTTTACATGAAGCTGTAATAATAGTTTCTTCAATAAGAGTACTTTTAATTTTTGTATTTTTTAAGTCCTCAATAATTTCTCTTACAAGACTTTCTATACTTGAAGAAAATTTTAAATTAGGGACAGCTCTTACAAGGATATCATTTTTTCCAAAAAAATCAATCTCAAATCCAAAGTTTTTTAAAGATTCTTGATGTTCTTCTACAATTTCTCTGTCTTTGTTAGATATATTTATTTTAATAGGAACAAGAAGATTTTGTGTAGAAATTTTTTTATTATGATATTCCTCTTTAAATTTTTCATAGAGAATTCTTTCATGTACAACATGTTGATCATAGATTTCAAGAACTCCTTTTCTTTCAATAAGAATATATGAATTAGCAAACTGTCCTATAACTCTGTAATCTTTTTTATCTTTCTGAACAGAAATTTCATTTGCCATAGAATTTAGTTTATCAGTTTTTTCATCATTTGAGAACTCTTTTTTTGAAAAATTATATTCTTTAGTTTCTTTTTTTTCAAAAAGATATGAATTTTTATTTAAAGAAAGAGAATATTTTTCAGGTTCTCCGATGTTTGAAACCTTGCTTTCTTCAGAAATAGTATGAATAATTTCAGGTTTTTCTTTTTCTTTAAAAGTATCTTTAAAGGTTTCAAAAATGTCAGGTTCTTTTACCTCATATTTTTCTTCAGGCTCTGGTATGTCAAAGGATATAGGCTCTGATTTTATAATTTCTTCTTTAAATGTTTTAGGAGTGAAATTTGTAAAATCATTTATATCCAAAAAATTATTTTCTGTTTTTGAATCAAGAGAAATAGAAGGAGAAACAAAATCTTCATCTCCTGTAAGTTTATCTCTTACAGCATCATAAACATAGTTATAAATATATTTTTCATCAGAAAATTTAACTATTTTTTTTGAAGGGTGAACATTTACATCAACTTCACTGGGATCTATTTCTATAAAAAGAATTGCAAATGGGTATCTTCCCTTCATAAGTTTTGTATAATATCCGTCAATTAAGGCTTCTTCAATAATTTTTGATTTCACAGGTCTGTTATTTATAAAAATAAAAATTCCATCTTTATTTGAACGGTTAAGAGAAGTATTTCCTAAAAATCCTAAAGGGAAAGAAACAACATTTTGAAGAGTATTTTTTCCAAAAATCTCAAGAATTGTATTTTTCATTCCTCTTCCACTTGTTCTCAAAATCTCCTTATCTTCAGAAGAAAGAATTATTGAGATATTGGGATTTGCTAAAGCTTCTTGAGTTACAATATCTTTTATATATCTTAACTCTGTGGATTCTTTTCTTAAAAACTTAAGCCTTGCAGGAGTATTAAAGAAAAGATCTTTAATTTCAATTTCCGTTCCTTTTTCTCTTTGGACTTCTTTAAGGTTTGTAACTTTTCCTCCTGAAAGAGTAATTAAGGTTCCTGTTTCATCATTTGCTGTTTTAGAAGAGATACTCATTTTTGAAACAGCTGAAATAGAAGAAAGAGCCTCACCTCTGAATCCATAAGTAAGAATATTTGAAAGATCTTCTTTTGTTGATATTTTACTTGTTGCATGTCTTTCAACAGAAAGAAGAACATCATCTTTTGTCATTCCTTTTCCGTTATCAGAAATTTTAACATATCTGTTTCCATTTTTTACATTGATTTTTATATATGTGCTTTCAGCATCAATGGAGTTTTCTAAAAGCTCTTTTATCATACTTGCCGGGTTCTCTACAACCTCGCCGGCAGCAATCATATTTGACACTTTTTCATCTAATATTTTAATAATTCCCATGCTTACCTCCAAAGTTATAGTGAATAATATGTATCAGATAAATTATACTTCATTAGAAGAAAAAATTCTATAAATATATAATAATTTTAACATATAGCACCTATTGCTATTTAATGATTAATTTGAGATAATTTAATATAGGAACATTAATTTTCTGAAAAGAAAGAAGAGGACAGAAATGAGAAATACAAGATGGATATACAAAGAAAATAAAAAAAATTATACTATAAAAAAATATAGTCAAGATATGCTTTCAATTCTTGAGAGCAGAGGACTTACTACAGAAGAACAAATTGAAAAATTTATTGAATGTAGTACTTCAGATTTAAGAAATCCTTTTGATCTTGCAGATATGGAAAAAGCTGTTAATTTTATTTTAGAAAAAAGAGAAAAAAAAGAAACAATTTGGATATATGGAGATTATGATGTAGATGGAATAACTTCTACTTCTCTTCTTTATTTGGGATTTAAAGAGATAGGAATAAATACTGAATATTATATTCCTTTAAGAGATGAAGGATATGGGCTTAATAAAAACGCCATTAAAGAGATAAAAGATGCAGGAGGAGATACAGTAATAACCGTTGACTGTGGAATATCATCTTTAGAAGAAATTGATTATGCAAATGAACTTAGAATGAATATGATAATAACAGATCACCATGAGATAAATAATGAACTTCCTAAAGCTTATTGTGTTATAAACTGTAAAAGAGAAGATAATAAATATGATTTTAAAAGTCTTGCAGGAGTTGGAACAGCTTTTATGCTTCTTCTTGCACTATATAGAAAACTTAATATAGAAGATTCAGTTTACAAATATCTTGATATTGCAGCTATAGGAACTGTAGCAGATATTGTGCCTCTTGTTGAAGATAACAGGATAATTGTAAAGCAAGGTCTGAAACAGCTTCGTAAAACAAAATGGAATGGGCTTAATACTCTTCTTAGAAAAATATTCCCAGATTTTAGAGAAAAAGAATATGACACTTATGATGTTGGATTTATAATAGCTCCTGTTTTTAATGCTGCAGGAAGACTTGAAGATGCCAAAATGGGTGTAGAACTTTTTACAAGTGACAATAATAAAGTGTGTGATGAACTTTCATATGCTCTTATGGAAAAAAATGCAGAGAGAAAAAATATACAGTCAGATATTTATGAAAGTGTTGTAGATGAAATTGAAAGAAAAAAACTTTATGAGAAAAATATAATTGTTGCAGCAGAAGAAAATTTTCATCATGGAGTTATAGGAATAGTAGCTTCAAAAATTATAGACAGATATTATAAACCTGCTGTCATAATGGAAATTAAAAAAAATGAAGGGATAGCTACAGCTTCCTGCAGAAGTATAGAAGGCTTTAATATTATAGAAGCACTTAACTCAATGAAAGAGCTTTTTGTAAAGTATGGGGGACATGCAGGTGCTGCAGGTTTTTCAATTCCAATAGAAAATATTGAAATTTTTACAGAGAGAATGGATAAGTATATTGAAGAAAATATGGATAAATCTTATTTTATGAAACCTGTAAAAATAGATAAAGAAGTGCAACTTCAAAAAATTTCATATGATTTTTTAGAAGAAATTTCAAAATTAAAACCTTTTGGCTTTGGGAATCCTATTCCACTTTTTTCAATGAAAAATTGCTCTCATTCAAATTTAAGAAAAATAGGAAAAGATCAGAGCCATATTATGATGAATATTATAAAAAATGGTGTAGAAATTAAAAATTGTGTATGGTTTGGGGCAGAGGATATGTTTCAGGATATAGATAAAAATCCTGTTCTTGATATTGCTTTTAAATTGAAATTAGAAATTTTTAAAAACAGATATCAGTATAAAATATATATTGAAGATGTAAAAAAAACAGATACAGAAAAAATAAGAAATACTTTTGAAGAAGACTTGGAACTTTATAATACAAAATTTCCAATAGAAACAGTTTTTTATACAAGAAGAAAAATAAGTGATAATATAAAACTTATTTATTCAGAGGGGATGGTTTTTGTCACAGATAAGAAAATTACAATAGGTGAATTAGATGCTCCTGTATCATATCTTCTTACTTCTCTCCATGAAAAATATAATTATAATTTTAAAATAGAAGTTTCAAAAATAATTCTTACAGATGAAAATTATAATGTGCATATAAAAATAAAAAGAGATTATAATTTTGAATGTTTTAAAATAAAAGCTAATGAAATATTTATTGAAATAAAGAAATTTCTTATTGGTGAGCTGCCTTATAATAGTTTTCAGAAAAAAATTCTGTCAGGAATATTTAAAAATAGGAAGGCTGTAACAGCAGTGTATGAAGAAAACAGAGGAATAGGAGTTACAGCAAAAACAGTTGCACTTTATTTTAAAACAGCAGGAAAGAAAGTTTTATTTGTAGGGAAAAATATTCCTGATGAAATAAAATATTTTGGGGATATTTCAGAAAAAATTATAAAGGATTATGATTTTTATATTTTCTTTAATGAAAATTTAGAAACTTATCCTGATAATTCTCTTGTATTTTTAAATGAAGAACCTTTGAATAAAGAAAGAGAAATAATAAGAGACAGCTATAAGATTCCTGAGAATGTAATAATAACATCTGAAGAAAATATTTTCTTTAAAGAAAATATTTGGTCTAAGAAAATTTCTCTTAAAAAAAGATATGAAATGCTGGAAAAAATAAAAGCTGGAGAAACAGTTTATGCTAGTGAAGATGTAAAAGAGATTTTCTAAAAATCTGTTGCTTTTAAAGAAAAAAAATGATATTTTAAAAATAGTATATAAAGAAATTGAAATAAAAATTTATTGAAAAGGGGAGGAAAAGAGTGGAAAAAGAAACAGCTGATAAAGCACTTAAAACTCACCACAGTTCACATTTGAGCCTTTATTTTTATGGGGCAGTAGTTGGAATAATAACAGGAATTGTGATTGTGGGTTATAGAGTTTCACTTAGTTTTGCTCAAAAATACAGAGAGATGTTCTATGAATATGTAAGACATACTCTTTTTGATGCTCAGACTATTTTTGTTCTTGCTGTCCTTATTCTTATAACTTCTGTTTTTCTTGGATATGTTGTAGCAAAATATCCAATGATAAAAGGAAGTGGAATTCCACAGGTAAAAGGAGTTCTTATAAGACAGATGGATTTTTCATGGGCAAGGGAACTGGCTGCAAAATTTGTTAGTGGAGTTGTGGCAGTGGGAAGTGGAATGTCTTTAGGAAGAGAAGGACCTTCTGTTCAGCTTGGAGCAGAAGTTGGAACAGGAGTTTTTAAAATTTTTAAAAGAAATGAATACGATAAAAAATATTTAGTTTCATGTGGAGCAAGTGCAGGGCTTGCAGCGGCATTTGGAGCACCTCTTGCTGGTGTTGTTTTTGCAATAGAGGAGCTTCATAAATTTATGTCCCCTCTTCTTGTAACTTGTGTATTAATATCTTCTGTGTGTGCTGAATTTGTTTCAAAATATTTCTTTGGATTCAGCCCAAGTCTTAATATTCATGTTGACACAACTTATCAGTTAAAATATTATTTTTTAATAATTATTTTTGCTCTTCTAATGACAACAATAGGAAAGCTTTTTGAAGAAGCACTTTTAAAAGGACAGGTACTTTACGGAAAAATAAAAATAAATCCAATATTTAAACCTGTTGTCATTATTACAATAACAGCTTTTATGGGAATATTTTTTGCCGATGTAACAGGTGGAGAACATACCCTTGCAGAAAAAGTAATGTATGGAAGTTACACATATAAAACTCTTATAATTCTTTTTGTGCTTAAGTTTTTATTTACTGCAGCTTGTTTTTCATCAGGAATTCCAGGTGGATTATTTCTTCCTATGATTGTTCTTGGAGCACTAGCAGGAAAAATTTATGGAATGTTTGTGATAAACCTTATTCCAGATGTAACTGCTGGATATGAAGTTTATTTTATAGTTCTTGGAATGGCTGCTCTTCTTACTGCTGTTATGAAGTCACCAATTACAAGTACGATACTTATGCTTGAAGTTACAGGTTCATTCTCTCATTTCTTTCCACTTGTAACAGTGTGTATGATTACTTTCCTTATGACAGAAGTTATAAAGATGAGATCTATAAATGATATTCTTCTTGAGAATATGCTTCCAAAAGGATTGGATGAAAATGGAGATGAAGAGAAAAAAGTTACAATAAAAATTCCTGTAGGGCTTGACAGTTCTATTGACGGAAAAAAAGTAAAAGAAATTGCATGGCCTGAAAGATGTTTGATTGTAGGAATTGACAGAGGAGATAGAGAGATAATTCCCCATGGGGAAACTAAGATACTTGCAGGAGATTTGCTTGTATTTTTAATGGACGAAAGAACAGCTTCAATTGTAAAACCTGTATTGATTCAAATGGGAGAAGAATAAAAAGTACAGGAGGAAAATTTATGAAAACTTTAAAAGAAGCCTGTGTAGAATCTTTTTTTGAAGCAAAAGAAGCAGAAAAAAGAGGAGCAGACAGAATAGAACTTTGTGACAATCTAAGTATGGGAGGAACAACACCTTCTTATGGAACGATAAAAAAAACATTGGAGAAATTAAAAATTCCTGTTTTTCCAATAATAAGACCTAGAGGAGGAGATTTTTGCTATTCTTCTGATGAAATAGAAATAATGAAAGAAGATATAAAAATTTGTAAATCCCTTGGAGCAAAAGGTGTAGTCCTTGGAATGCTTACAGAAGATAAAAAAATAGACTTTGAACTTGTAAAAGAATTTGTTTCTCTTGCAGCTCCTATGGAAGTAACTTTTCATAAGGCGATAGACGAACTTGAAAATCCTGTTGAAGCAATAGATAGTCTTGCAGAAGCAGGAATAAAAAGAATTCTTTCATCTGGAACAAAGGCAACAGCCCTTGAAGGAGTAGATATTCTAAACAAGATGATAAATAAAGCTGGAGATAGAATAACTATTGTTGTAGCAGGAAAGGTTACTTCAGAAAATTTTAAAGAAGTTTCTGAAAAGATAGTTTCTTCAGAGTATCATGGGAAAATAATTGTCTAAAATATAAAAAAATTTTTGAAAATTAATTTCAGATAAATTCATAAGAAAACTATAAATAAAAAATTTTTGAAAAAGAATTTGAAAAAATATGGTTGACAAAGATGAATTATAGGAGTATCCTTAACACAAGAAATTAAATTTAAATCAAAAGGAGATAACAATGTTAGTAAAAGTTTCATCAGTTATGAAAAACACAATACATCATCACCATAGATAGAGAGTTTGTTTTTATGACGAAGGTTCATAGATGCAGACTCATATTGAAATACAAAAATTTGAGTCTGTATCTATGGCAAGCAATGAAACTTAAATGTTTATCCTGTATATATAAAGCCATCTGATACATTCAGGTGGCTTTTTTATATAATTAATAAATTAAAACTAGGGAGGAGAAAATTATGAAAAGATTACTTATGATTGTTATGATGTTAGTTACTTTAGTTACTGGTGTTTTTGGAGCAGATAAATCTTTTGAAAAGATTCAGAAAAATGGGAAATTTATAGTAGGTCTTGATGCAACATTTGCTCCTATGGGATTTAGAGGAGAAAATGGAGAAATAGTAGGATTTGATATAGATCTTGCAAAAGAAGTAGCAAAAAGATGGGGTGTTGAAGTAGAATTTAAACCATGTGAGTGGGACGGAATAATATTTGATTTAAACAGTGGGAATATTGATATGGTATGGAATGGAATGACAATGACAGAAGAGAGAAAAAGACAAGCAGCTTTTTCTGAGCCATATTTCACTGATGGACAGCTTATTTTTTCTAAAAGAGAAGCAAAAGTAAATAAAGTTGCAGAACTTGAAGGAAAAGTTGTAGGACTTCAGCTTGGAAGTTCAGCAGATTATGCAGTTCAGAAAAGTGATGTATTTTCTAAAATAAAAGAAGTTAAAAAATATGCAACAAATGTGGAAGCTTTAATGGATCTTGAAGCAGGAAGAACAGATGCTGTTGTTGTTGATACAGTTGCAGGAAAATATTACAATTCAAAAAGAGCAACACTTACTTATTCAGAGGAATCTTTAACTAAAGAATATTATGGTGTTGCAATGAGAAAAAATGATAAAGCTCTTGTTGAAAAATTAAATGAGACTTTAAATGAAATGAAAGCAGACGGAACTTTTGAGAAAATTTCTGAAAAATGGTTTGGAAAAGAGGAGAAATAATATGCAGAATGACATTATATTCATACTTAAAGGATTAGGACTTACAGTAAACTTATATGTTTTAACTATGGTTTTTTCTCTTCCTTTGGGAGTTCTTTTATCACTTGGAAGATTGAAAAACAAAGGAATTTTAAATAATATAATTTTATTTTATACTTCTGTTTTCAGAGGAACTCCACTTCTTCTTCAGTTGTTTTTTGTATACTATGGTCTTCCTATGGTATTGGGACTTAGATTTACACCATTTACAGCAGCTGTTGTAACATTTGTGATAAATTATGCTGCATATTTCTGTGAAATATTCAGAGGAAGTATTTTAGGAATAGATAAAGGGCAGTATGAGGCTGCAAAAGTTCTAGGAATGTCATATTGGCAGACAATGAGAAGAATTATTATACCTCAGTCTCTTCTAACAGCACTTCCGCCTTTATCAAATGAGGCAATATCCCTTATAAAAGATACATCTCTTGTATCTGCAATAGGAATGGCTGAGATTTTAAGAAATTCAAGAGAACTTGTAACTCGTGATTTTTCTGTAGTGCCTTTTATAATCTGTGCAGTACTTTATCTTTTAATGTCTGTTGTAGTAATAGGAATTTTTAAGAAACTGGAAGAAAAGGTGATGATATAATGTCTTGCATAAGTGTTAGAAATTTACATAAGCAATATAAAAATGATGAAATTTTAAAAGGGATTGATTTAGATATTGAAAGAGGAGAGGTTATTTCCATAATAGGAGCTTCAGGAGGAGGAAAGTCTACATTTTTAAGATGTATGATAGGACTTGAAGATATAAATTCAGGAACAATAGAAACACCAGATAAAAGTAAAATGGGAATGGTTTTTCAGTCTTTTAATCTTTTCCCTCATAAAACAGCTGCACAAAATATAATGGAATCTCTTATTGTGGTTGATAAAATGGATAAGAAAGAAGCTAGGGAAATAGCTCTTAATCTTCTTGATAAGGTAGGTCTTAAAGATAAGGCTGATGTATATCCCAAAACACTTTCAGGAGGGCAGAAACAGCGTGTAGCAATTGCAAGAGCCCTTGCAAAAAATCCTGAAGTTCTACTTTTTGATGAGCCAACTTCTGCTCTTGATCCTGAGATGGTAAAAGAGGTACAGAATGTTATTTCTTTTTTAAGAGATACAAGCAATATTACAATGGTTATTGTAAGTCATGAAATAGATTTTGTAAATCAGATTTCAGATAGAATTGTTGTAATGGAAAAAGGAAAAATAAAAGAGATAATAAAAAACAGATAGCATTATGCTATCTGTTTTTTGTTTTCAGAAATTGAAGAAAATACAGGTGCAAATCTTTCAAAGATTTCATGTACACTTACAATATCATTTATTTTCCAAGCATCTTTTCCAGCAAAGAAAAGTCCCTTTTCTAAATCTCCTTCATGTCCAGCAATAAGACTTTTACTTACACAGAAATTTCTTTTACAATGTTTAAGACATCCAGTACAGCTTTTAGGAATAAGATTTTCTTCAGCTAGAAGTTTTTCAGCAAAGGGACTTATAATTGCATTTGCAGGAAGTCCTACAGAACTCATTATTTTGACAATATCCCCTTCTTTGCAGTTAATATACATATTTTTAAATTCATCACTTACACTACATTCATGAGTGGCAACAAAACGGCTTCCCATTTGAACACCTGCTGTTCCTAGAGAAAGCATTCTTTCTGCATCATTAGGAGTAATAACTCCTCCAGCCCCAAAAACAGGGATTTTTACATTTTTTGTAATTTCTTCCATAATATCCCAAGAATCAAGGTCAGTTCCAAGATGTCCTCCAGCATTTCCACCTTCAACAACTATAGCGTCTGCTCCAAGTTTTTCAGAAATTTTTGCAAGCTTAAGAGATGAAACAATAGGGAAAAGTTTTATACCAGTTCCTTTTACCATTGAAAAAATATCTCTTGAAAAACCAGCACCACATATTATGACATCAACTTTTTCTTCAATACATACATTAACAAGATTCACAAAGTCAGAAGCAGCAAACATTATATTTACTCCAAGAGCTCCCCCTTTATTTGTTATAAGTTTTCTTGCTTTTCTTATTTCTTCTCTCAGTTCTTCAAGAGGAAGAGCTGTTCCAGCAATAACTCCAATTCCTCCTTCATTGGCAACAGCAGCAGCCAATTTTGACATAGAACATCTTATTGCCATTCCTCCTTGAATGATTGGAACATTTATTTTTAATCCATTTATATTTAACATTTAAAAACCTCCCTAAATTAAATTACATATGTATTATAACATTGTTATGTTTTAAAAGAAAGAATTAAATTACATATGTTTTTTTAAATTACATGAAAGTTCTTAAAAAATTAATTTAAATGATTTAAATTTAAAATATTAAAAATAATAAAATTTCATAGAAAAGTTAAAAAAATTTTTAAAAATATATTTAAAAGTTAATAAAATATGGAAAATAAAACAAGATTTTGTTATGAAAATATAAAATAGATAAAAATAAAAAAATCTGCTGTAATTTAATATATTACAGCAGATTTAGTATCTGAAAAATATTATTTATTATTTAGAACTGTTATAATCTTCAAGTCTTTTATAAAGCATTGTAGCAGCTCCCTGCATAAGTCTTTCTTTTATATATTCATCATCAGGCTCATTATTTGCAGGAAAAAATCCTGTTGCAATGAGAGTTGATAAACCATGGGCATAAGTCCAGCAATCAAAGAAAAGCATATCTTTAAATTCATTTGAAAGAGAGTTAAATCTGCTGTCTTTATTCATTTCCACTTTTATAACATCTCTGAATTCTCTTATAAGATCAGAGAAAGATTGTTCTCTTAAGAATATAGATATAAAAAGCTGTTTGTTTTCTTTGGCAAAAGTACATATACCTATTCCAATGTTAAGATAAATTTTATCTGTAACAGGTCTTTTTAAATATTCAAGAAATCTGTCCTTTGCAACAGATATAAGTTCATTTTTCAGTTGTGTAATAGAGTCATAATGTGCATATATAGGTGCAGGAGATGACGAAAGAGCCTTCCCGAGATTTCTTGCAGTAATAGCTTCCAGACCCTTAGTTTCAAAAAGAGCAAATGCTTGATCAAAAATTTGCTTTTTTGAAAAAACTGCTTTTTTAGGCATAAAGTTTACCTCCGTATTAACATTAAACTATAGTCAACCTATTATAGCACAAAATTCTAGAATTTTTTAGTATAGCTGAATCCAATTGAAGAAATATTTTTATCATATCTTTGAGCATTTGCTCCTGGATATTTTTCAGCAAAGTTTCCGTCAGTTGATTCATAGAAGTAGTGGCTTGTTGATACAACCCATTCAGTATCTTCATCTGGTCTATATTTAACCCCCATACCAACAAGGAAAGAGTTAAGAGCAAACTCAACATCAGAGTAAGAATCTTTTGGAGCTCCTGTATCAGCATAGTTTACACCAGCAAGAAGAGCCCATTTATTATTAAGCCAGTATTCTGTACCAACAGAAATTTCCCAACCATTATCATATTCAAGTCCATATGCATATCCTGGAACATCTTTATCTATTTTTGCAGATTCATTAAAGTAATAGTTTCCGCCATAGAACATTGTCCATCTGTCTGTAACTTTTTGTGAAGCTCCCACAGCTAAAATTGCTGGTAAATCTCTTCTGTATTTTGCTCCATCAGCATATTGAGGGAAAAACATATTAAATCCTAATTCATTGCCAAGTAAATTTTGTCTTTTTTCAGTTGCATCAGCTTCAAATTCCATTTTTACTTTTGTATCATATCTCATTGCAAAGTTCCATGTATCATTTGCTGCATAGTTTAAACCGATTTGTCCTCCAAATCCCCATGCAGTTCTTTCAGATTCTATAGAAGCTTTTATAGGAACATTTACTAGTTTTATATTTTGTGGATTCCCTGAAGTAGCTTTTGGTAAAGTAACTTCTGCATTTAGTTTAGCATCAAGATTTCTCCAACCATAAACTACTCTACCAGCAACAGACATTGAAAGTTTATTATTAATATTCCATGCAGTACCTATAGTAGTTTGAGCATACATATTTTCACCTTCTGCCCAAGAACCCTTATCTTTTGCTCCTTTTATAAAACTATTTATAGTAGGATTTAAATTAGGAATATGTCCATATCCGTCTTCTAAAACTTTTATTCCTGCAACACCATCTTTATATTCTAGGTCTCCTCCCCCTGCAATTCCACCAAATGTCCAGAAGAATGCTCTGTCATCTTGTTTTTTAATTAAAGCAAAGTTTGGAATAGGAGCTAATAAATCAGCAGAATATTCTCCTCCATCTCCTTTATTTGTATGGTATTTCATAGTTTCTTTACCAAATGCAACTTGAACTCCTCCAGTAAAGTAAGTTCCATTTTCAAGTCTCATAATTCCTGCAGGGTTATAATATGCAGAAGTAGTAGGGCTGATTGCAGCCTGCTGAGCCATGTTTGCATTGTACTCAGCTGTATAGTTTTGAATGTGGTCTATTGATGCACCAAAAGCTGTAGTTCCAAGAGCAGCAATCAGTGTAATAAGTCCAAATTTTCTTAAATTCATTTTTTAAAAAACCTCCCCAATAAAATAACAAGTGTAATAATAACAGTAGTAATATAACACTTGTTTTTTAAAAATGCAAGAAATTTTTTAAAAAGCATTAAAAATTTTTTAAAAAGCATTAAAAATTTTTACTTAAAAAGCTTCTCAAAACAGCTTTAAAGTATTATTTAGAAGAAATAAAAAAACAGAGCAATTATATATCACTCTGTTTTTTATTATATTTTTATTCAGCATCAGAAAATTTAAAACCAGTTTGTCTAAGAGCCTCATAAAGAATAATGGCAGCAGAATTTGAAAGGTTAAGAGAACGCCCCATAGGAATCATAGGAATAGTTATACATCTGTCTGCATATTTATCAAGAATTTCTTTTGGAAGCCCTCTTGATTCAGGTCCAAAAATTATAAAATCATTTTCATGGTATGTTACATCAGAATATTTGTTTTTGCATTTTGTTGTGGCAAAATAGAAATTTCCTTGAGGATTTCCTTTAACAAAATCTTCAAAACTTTCCCATACAGTAAGATCTACAAGATGCCAGTAATCAAGTCCAGCTCTTTTAACTTCTTTTTCATCTATAGAAAATCCAAGTGGCTTTATAAGATGAAGCTTTGTATTTGTAAGAACACAAGAACGCCCTATATTTCCTGTGTTGTAAGGTATTTCAGGTTCAAATAAAACTATATTCATAAATTCCTCCTTAATTATCTTCTTAAATTATATTTAACAAAGATAATTTTATCATATTTTTTAAATAAATCCCATAATAATATTTTGATTTTTTTTGTAAAAAATGTTAATTTATAGTTGAAAGACTAAACAGGAGGTTACTGAATGAAAGTAAAAAGATTTCATACTGGACCATTCCAAACAAACAGTTTTCTTGTATGGAATGAAAATAAAGAGGCATATTTCTTTGACTGTGAAGGAGAAAGTTTAAATAAAGTTTTTGATTTTATAGAAGAAGAAGGATTGAATTTAAAATATATAGTTTTAACTCATGGACATGGAGATCATATAGCAGGTCTTACTAAACTTAAAAATCACTATCCAAAGGCAGTTGTATATATAGGTGAAGAGGAAAGAGAATTTTTCCATAATCCTCAGCTTAATCTTTCTCCATATATAGGAGGAAGGGAATATGTATATGAAGACAGTTTTAAAACTGTAAGAGAAGGAGATAAAGTAGGAGAATTTACAGTAATGGATACTCCTGGGCATACAATAGGTTCAAAATGTTTCTATAATAAAGAAAATAAAATTTTAATTTCAGGAGATACTATGTTCAGAAGAAGTTTTGGAAGATCTGATCTTCCTACAGGAAATGGAACACAGCTTTTTAAAAGCCTTGCAAAATTATGTGCAAGACTTCCTGAAGATACAGTTGTATACAATGGACATATGGAGCCTACAACTATAGGAGAAGAAAAAAGATTTTTAAGTTCTCAGGGGATTATTTAAAATTCAGAGAAATTAAGGAGGCATCAAATGGAAAAAATATATGATTTAGTAATAGTTGGAGGAGGACCTGCAGGTCTTACATCAGCAGTATATGCAGGAAGATCAAATCTTTCTGTTCTTGTAATAGAAAAAGAAAATGTAGGTAGTCTTTATATGGCACACCTTGTAGATAATTATCCTGGATTTCCAGTTGGCATAAGTGGAAAAGGATTACAGCTTGAAATGAGAAAGCAGGCTCTTAAATTTAATACAGAATTTTTAAATGCAACATTTCTTGGAATAGATATTTATTCAAATCCTAAAATTGTTAAAACAGATAAAGTAAATATAAAAGCTAAAGCAATTATTATTGCCACAGGAACAGGAAAATTTGGTGGAAAGAAAATTTCTGGAGAAAAGGAGTATCTAGGAAAAGGTGTTTCTTATTGTGCAACTTGTGATGGGGCTTTTACAAGAAATATGACAGTTTCTCTTTTTGGAAATGGAGATGAAGTAGCTGAAGAGGCACTTTTCCTTACTAAATATTCAAAAGAAATTCTTATATTTACAAAAGATGAAACTCTTCAGTGCAAAAAAGAACTTCTTGATACTTTAACTGCAAATGAGAAAGTAAAAATTATAGGAAATGCAGAGCTTCAAGAATTAAAAGGACATGAATATCTTGATTTTGCTACTGTAAAAGTAGGAGAGGAAATAAAAGAATACACAGTTCAATATGCTTTTATGTATCTAGGAACAAAAAATCTTTCAGAACTTTATGGAGAAATGGCTAAACTAGATGATGAAGGATATATAATTACAGATGAAAATATGAAAACTCTTACAGAAGGAATTTTTGCAGCAGGAGATGTAAGAAGCAAAAGAATAAGACAGGTAACAACAGCTGTAAGTGATGGGACAATAGCAGGTATGGAAGCTATAAAATATATTCTTATGAATAATAAAAAATAGATATTTAAATAGGACTGCTTAGATAGGCAGTCTTATTTTTTTAAAGATTATTTAAAATTATTATAGCAATGCTATATTTTTTCTATATTGAGATTGTTGATTTTTTTCTTATCTTCATGTATTATAATTTTAATAATTAAAAATAAACTAGAATTTCAAAAATGGGGGAAATATGGATATACTTGTTGCAATGTGTATAGGAATAATTGTAGGAAACAAATTTTTTTCTCAAAAATATAAAAAGACTACAGAAAATTTACAAGTTCTGTGTACTATTTTATTAATTTTTTCTATGGGAGTAAAATTAGGAAAAAGAGAGAATTTTATTGAGGAAATAAGTATTCTTGGTTGGAATAGTTTTATATTTTTCTTTATTCCATCTTTATTTTCATTAATAATAGTATTCTTTTTAACTCGTCATTTCATAGAAAAAAAAGAAAATAAGGAGAAAAAATAATATGGTAATTTTTGCAATGCTGGCTTTAGTTTTTGGAGTAATTTATGGTTTACTTGGAAAAGAAAATATTTTTGTGCTAAGTTTGGTATCAAATACAGATTATATTTTATATTCTTTAATGTTTTTTGTAGGAATAAGTGTAGGGCTTCATAAAGGCATTTTAAAAGAATTAAAAAAACATCATCTTAAAGTTTTTATAATTCCTTTTGGTGTTGTAGTAGGTTCTTTTTTAGGAGGAATTATCTGCAGTTATTTAACTGGTTTTACAATGGGAGAAAGTACAGCTGTTGCCAGTGGTTTAGGTTGGTATAGTCTTTCTGGTATTACAATGGGAAAACTAGCAGGGGCAGAATTAGGAAGTATTACATTTTTAAGCAACTTAATGAGGGAAATATTTTCTTTTTTCTTGATTCCTATAATAGCAAAATATCTTAATTATTATAGCTGTATTGCTCCAGCAGGTGCAACAAGTGAGGATACAACTTTACCTATGATGATAAAATATACAAATGAAGAAACTGTTATGCTTTCTGTTTTTAATGGAATGATTTGTTCTGCACTTGTACCTGTTTTAATTTCATTTTGCTACAATAATTTATAAAAAATATTGTGAGGAATTAAAGTATATGTTATAATTTTTAAAATTACATGTGTTATATTTTTTAATATAAAAGGAGAGATAAGGGTTGATATTTTTAAAAGATTATAATAAAACAGCCATAATTTATGACGACAGGGAATATTCGTATAAAGAAGTTATTTTGAGTGCTAAAAGTTTCAGTGAAAGAATATCCATAAATAAAGAAGACAGAGTAATAATTTTTATGGAAAACAGACCTGAACTTTTATTTAGTTTTTTAGGTATATGGAATAAACAAGGAACATGTGTATGTCTTGACGGAAGTTTTTCTGGAGAAGAACTTACATATTATGTAAAAGATTCACAGCCAAAATATATTTTTACTTCAAAAGCAAATTATGAAGAAGCAGTGAAAGCTCTTAAAATATCAGAAATGGAAAATTCTGTTGAAATACTTGTAGTTGATGACATACCAGTTGATTATAAAGGAGAAGATCTTACAATAGAGATAGAGGATAAATATTTTGTTTCTCTTATTCTTTATACATCAGGGACAACAGGAAATCCTAAAGGGGTTATGCTTACTTTTGATAATATTTTAATAAATATGGAAGGGCTTGATGAATATAAAATGTTTAGAACAACAGACAGAGTTCTTGCTCTTCTTCCAATGCATCACATTTTCCCTCTTCTTGGAGCAGGTGTTGTTCCTTTAGGAAAAGGATCTACAATAGTATTTTTAAAAGAAGTTTCTTCTCAAGCAATGGTTGAAGCTCTTCAAAAATATAAAATAACATTTATAATAGGTGTTCCTAAATTATGGGAAATGCTTCATAAAAAAATAATGGAAAAAATAAACAGCAGTAAGATAACAAAGGCTGTTTTTAAGCTTGCAGAAAAAATAGACAGCAGAGGATTCAGCAAGAAAATATTTAAAAAAGTTCACGAAGGATTTGGAGGAAATATAAGATTCTTTGTTTCAGGAGGTTCAAAACTTGATCCTCAGATTTCAAGAGATTTTCTTACTCTTGGAATAGAGGTATGTGAAGGATATGGACTTACAGAAACTTCTCCTATGATAAGTTTTACTCCTACAGGTCAGATAGTTCCTGGAAGTGCTGGAAAAATTCTTACAGGAGTAACTGTAAAAATTGCAGATGATGGTGAAATTCTTGCAAAGGGAAGAAATGTAATGAAAGGATATTACAGAAGACCTGATGCAACAGCTGAGGTAATAGATAAAGATGGATGGTTTCATACAGGTGATTTAGGAGAACTTAAAGGAAATCTTTTATATGTAACTGGAAGAAAAAAAGAGATGATAGTTTTATCAAATGGTAAAAATATTAATCCCATAGAGATAGAACAATGGATAATGGCAAATACAGACCTTATTAAAGAAATGGCTGTTATGGATTATGAAGATAAACTTACAGCAGTTATTTATCCTGATTTTTATAAACTTCATGAAGAGGGAATAACAAATATAACAGAAACATTTAAAAAAGGTGTCATAGATAAATATAATAAGCAAGCTGCAAGTTATAAAAAAGTTCTTGATGTAAAAATAGTACAAGATGAACTTCCTAAGACAAAAATTGGAAAAATAAGAAGATTTATGCTTAAGGATGTAATTGAAAAGAAAGAAGAAAAAAGAGAAGATATAAAAGAACCTACAACAGAAGAATACAGAAATATAGCAGCTTTTATAAAATCAATAAAAAATAAAACAGTTATACCTACAGCCCATCTTGAACTTGATCTTGGACTTGATTCATTAGATACAGTAGAGCTTCTTTCATATATAGAAGGAACTTTTGGTGTAAAAATTGATGAGCAGACTTTTGTAGAATATTGTACTGTTGAAAAACTTGCAGAGTATGTTGAAAAGCATTCAAGTGAAATGATAAATAATGCAAAAATAGATTGGAAAGAGATACTTCTTAAAGATGGAGAAGGAGAACTTCCTAAATCAAATGGAATAGGAAAAATTATAAAATTACTTCTTAAACCAGCATTTACTTTTTTTGTTAAGATAAAAAAAGAGGGAACAAAAAATATAGAAAAAAATGAGCCTGTAATATTTGCAGGAAATCACCAAAGTTTCCTTGATGGATTTATAGTAAATCAGGCTGTTCCTAACTCAGTTCTTGACAAAACTTATTATTTTGCTGATATTAAGCATTTTAAAAAAGGGTATATGAAATTTATGGGTGAAAACTCAAATATAATATTTGTAGATATCAATAAAAATCTTATAAATTCTCTTCAGCTTCTTTCAAAGGCACTTAGAAATGGAAATAATATAGTTATTTTTCCAGAAGGAACAAGAACAAGAGATGGAAAAATGATGCCATTTAAAAAATTCTTTGCAATTCTTTCAAAAGAACTTAATATTCCTATAGTTCCTTTTGTTCTTGATGGAGCTTATGATGTATATCCTCCAAGTGCAAAACATCCTAAAGCAGGTACTGTAAAAGTTAAGTTTTTAGAAAAAGTATATCCTGAAAATATGAGTTATGATGAAATAACAGAGAAAATTTATAAAAAGATTCATGAAGAAGTTAAATAAAAAAGAGGAGAAGTATTTCTCCTCTTTTTCTATAATGTGTAAGCTAAATCTACTCCAGCTTTTAAAAGTTCTTTATTTGTATAATTTTCTCCCTGTGAAATTTTATAGATTATTTTACTATCAACATCTTTATCAGCTTTTAATTTTTTTGCAGACTCAAGAGACATAGCTTCAATAAATGCTGGTTCAAGAAAATGAATCATATTTGGATTTAATGGAAACTCAGCTGTCTCTTTAAACATAATCAGACAGTCATCATTTTCATCAACAGCTTCAAGAAATTTATCAAGGTTTCTCCAGTCACATGCACCTTTAAGTTCAAAAATAATATTTTCTTTTTTTAAATTAAATTTTGAAATAAGCCTTTCTGTAGCAGAAGAAAAGTAATGTGCATCTCCTATATAATTCACTCTTAAAGTGTGAAAAAGTCTGCAGTCTTTATAACCAAGTTCTTCAGCTGCATGATATACTCTTTCCTGAAGTTTTACAAGAAAGAATTCAAGTATTCCTTCATCATAAGCTAAATCATAAACTTCTTCTTTATTAGGATATCCTCCCTCGTCAAAATCTTTAGCAATTTTATATCCGTAGACAGAATTATCTTTTAAATCGTAAACAGGTACAAATCTAAATTTTGCTTTTTCTAAAAGTATTTTAAAAAGATTATTAGCTGCCATATAATCACCACCTTATCAGTTTAATTCTTTAATGCTGTTTATAATAAGGTTAAGGTCAATAAATCTGAATTCTTCAAGAATATTTTCATCAGAAGTCAGAGGAAGAGGGGCAGGAAGTTTTTCTGCAATTTGAAGCACTCCTCCTATGATATCAAGAGAACTCATATTGTTTTCAGCAGGCAGCCTTGAAATTAAAATTGTTTTAAAAGGATTGCTGCTGTTTTCTATATGGGAAACTATAGGATCACTTAAAATTTTGTGTCCTTTTATGACATAGTTATGAATTTCTTCAAGAAGTTCAAGAAGACTTTTTTCTTTTAAAAACAGGACTTCATCAGTTTCTTTGTAAAAGTTGTAAACTTTCGGATTATTTGTAATAATAATAAATTCCATAGAATTCCTCCCAAAATTAAACCATTTCATAGATAAATTATATCACAAAAGAAAAATTAAAAAAATATATAAATTTTTACAGAAATAAAACAAAAAAATTTATTGACAAGATGTAATTTTTGAAGTATACTTTCTTTTAGAAATAAAATCAGGGAGGCACAGAAAAAGATGATGAGGAAAGAATGTATGAAATCAGGAAATAACATTTTTTCATGGGTTAAGTCATTTTTTAGTGTTTTCTCAATATTTTTTAATTTTATTTTTGAATTTAATTTTGTAGCCAAGATATAACATTTTAGTTATATCTTTTTTTTTATAAAATATTTGGGAGGTTTTTAATGAAAGGAAAATTAATTCTTGAAAATGGTAAAGTTTTTGAAGGAAAAATTTTTGGGGAATTAGCAGATTCTGTCGGAGAGATTTCTTTCAATACAGGTATGACCGGATATCAGGAAATGCTTACAGATCCTGCAGGACATGGACTTATGATGGTTATGACTTATCCAATGATAGGGAACTATGGAATAAATACAGAGGATATGGAATCAGACAGAATACATTTAAGAGCTCTTATAATAAAAGAAGATGCGAAACTACCTAATAACTTCAGATGTGAAATGACTTTAGATGGATTTTTAAGACAATATAATGTTACAGGATTTAAGGGAATTGATACAAGATACCTTACTCAAATTATAAGAGATAACGGAAGCATGAAAGCTATAATAACAGCTGAAGATTTAACAAAAAAAGAAATTCAAGAAAGATTTGAAAGCTTCTCAAATAAAAATGCAGCAAAAGAAGTAAGTTGTAAAGAAAAATATGAAATTAAAGGTGAAGGAAAAAGAATAGGTGTTCTTGATTTAGGAGTAAAAAGAAGCACACTGGATTATCTAAAATCAGAAGGATTTGATGTGGTTGTATTCCCTTATAATACAACAGCAGAAGAAATATTAAACGAAAATCTTTCTGCACTTATAGTTTCAAATGGGCCAGGAAATCCTGAAGATTTATCAGAAACAATAGAAGAACTTAAAAAACTTATAGGAAAAGTTCAAATATTTGGAGAAGTTTTAGGACATCAGGTTCTTGCTCTTGCTCTTGGAGGAAAAACAGCAAAACTTAAATATGGACATAGAGGAGGATATCCTGTAAGAGATATGAAAACAGGAAAAGTTATAATAACTTCTCAAAACACAGGATATGTTGTAGAAGAACTTCCTGAAGGTGTAGAAATGACTCATCAAGGAATAAATGTAAAAACAATAGAGGGAATGAAAAGTGAAGCTTTAAAAGTTACAGGTGTACAATTTATGCCTGATTTATATGAAAGTCCAAAAGATGTTTTTGTAAACTTTTTAAAACTTGTTTAATTGTTCTGTAAGAGTTGAAAAATTATAGATGGGAAATTTTAGGAGGAAATAGATAATGTTGGATAAATCAATAAAGAAAGTATTAGTAATAGGTTCAGGACCAATTATCATAGGACAGGCAGCAGAATTTGACTATTCAGGAACACAGGCTTGCGAAACTTTAAAAAGTGAAGGAATAGAAGTTGTTCTTATAAACTCAAACCCTGCTACAATAATGACAGATAAAACTGTTGCAGACAGAATATATGTAGAACCTATCACAGCAGAATTTGTTGAAAAGGTAATAGCTAAAGAAAGACCAGATTCTCTTCTTGCAGGAATGGGAGGACAGACAGCTCTTAACCTTGCAGTAGAACTTACAGAAAAAGGAATCTTAGAAAAATATGGTGTAAAAGTTATAGGAACATCAGTTGAATCAATAAAAAAAGGTGAAGACAGAGAGATATTCAGGGAAACTATGGAAAAAATAGGAGAACCTTGTATAGAAAGTGAAATAGTTGAAAGCCTTGAGCATGGAAGAGATGTTGCAAAAGAAATAGGATATCCTGTTGTTGTAAGACCTGCTTACACAATGGGAGGAACAGGGGGAGGAATTGCAAACAACCCTAAAGAACTTGAAGAAATTCTTTTAAAAGGACTTGCACTTTCAAGAGTTGGACAAGTTCTTATAGAAAAATCAATCCTTGGATGGAAAGAAATAGAATACGAAGTAATGAGAGATAAAAACGGAAACTGTATTACAATATGTAATATGGAAAATGTTGACCCTGTAGGAATTCATACAGGAGACTCAATAGTTGTTGCTCCAACTCAAACACTTACTCATAAAGAAGCAGTGATGCTTAAAAAATCAGCTTTAAAAATTCTTGATGAAGTAGGGGTTGTAGGAGGATGCAATGTTCAGTTTGCTCTTCATCCAAAATCAATGAAATATGCAATTATAGAAATTAACCCAAGAGTTTCTCGTTCATCAGCTCTTGCATCAAAAGCAACAGGATACCCTATTGCAAGAGTATCAACTAAGCTTGCTTTAGGATACAATCTTGATGAAATAGTAAATGAAGTTACAGGAGAATCATATGCTTGTACAGAACCTACAATAGACTATATAGTTGCAAAAATTCCTAAATGGCCTTTTGATAAATTCAGAAATGCCAATAAAGTTCTTGGAACAAAAATGATGGCAACTGGAGAAGTTATGTCAATAGGTGACAACTTTGAAGCAGCATTCTTAAAAGGACTTAAATCACTTGAAATAGGAAGATTTAACCTAGAGCATCCAGCAGTTAAAAAACTTACAATGGAAGAACTTAAAAAAGCAGTTGTAAGACCTGACGACGAAAGAATTTTCGTGGTTGCTGAAATGCTTAGAAGAGGATATATAAAAGAAAAATTACAAAAAATTACAGGTATAGATAAATTCTTCATGGAGAAAATTGAATGGCTTGTAAAACAGGAAGAAATTTTAAAGAAAACTAAATTTAAAGATTTAGATGTTCAATATTTAAGAAAATTAAAGAAAAAAGGATTCTCTGATAAAGGAATTGCTGAACTTATGGGAGTAAGTGAAGAAGATATAAGAAGCAAAAGACTTGAGCATGGAATAATCCCTGCATATAAGAGAGTTGATACTTGTGCTGCAGAATTTAAAGCACAAACTTCTTACTTATACTCAACATATGATGAGCATGATGAAGTTGAAGTTGAAAACAGAAGAAAGATAATAGTTATAGGTTCAGGACCTATAAGAATTGGACAAGGAATAGAATTTGACTACTGTACAGTTCATTCAATAAAAACTTTAAAGAAAATGGGAATTGAAAGTATAATTATAAATAATAACCCTGAAACAGTATCAACTGACTATAATACAGCGGATAGATTATACTTTGAACCTTTAATTTTAGAAGATGTTCTTAACATTATAGAAAAAGAAAAACCAGAAGGAGTAATTCTTCAGTTTGGAGGACAAACAGCAATAAAACTTGCAAATGCTCTTGCTGAAAGAGGAATAAAAATTCTTGGTACATCAGCTGAAAAAATAGATGAAGCTGAAGACAGAGAAAAATTTGAAGAAATGATGGAAGAACTTGATATAAAAAGACCAAGAGGAAGAGCAGTATGGGATATTAATCATGGTATAGAAATTGCAAATGAAATAAAATACCCTGTTCTTGTAAGACCTTCTTATGTTCTTGGAGGACAAGGAATGGAAATTTGCCATGATGAATATAACCTTGTAAAATATCTTGAATCATCATTTGACAGAGATCCTGAAAACCCAGTTCTTATAGATAAATATCTTAACGGAATTGAACTTGAAGTAGATGCAATTTGCGATGGTGAAGATGTTCTTATACCTGGTATCATGGAACACCTTGAAAGAGCAGGAGTTCACTCTGGAGACTCAATAACAGTATATCCACAACAAAATTTATATGAAGGAACAGAAGAAAAAGTTCTTGAAATAACAGCAAAAATTTCTAAGGCTCTTGGAACAAAAGGTATGATGAACATTCAGTTTATAGCTTATGAAAATGAGCTTTATGTAATTGAAGTAAACCCAAGATCATCAAGAACAGTACCATATATTTCTAAAATCTCAGGACTTCCTGTTATAGAAATAGCTACAAGAATAATTTTAGGGGAAACTTTACATGAAATAGGTTATGGAACAGGAATTTATAAAAAACCAAATGTTGTTGCAGTAAAAGTACCTGTATTCTCAACAGAAAAATTATCAAATGTTGAAGTATCTCTTGGACCTGAAATGAGATCAACAGGAGAAGTTTTAGGAATAGGAAATACAGTGGATGAAGCAATATATAAAGGACTTCTTGCAGCAAAAAGAGTTCATAAAGTTTCAGGAAGAAAAATACTTCTTACTATAAGAGATAAAGATAAAGAAGAGTTCTTACCAGTTGCTAAAGAACTTATAGATCTAGGATGTACTTTATATGCAACAGCAGGAACACAAAAATATCTTGAAGGACATGGTGTTAAAGCTGAAGTTGTAAGAAGAGTAGGAGAAGCAGAACCAAATATTCTTACAATGCTTATGAACAGACAGGTTGACCTTCTTATAAATACTCCTACAAAAGCAAATGATGCTCAAAGAGATGGATTTAAAATGAGAAGAACAGCTATAGAATATGGTGTAGAAGTTCTTACTTCAATAGATACTTTAAATGCAGTTATAAGAATGGAGAAAAAACATCTTAAAGAAGGAGAACTTGAAATATTTGATATTTCAAAATTATAATAAATAAAAAGTAATCAAGAGGCTTCGGAGGAATTCGGAGCTTCTTTTTTTTATGAAATTAAAGAAAAAAGTTAATAAGACAAGTTGGTATTTATAAGGGGAAATCTCTAAAAATCTGCATAAAACATATTGAATAAAAATGAAAAAGAAAACGGAATATAGATAAATAGAGATTTATATTTTAATACTTCTGTGATATAATTTTTACTAGAATTAAAAATATTATTTAGAGGAGGGGATTTATGAAAATCAATAGGATACATCATGTTGCTATAATTTGTTCAGATTATAAAAAATCAAAAGAATTTTATATTGAAAAGCTTGGTTTTGAAATTGAAAATGAAGTTTACAGAGAAGAGAGAGATTCTTATAAACTTGATTTAAAAGTTGCAGGAATCTATCAAATAGAACTTTTTTCTTTTCCGAATCCTCCAGAAAGAGTTAATGCTCCAGAAGCAAGAGGATTAAGGCATTTAGCTTTTGAAGTTGACAATTTGGAAGAAACAGTAACTGAACTTAATAAAAAAGGAATTGAAACAGAACCTGTAAGAATAGATGAAATTACAGGAAAGAAATTTACATTTTTTAAAGATCCTGACAATCTTCCTCTAGAAGTATATGAAAAATAGTTTAGGGAGGAAATGAAAGAATGCTGGGAAAAATTTTTAAGACATTTTTCACATTAGGCTTTTTCTCTTTTGGTGGAGGATATTCAATGATACCTCTTATAGAAAGAGAAATAGTTGAAAAATATAAGATTATGGATAAAAATAAATTTGCAGATATAGTTTCTATTGCAGGAGGACTTCCTGGGGCAATAGGACTTAATATAGCGATATTTATTGGAAAAACAACATGTGGTTTAAAAGGTGCTATAGTTGGTGCTGCAGCAAGTGTTATTCCATGTCTTATTATAATATCAAGTATAATGGTTTTATTTTCAAATATAAGTGATAATCCTTATGTTATAAAAGGGCTTACAGGTGTAAGTGGGGTAGTTGTGGCATTTATTTTATATGCTACATATAAAATTGCATTGACAGCTTTTAAAAATTCTTGGTATGGAATAATAACTGTTATCACATTTTTTGTATCTTTGTTTTATAGTAATATTCCATTACCACTTATTATAATAATTTCTATGTTTGTAGGTATGGGAATAAATTGGGGAGTTGAAGTTTATAAAAAGATGAGAGGTGATAAATAATGCTTTACAGTCTTTTTATAATTTTCTTTAAATTAGGATTTTTCTCTTTTGGTGGAGGATATACTATGATTCCTCTTATTGAGCAGCAGCTTAATAATTATGGAATAGTTTTGACACCAGAAGTTCTTTCAAGTGTTGTAGCAATAGCTGGAGTATGTCCTGGGCCTGTGGGAATAAATCTTGCTATAGGTTTTGGGTATTCTCTTGGTGGTCCTTTAGGTGTTGCAGCAGCAGCTCTTGGTGTAACTCTTCCAAGTATAATAGTAGTAGTTGCAGTGTGTGCTGTTTTTGAAAAAATATATCATTCAAAGAATTTTAAAGCAGCTCTTTCAGGACTTAAACCAGCTGTTGTAGGTATAACATTTTATGCAGCAATTAAATTTGGTATAAAAAATGGAATAATTTTTTCAAAAGCACAAAATGCTGTTGAAAGTACAATGAATATAAACTTTATGGATATGGTTTTTAATATCCCTAGTGTAATAATAATAGCTGTTTCTTTTTTAATCCTTATGAAAACAAAAGTGCACCCTATAATTTTAGTAGTAGCAGGGGCAATACTTGGAGTTTTGATATTCTAAAACAGGAAAGCAGGCACAAGATATGGAAAAAATAGAAAAAATGTTGTATAATTAAACCACTGAAAGATTTTCATAGATTATACTAAGGAGGTATTAAAATGTACAACGAACAAGGTTATATAGATATTACAGCAAGCAACAAACTATTGAGAACATCATTTACTTACATGATACTGGGGCTTATTGTAACCTTTCTAATTCCTGTATACATTATGTTTTCACCAAATGGAGTGATGCTTGCACATTATATAGCTAGATTTTACACACCAATTATAGTTTTGGAGTTTGTTACTGTGTTTTTATTTTCTTTTAGAATTTATAAAACATCTTTAACTTCTGCAAAACTTATGTTTTTCTTTTATTCATTCCTTAATGGATTAGTTTTTTCTCTTATAGGAATGATGTTTATCGGAAATTTAATGATTATAGCTTATGCACTTCTTACTACAATTATAATGTTTGCAGTAATTGCAGTATATGGATATACTACTAAAGAAGATTTAAGCAATTATGGAGGATTTTTAAAAACAGGTCTTATTTCTCTTATTATAATGAGCTTAATCAATATGTTTATAGGTGCTCCAATGCTTTATTGGGCTGTAACAATTCTTGGTGTTGTTATATTTTCTGCTTTAATAGCATATGATGTAAACAGAATCAAGAATATGGCATATGAGCTAGCAGAGGGAGACGATGAACTTATAGGAAAACTTGGAATTATTGGTGCACTAAATCTTTATCTTGATTTTATTAATTTATTCCTATATATTCTTAGAATATTTTCAAAGAAAAAATAAGGCATAAAACCAAAGGCAGCTTTGAGCTGCCTTTTTTAATTATTTACTTTTTTTAAATAATATGTTAATCTTTTAAAAGGTGTAAAATTGAAATTGAATGGGAGGAAAGATGTATTTAAACATTATCTTCAATGTTATTGGCGGACTGGGTATTTTCCTTTATGGGATGGAAAATATGTCAGGAGGTATGCAGAAATTAGCAGGAAAAAAACTTAAAAAGATACTTGCAGCACTTACAACAAACAGAATAATGGCAGTTTTGATTGGAATATTTGTAACGATGCTTGTACAGTCATCTTCAGTAAGTACAGTAATGACAATAGGGTTTGTTAATGCTTCTCTGCTTACATTAAAACAGGCTCTTGGAGTAATATTAGGAGCTAACATAGGTACAACTGTAACAGGATGGTTGTTAGTACTTAATATAGGAAAGTATGGGCTTCCTATAACAGGTGCTGCAGCAATATCTTATGTGTTCTTTAAAAGTGATAAAGCAAGAACGAGAGCACTTACAGTTATGGGGCTTGGTCTTATTTTCTTGGGACTTGACCTTATGAGTAACGGTCTTAAACCTATAAGAACTATGCCTGAGTTTATTGAGCTTTTTAAACTTTTTAATGCAGACACATATTTTGGTGCTGTAAAAGTTGCTATTGTAGGAGCATGTATAACAGGAATAGTTCAATCTTCAGCAGCAACTCTTGGTATAACAATAACACTTGCTGTGCAAGGACTTATTGATTATCCAACAGCAGTAGCACTTGTATTGGGAGAAAATGTAGGAACTACAGTAACAGCATTTCTTGCTTCTCTTGGAGCAACTACAAATGCTAAAAGAGCAGCTTATGCTCATACTATTATAAATACAGTAGGGGTTATATGGGTAACAGCAATATTCCCACTGTATATTAAATTCTTGGGACATATTGTTGATGTAGAAAATAATATAACATTTGGAATAGCAACAGCTCATACTATGTTTAATGTGTTAAATGTATTTTTATTTATGCCGTTTACAGGACCTCTTTCATCTTTTCTAACTAAAATAGTAAAAGATAGTGGAAAATCAGATGAAAAAGTTACTAAATTGGATAAACTGATGGTTGGAACTCCAAGTGTGGTCGTTGGACAGACAAAAACAGAAGTTCTTACAATGGGACAAAATATAAAAGAAATGATGTTTGCTCTTGAAGAAACTTTTGCAAAGAATGAAATGATTTCAGATTTAAAACTTACAAGATTACAGAAAATAGAAAATGATTTAGATCTTTATCAAAAAGAGATATCAGATGTTAACTTCCTTATCCTTAATAAAGATTTAACAGATTCAATGAGAGAAGAAACGAGAAAGAATCTTGAAGTTTGTGATGAGTATGAAACAATAAGTGATTATCTGATGAGAATAGGAAAATCTATTAGAAAGATTCAAGATAATGATATAGAGATAAATGAGAAAGCAAGAAAAACACTATTTGATTTAAATGAAAATATAGAAATTCTTTTCAGAGAAATTAATCTTGCATATGAAACAAAAGATAAAGAAAGATTTATAAGAGCAATTAAACAATCAAATGAAATTACAGAGAAGTTCAGACAGGCAAGAAGCTTCCACCTTGCAAATGTAAAAGAAGGTTCTTCAGCAGTATTCAGTACAAGCTATATGGACATCTTAAATCATTATAGAAGAATAAGAGATCATATATTTAACATCATAGAAGTATTTACAAGATTATAAAAATAAAATATAGAATTAAGAAAAAGATGCAGTAAAATTATAATAAAAATTTTTTTAAGTATTAAATAAGATATTATAATTTTAAAAAATGCATCTTTTTTTATATTTTTTATAATAAAAATAAGTATAAAAAATTAAAATCAAAGATATTAGGAGGTAGAAAGAAATATTTATTAATATAGTAGCTTGTAAAATCGTTTTTAAGGCAGAAATAATGTATTAGTGATTAAAAGTATTAGAAAAGTAAAATCTAATGTTAAAAATGAAATGATAGGTTCTGAGGACAGGTTTAAAATATTAAAATTATCTTGAACAGAAATGGAAGAGATGATAAGATGATATTAAAAGATTTATATAAAAAAAGAACGACTGAATTATCAGTCGTTCTCATTAAATTTATATTATTTGCTCATTATTTTTTTTCTAATTTAAATCCAGCAATTCTGTTTACAATTAGAGATAAAGCACCGTCACCAGTTACATTACATGCAGTACCGAAACTGTCTTGTGCTAAGTAAAGAGCGATCATTAATGATAATAAGTTTTGGTCAAAGTGTAACATGCTTTCAAGTAATCCTAAAGCAGCCATTACAGCACCACCAGGAACTCCAGGAGCAGCAACCATTGTTACACCAAGCATTAAGATGAATCCGAAGAATGATCCAAATGTATAAGGCATATCATGTAACATCATAACTGCTAAAGCACAGCTTGTTAATGTAATTGTAGATCCTGATAAGTGGATAGTAGCGAATAATGGAATTGTAAATTCAGCGATACCATCGTTAACTCCGTTTTTCTTAGTTTGAGCTAAAGTAACTGGAATTGTAGCAGCTGAAGATTGAGTACCAACTGCAGTCATGTATGCAGGAACCATGTTTCTTAATAAAGTTATAGGATTTGCACCATTTAACATACCACCAACAGTAAATTGGAATAATAAGATAACAAGGTGCATTATTATTATGATACCAAATACTTTTGCGAATACGCTTAGGATAGTTTCAACTTGACCAGCATAAGTCATGTTAGCAAATATACCAGCGATATGGAAAGGTAATAGAGGAATGATTATAACTTTAATGATTCCTTCAACGATTCCTTGGAATTCGTTCATAACATTTTTTATAGTGTGTCCTTTAGAAGCAGCAATTCCTAAACCTATAACGAAAGCTATTAAAAGAGCTGACATAACATCCATGATAGGTGGCATAGCAACTTTCATAAGAGGTCCAACAAGAGCATGTTCTGGGTTAGCAGCATCTATTGCAAGAGATCCAGCTTTTAAGAAAGAAGGGAATAAAGTACTGTCTACTAAGTAAGCAAAAGAACCAGATACAACTGTAGATCCGTAAGCAACTAAAACAGCAACACCAAGAAGTTTACCAGCATTTCCACCAAGATCTCCGATACCAGGAGCAACGAAACCAATAATGATTAATGGGATAACGAATCCTAAGAAGTTACCGAATAATCCGTTGAATGTAGCAAGTAATTGAACAATAACCAATACCTTCATTTTTCCAAGTATGATACCAATTATGATACCAAGGATAAGTTTAGGTAATAAACCAAGTTTTTTCATAAAAATCTCCTCCCAAATCTTATATGTAGGTTAGTTTTATTATATAGCAGATATAACATGGTCATATCTGTTTTGAATAAAAACTATCTATACCGATATATATACAATATATTAAAAAAAAATGCAAGGAGATTTAAAAAAATTTTTTAGGAGGGCATATGATAAGCGGCAACACAAATGGTATTAAAGACTATATTTTAAAAGAATTAGAAACAACATGTGAAGAAAAAATTGAAAGAGGAAAATTTTTAAAAAAAGAGATTATAGAAAAAATTTCAGAAATCAGTGTAAAAATTAATAAAGAAATAAGCATAGCTGTGGATAGAAATGGTAAAACTGTGGATATAAACATAGGAGATAATGCCAGTGCACAGCTTCCAAGTGTTGAAATTAAAGAAAAAAGATTAAGTGGAATAAGAGTTATTCACACACACCCTAATGGAAATTCAAAATTATCTGATGTTGATATATCTGCTCTTATTGAACTTCAGTTAGATGCAATGATAGCTGTTGGCGTAGACAGTGAAGGGAAAGTCACAGGAGTAGGTATAGCTTTTTGTAAAGTTGAAAATAATATTATAGGTTATGAAGAGTATAGAGCAGCTAGCCTTGAAAGTGTGGAAGATTATAGTTATCTTGATAAAGTGGCAGAAATAGAAAAAGATCTTAGAATGAGAGAGATTCAAGATGAAAATAAAGATTTTGCAGTTCTAGTTGGAAGAGAAAGTATGGAAAGCCTAGAAGAACTAAAAGAACTTGCAGATGCTTGTGAAATAGAAACAGTTGATATAATTCTTCAAAAAGGAAACAATATAGACAAAAGTTTTTATATTGGAAAAGGAAAAGTTATAGAACTTGCTAGAGTAAAGCAGATAAAAGGGGCAAATCTTATAGTTTTTGATGAAGAACTTTCAGGGATACAAATAAGAAATCTAGAAGATGCTATAGGATGCAAAGTTATGGACAGGACATCTTTGATTCTTGAAATTTTTGCTAGAAGAGCTAGAACAAGAGAGGCAAAAATTCAGGTAGAACTGGCAGCACTTAAATATAGGAGTACAAGACTTATCGGATTTGGAACATCTCTTTCAAGGGTAGGAGGTCTTGGAAACAGAGGACTTGGAGAGACTAAACTGGAACTTGACAGAAGAAAAATAAGAGAGAATATTCATAATCTGAAAGAGGAACTTGAAAAAATCAAAAAAACAAGAGGAACTCAGAGAGAAAAAAGAGAAAAATCAGGAATGGGTAAAATCTCTCTTGTAGGATATACGAACGTAGGAAAGTCAACATTAAGAAATCTTATTGTAAGTACATATTGTAAAGAGAACAGCAGTAAGACAGAAGATGTTTTTGCAAAAGATATGCTTTTTGCTACTCTTGATACAACGGTGAGAGTTGTAGAACTTTCAGACAAAAAGGAAGTGGCAATAGCTGATACTGTTGGATTTATAAGAAAACTGCCTCATGATCTTGTGGAAGCATTTAAATCTACTTTGGAGGAAGTAATTTTTTCAGATATTTTAATCCATGTTACAGATGCTCACAGTGAAAATTTATTCCAAGAAATTCAGGTTGTTGAAAATGTACTTAAAGAATTAGATTGTGAAAATAAACCAACTATTCTTGCACTTAACAAGTCAGAACTTGTTTCTTTAGAAAAATTAGAAGAAATTAAAGAAAAATTATCAAAATATGAAATAATAGAAATAAGTGCAAAAGAAAATAAAAATATAGATAAGCTTCTTGAAATGGCAACAGCAAGACTTCCTCAGACAATGAAAAAAGCAGAATATCTTATTCCTTACAGCGATACATCAGTATCAGCATATATTCATAGCAATGCAATGGTAGAGGAAGAAGAATTCCTAGGAAAAGGAATAAAAATAGTAGCAGTTGTAGACGAAAAGGTTTATAATAAATGCAGAAAGTATATGATTTCAGAATAAGAAAAAATAAAAAAATTATTGAAGAAAAATGAAAAGTGTGATATACTCTTAACAATGTAAAAAAACAGGAGGGTATTAAGTGAAAAAAGAAAAGTTCTTTAAAAAAGAGAAAAATTATTTTAAAGATATATTTTCCGGGTTTGGTATTTTTATATTTTCGCTTAATTTACCAAGTATTTTTAACAGTTTTTAATATTATAGGGAATAGAGGCTATAATTAAATTATAGTTTTTATTCCTTTTTTTTATACATGTAAAGGGAGGAAAAAATGAAAAGCTTTATATCTATCAAGGAATTTACAAGAGATGAGATTTTAGAAATTTTAAAAAGGGCTAAGGAACTTAAAGAAAATCCTAATCCTGAACTTATCAAAGATAAAATAGCAGCAACTTTATTCTTTGAACCATCAACAAGAACAAGATTATCTTTTACATCAGCAAGTTTTAGAATAGGAGCAAAAGTTTTAGGCTTTGATAGCCCTAGTGCAACATCTGTTAAAAAAGGGGAAAGTTTAAGAGATACAATAAAAATGACAGAAGGATATGCAGATGTAATAATAATGAGACATTTAAGAGATGGAGCAGCAAAATTTGCAGATGATGTATCATGTGTTCCTATGATAAATGCAGGAGATGGAGCAAATGAACATCCAAGTCAAACTCTTATAGATTTATTTACAATCCAAGAAGAGCAAGGAAGAATAGATAATTTAACAACGGCTTTTGTAGGAGATTTAAAATATGGAAGAACTGTCCACTCACTTGCAAGAGCATTGTCCAAATTTGAAGGACAAAAATTCTATTTTGTCGCTCCTGAAGAGATTCAAATTCCAGAAGAAATAACTAGTGAACTTGATGCTAAAGGAATTGAATATAAACTTGTTTCAGATTATAAAGAAATTTTAAGTGAAACAGATGTCCTTTATATGACAAGAATTCAACAAGAAAGATTTGAAGATGAAGCCCTTTACGAAAAAATGAAAGGTGTATATGTAATATCAAAAGATACAATAGTAGGAAAATGCAAAGAAAATATGATAATTCTTCATCCTCTTCCAAGAATTGATGAAATAGATATAGATCTAGATGATACAAAGCATGCATTATATTTTAAACAAGCAAAAAATGGAGTTCCTATAAGAGAAGCAATGATAGGAACTGCTCTTGGAAAATTAGATATTAATTATAAAGAAAAGAAACAAAATGAAATTATAAAAAATAAAGAAAGAGTATGTTCAAATAACAATTGCATAACAGCTTTTGAACAAACAGATAATAAGGTAGAAATTATTAACGGAAGAAAATATTGTTATTACTGTGGAAAAGAAATATAGGTTTAGGGGGAAAAATGTTTTTAGAAGATTGTAAAGTTTTAGAAAACAGCCATATAGGTGGAAGTTATTATTTAATGAAGTTAAAGGGAGATAAAGTAATTGAGTCTTCTCAAGCTGGACAATTTTTTATGTTACAGTGTAAAAATGGAGCTACACTTCTTAGAAGACCAATAAGTTTACATTATATTAATAGGAAGGAAAATGTTGTAGAATTCTATTATGAGGTAAAAGGAAAAGGAACTAAGGAGTTTAGCTGTCTTTCTGAGGGAGACTTTATAAATATTCAAGGACCTTTAGGGCATGGATTTACAACAAATATTGAGAAAAAAACAATAGTTGTAGTTGGAGGAGGAATGGGAATTGCTCCAATGAAACTTTTAATAGAGTGTCTTTCTGAGAAGAACAATGTAATATTTATCTGCGGAGGAAGAAATGCAGAAAGTGTAAAAATTCTTGAAAATATGAACCTTGAAGGAGTAGAAACTATAATAACTACAGATGATGGTTCAGTTGGAAGAAAAGGAAATGTAACAGGTCCTTTAAGAGAAATTTTATCAGAAAGAAAAATTGATGGAGTTTATACTTGTGGTCCTCATATTATGATGGAATTTGTAGCAAAAACTGCTGAAGAATTTGGAGTTTATTGTGAAGTATCTTTAGAAGAAAGAATGGCATGTGGAGTAAAAGCATGTGTAGGATGTTCAATTTTAACAAATCAAGGAATGAAAAAAGTATGTCATGATGGACCTGTATTTGACAGTAGAATAGTTATAGATGTTAATCCAAAAGAGACAGTTCCTTGCAGCTGCGGAAAATAATTAAGAGGTGAAAAGATTGAATAGATTAAAGGTAAATTTTTTAGGAGTGGAATTTGATAATCCTATAGTGACATCATCAGGATGTTTTGGTTTTGGAACAGAATTTAAAGATTACTGTGATCCCAATGTTCTTGGAGGAATAACTTTAAAAGGACTTACTCTTGAACCAAGAACAGGAAACCTTGGAACAAGAATAGCAGAAACTCCAAGTGGAATATTAAACTGTGTTGGACTTGAAAATCCTGGAATTGATTATTTTGAAAAAGAAATAATCCCAAATTTAAAAAAAGAGGGAGTAAACAAGACAAATATTATTGTTAATATAAATGGAAGCAGTGTTGAACAATATGTAGAACTTGCAAAAAGAGTAAATGAAATAGAAGAAATTGACCTTGTAGAACTTAATATTTCATGTCCAAATGTAAAAGATGGAGGAATGGCTTTTGGTGCTAATCCTGAAGTTGCAGGAAGAACAACAAGAGAAGTAAAAAAAGTTCTTACTAAAAAACCTCTTATTGTAAAACTTTCACCAAATGTAACAAATATAGTGGAAATTGCTAAAATTGTTGAAGCTAATGGTGCAGATGCAATATCAATGATAAATACACTTCTTGGAATGAGAATAGATATAAATACAGGGAAACCTATATTAGGAAATGTTATGGGAGGACTTTCAGGACCAGCAGTTAAACCAGTAGCAGTGAGAATGGTTTATCAAGTTGCACAGAATGTAAATATTCCTATAATTGGAATGGGAGGAATTTCTTCTTATGAAGATGCTGTTGAATTTATAATGGCAGGAGCAACACTTGTATCTCTTGGAACAGCTCTTTTCCCAAATCCTGTTCTTCCAATAGAAGTAAGAGATGGATTACAGAAGTATGCAGAAGAGCATAATCTTGAAAATATTCAGGATATAAGAGGAATAACATTTAAAAATTTAAAAAAATAATAATATTTATATAAGAATTTAAGGGAGGAAAAATGGTACAGGCAAAAGACAGAATGATAATAGCTCTTGATTTTCCAACAATGACAGAAGCTATAGAATTAGTAGAAAAAATAGGAGACGGAGCTACTTTTTATAAAGTAGGACTTGAATTATTCCTTAATTCAAGTGGAAAAATGATAGAATATCTTGCAGGAAAACATAAGAAAATATTCTTAGATTTAAAATTCCATGACATACCAAATACAACAGCAATGGCATCAGTATTTGCTTCAAAAGAAAATGTATTTATGTATAATGTACATGCTACTGGAGGAAAGAAGATGATGTCTAAAGTAGTTGAGGAAGTAAGAAAAATAGATGAAAAATCACTTCTTATAGCTGTTACAATTCTTACAAGTTTATCACAAGAGGAAGTTAAAGAAACATTTATGACTGAAACTTCTATAAAAGATCTTGCAATGAATCTTGCAAGACTTGCAAAAGAATCAGGAATGAACGGTGTAGTATGCTCTCCTTGGGAAGCTAAATATATAAAAGAAGCTCTTGGAGAAGAGTTTAAAACAGTATGTCCTGGTGTAAGACCAGCATGGTCAGCAACAAATGACCAAACAAGAATAATGACTCCTAAAAATGCAATGATGAATGGTTGCGATTTCTTAGTAGTTGGAAGACCTATAACTAAACACGAAGATCCTGCTTTAGCAGCAAGACTTGTTGTTGAAGAAATAGAAGAAGGATTAAAAGAGGCAGGAAAATGTTAATAAAAAACTGTAGATTAATTATTGATGGAACAGAGCAGATTAAGGATATTCTTGTTGAAAATGAAAAAATAGTTTCAATAGAAGATGATTTATCTGAAGTGTCTTCTCATGAAATAATTGATGCAGCAGGAAATTATGTTATTTCTGGAATAATAGATCCACATGTGCATATGAGAGATCCTGGAATGACTCATAAGGAAGATTTTACAACAGGAAGTATGGCTTGTGCAAAAGGGGGGATTACAACTTTCTTTGATATGCCTAATACAATTCCAAATACAATAACAGAAGAAGCTCTTTTAGAAAAAAAAGAACTTCACAAAGGAAATTCTTATGTAGATTATGGTTTTTGGTTTGGAGGAAGCAAAGCAGATAACCATGAAGAAGTAAAGAAAGTTCAAGATAAAGTTATTGCTACAAAAATTTTTATGAATGTTTCAACTGGAAATATGCTTGTAGAAGATGAAAAAGTTTTGGAAGATATTTTTAAAAATTCTAAATTAGTTGGAGTTCATGCAGAGGGAGAAATGATACCAAAGGCAATTTCTCTTTCTGAAAAAACAGGTGTTCCTGTTTATTTATGTCACCTTTCAACAAAAGAGGATATTCAATATGTAAGAGAAGCTAAGAAAAAAGGGCTTAAAGTCTATGGAGAGGTAACTCCTCATCATTTATTCTTAAATGTTTCTGATGTAGAAAAAAATCCTCTTTTAAGAATGAAACCAGAACTGAAAACAAAAGAGGATAATGAGGTTTTGTGGGAAGGAGTTCTTGATGGAACTGTTGATACAATAGGAACGGATCATGCCCCTCACAGAATTGAAGAAAAGAAAGCAAAACTTACTTTTGGAATTCCAGGAGCAGAAAATTCTCTTGAAATGATGCTTAAAGCAGTAAGATGTGAAAAAATTTCTCTTGAAAAATTAACAAAAATAATGAGTGAAAATACAGCAAAAATTTTTGGATTAAAAAATAAAGGAAAAATTGCACCTGGATATGATGCAGACCTTGTTATAATAGATTTAACAACAGAGGAAATTATATCAGGAGACAATGTGATTTCAAAATGTGGATGGACTCCATATGAAGGATTTGAAAAAGGTGGAAAAATTCTTACTACAATAGTTAGAGGAAATGTAGTATTTAATGATGGTAAATTTATTAATAAAATTGGTAAGGAAGTGATATAGAATATGAGTACAAACAGAGCTAAAGATGTAGCAAAATCATTATTAGGTGTAGGAGCAGTAAGATTAAATGTTGCTGAACCTTTTACATTTGTTTCAGGGATAAAAAGCCCTATATACTGTGACAACAGAAAAATGATAGGATATCCAGAAGAAAGAAAAGCAGTTATTGATGGATATGTAGAAGTTTTAAAAGAAAAAGAATTTGATGTAATTGCAGGAACTGCAACAGCAGGAATTCCATGGGCAGCATTTATTGCTGAAAGATTAAATGTTCCTATGGCTTATATCCGTGGAGAAAAGAAAGATCATGGAGCAGGAAGACAAATTGAAGGTGCAGATTTTGAAGGGAAAAAAGTAATAGTTATAGAAGATCTTATTTCTACTGGTGGAAGTTCTATAAAAGCTGTTGAAGCAGCAAGAGCAGCTGGAGCAAAAGAAGTTGAAGTTGTTGCAATATTCTCTTATGAATTTGAAAAAGCTATTACAAACTTTGCAGCAGCAGGAATTCCATGGACAAACTTATCAGATTTTACAACATTAATAGGTGTTGCAACTGAGCAAAAATATTTAACAGAAGAAGAAAAAGAAATAGCTTTAAAATGGAATAAATCTCCAAATACTTGGGGAAGAGAATAATAAAAGATAAATAGATTATAGAGACTGTTGCAGATTTATAAAATGCAGCAGTCTTTTTGTATTATCTAAATAAAAAAACTGCCCTAAAAATTTAAGGCAGTTTAAAAATTAATTTAATTTTTGATTAGAATGATAATCCACCAGAAACTGGAATTACAGCTCCTGTAATATAAGATGATTCATCACTTGCTAAGAATAATGCTACATTTGCAACATCTTCTTTAGTTCCCATTCTTTGTAAAGGAACTCCACTTAAGATTCCTTCAACGGCTTTTTCAGAAAGTTTATCTGTCATAGGACTTTGAATAAATCCAGGAGCTATACAGTTAACTCTTATTTGAGCTCCTTTTCTTGCAAGTTCTTTTTTCCAAGTATTGCTCATTGCAATAACTCCTGCTTTAGTTGCAGCATAGTTAGTTTGTCCGATGTTTCCATATAATCCTACTACTGATGAAAGAGTAATAATAGATCCTTTTTTATGTTTAGTCATAACAGGAGCAACAGCTTGAGTGACATTGAAAACACCTTTTAAGTTGATGTTTATAACAGCATCCCATTGAGCTTCACTCATTCTTACGAATGGAGCATCTTGAGTGATACCTGCATTGTTTACAAGAATATCAATAGTTCCAAATTCATCAACTATTTTTTTAACAAGAGCTTTTATACCTTCTCTGTCAGTAACATTTAATATTTCTCCTCTGACATTTTCCTGTTCAAATTCACATGGATTAATATCACAAGATATAACCATTTTTGCCCCTTCAGCAGCAAATCTTTCAACTATTGCTCTTCCGATTCCCATAGAACCTCCAGTGACAAGAGCAACTTTTCCTTCTAATCTATTCATTAGGACCTCCTAAATTATCTTCATAAATTTTATAATTACACCTGTAATCATAAGATAATTATAAAAAAATTATCAATTGAAGTCAACATATAAATTATTTTTTTAATCCTATTTTGCAAGTCTGTAAATAGTTTCAGCAAATAAAGGAAGAAGTGTATCAAGAGAAGCTAAATCTATACATTCATTTTTTTGATGCATTGAATCAGGAGTTCCCTTTAAAAGAGCACCAAATGCAACACAGTTACTTACAGCTTTAGCATAAGTTCCTCCTCCAGTAGAAATAGGCTGACTTTCCATATCTCCTGTCATATCTTGATAAACTTCCATAAGAGTTTTTACAAGGAAATTATCTTTAGGGATATAAAGAGGTTTTTCTTCCTTTAAAGGTTCAAAAGTTATACCGTATTCACTAAGAACAGAGAAAAGTCTTTTTTTGATGCTTTCAGCTTCAAAAGTAACAGGGAATCTCATGTCCATAGAAACAATAAGCTCTCCATTTTCAACATAACATTTTCCAAAATTTATTGTAATTTCTCCTGAAGGTTCATCAATAAGATTTAATCCAAGAAGTTTACCATTAAATTCCATTTGAATTTTATCGTTGAAGAATTTAATGATTTCTTTAAATCCGTTTTCTTTAATGTCTAATTTTCCTAAGAATATCATAAGAGCAGAAAGAGAGTTATAACCAAGAGAAGGATGTGCAGCATGTGCAGCCACTCCTTTAGATGTAACTATAATTCTATCTTCTTTTACTTCAAAAGAAATTTTGTTCTCTTTATTTTCATTATAAAGAGGAAGTTCTTTTTCAATAGTTTCTTTATATGAAATAGGAAGTGATATTGTAGTTGTTTCTGGAACAGCATTAAATACATTTCCAGCCTTAACAGTTATATCAGAATCAGTTTTGACTTTAAATAATCCTCTTAAAATTCCTTTTTCAGCAAAAGTTACAGGAAATTCACTGTCAGGAGTGAAAGATACAGCAGGGTGAGGCATTTGAAGTTTACTGAAGTAGTGATTCATACATCCCCATCCAGTTTCCTCATTTGCTCCAAGAATCATTCTTACTTTTCTTTTTAAAGGTATTCCTGCATCTTTTAAAGCTTTCATAGCATAAAGACAAATCATCATAGGTCCTTTGTCGTCAAGAGTACCTCTTCCATACATTTTATTATTAACAATTTCAGCTCCATAAGGATTATAATCCCATCCATTTCCTTCAGGAACAACATCAACATGTCCAAGAATTCCAACCATTTCTTCTTGATCATCAGTACCGAAATCAATATGTCCTGCATAGTTATCAAAGTTTTCAACTTTAAATCCTAATTTTTCTCCTACAGAAAGAAAATGTTCAAGAGCTTTTGCAGGTCCTTCACCAAAAGGCATTCCTGGTTTTGCCTCTTCCTCAACACTTTTTATTCTTATAGATTCCTGTAATGATTTAATAAGGTCATCTTTATATTTTAAAACTTCTTTGTGTAAATCCATTATATCCTCCTTATATATTTTTAAAAAAGGGCAGTAAGGATTACTGCCCTCGTTTTTTAAATTTTACATGTATAATCTTTTTCTGTCAAGGTATGTCTTGAATTAGAAAAAGATAATTTTGTAAGATGAAAGTATATGGCGGAAATGTACAGGAATCGAACCTGTCAGCGACACCGCCGCCTAGGCAGTTTTGAAGACTGCTGAAGGCACCAGCCCTCTCACACTTCCATTAAACTTCTTTATAAATTATATCATAATTTTAAATAAAAATTAAGAAAAGAAATAAAAGAAAAGGAAAATAAACAAGGTGGAATTTTCATTGAAAAATGCTATAATGATAGATATGAAAGAACATAGAGCAAGGAGGATGTAATGAGATACATCAGCGATGAAAAAGAATTGAGAAAATTAGCTATTTATACTAATATAGAAAGCATTAAAAAAAATCTTGAAAAGTTTTTTTATAAAGAAGAAAAAGAGATTCCAGAAGATGAAAGAATATTTGTGTCTATTATAGATTCCAGTGAACCTTTTTCAACAAAAAGTACTTTAAGTTCAGAAGTTATTTTTGATGTTACGGGAGGATATCCAAATTCAAAGCAAAGAGTATATAAGGGAGTGAATAAAGCTTCTTTATCTAAAGCAGAGTTGTGGCTTGAAATAATAACAAGTGTATTTTCTGTTGAAATATCAGCTGATAAGCTTGATCTTCCAGGATATCTTGAAGAACTTGAAAGATATCAAAAAATGGATATAAAAAAATATGTGCTTACAGAAGAAATGATTAAAGATTTAGAAGGATATGAGGAGCTTCCTAAATCTAAAGTAAATCATCAGAGATTTATTTATGCAGTTATAAATGGATATATAGTATTTCCTGTAAAAGCAAAAGAAACTATTATAAAAGGTATGGAATGGAAATATGGAATAAAGGCTTTTCAAAAAACATGTAAATATATGTTTGATAAAAATGATACTTCTTTCGGATATGTTTATGAGATAAAAAAAGAAATATAAAATATAATTGAAAGCTGTTTTTAAATTATAAAAATATTAAAAAACTTATTTTTATAAATTTAATATACAGCTTTTTTATTTTTTTTGTAATTTAATTTAGATGTTCATTTACAAAGGATAGTTTAAATTTTGTAAAAATAAAATAAAAATTTTTAAT
>ERZ773142.235-NODE-235-length-62743-cov-19.4258_pt1 | contig 62743 bp, 49 predicted proteins | sample MGYA00580853_ERZ773142 | MGnify/ENA primary metagenome ERZ773142 (study PRJEB29015, sample SAMEA2737862) | human gut metagenome | biome: human gut; feature: human-associated habitat; material: faeces | place: China | collected 2012 ... | reverse complement strand
TCCTAATTTTTAGCTGATTTTTTATTTTATGTAACTACATAGCTGAGTAGTTACATAGTATATAAGTAAAAGGGCTAGAGTAGGTATTTTACTTACTCAGCCCTTTTATAAATTAAATTGCTATATTTTTAATAAAGTATAATTCCTAAAATACCAGAACCTATAAGAAGAGGAATAACTCCAATATTCCACTTTAATGATAAGACTATTGCTCCTAAAAAGATAATATAACTTTTTAAATCAATAAAGTTTTCAGGTTTTAAAAGTGATAGTCCAGCTGCTAAAATTAATCCTAAAACTGCTGGACGAAGAGCTTTAAATGCTCTGTCTACCACTAAAGAATTTTTAAATCTATGTAGAAACATTATGATTAATGCTAAAACTAAAAAAGATGGTAATACAACTCCAAAAGTTGTAAACATAGAACCAAAGACAGTTCCAGTTACCTTATAACCTATATATGTTGCAGAGTTAATAGCTATAGGTCCTGGAGTTACTTGAGAAAGAGCCACTATCTCTGTAAACTCCCCTGTTGTTATCCATTGAAATCTTTCAACTACATCCTTTTGTATCAGTGACAGTACTGTGTAACCACCACCAAAACTAAATAATCCTATTTTAAAGAATACTAAAAAAAGCTGTAAATATATCATTTTTTCCCCCTCTTATCTTTCCAAGCAAAATAAATATTTCCTACAACCATTGTAATAATAATTACTGAAATTGGAGATAAAGGTGTGTAGGCTACTAAAAAACCTATGCTTAGAGGTATGATAGAAGTTTTTAAATTTACCTTTGCTCCCTTTGCCATCTTTATAACAGAAATAAAAATTAGTGCTACTGTAACAGGTTTTAAACCATTGAAGAAAGCTACAAACATAGGGGTATTTCTAACAGATGATAAAGTTGTTGCCAGTATAAGAATCATAAAAAATGAGGGTAATACAGCTCCAAGTGCTGCTACAATAGCTCCAATTTTACCAGCAATTTTTGCCCCTGTAATAATAGCTGTATTTACTGCTAAAATTCCTGGAGTTGATTGAGCAATTGCAAGACCATCTACAAATTCTTCATCATTTAACCATCTGTTTTTATCAACTAAAGCTTCTTTTATCAGTGGTACCATAGCATATCCACCACCAATGGTAAAGGCTCCTATTTTAAAGAACACTAAAAATAGTTTAGAGTATATATTATTTTTCAATATTTTTTCATCCTTTCTTTTTCATTTTAAATTTATAAATATAGCTCCATTTTCATATCAGATTCTATATATTTATTATCTATAAGTGGTATTTGAACAAATCCACACTTCTTGTATAGATTTATTGCAGGAATTAGATTGTGATTTGTAAATAGATAGATTTTCTTTGTACCATTTTCTCTAGCAAATTCAATTGCTACTTTCATCAATCTCTCTCCTATACCTAGCTTTTTATACTTTTCAGTTACAGCTAATTTTGCAACTTCATATGAATCATTAGATTTTATCATTGTTACTGTTCCTATTGGAGTATTATCTAATAGAGCAAACCATATCATTCCACCATTATTTAAAACAGCTTCATATGGGTGTTCAATTATCTCTAAATCTCCAGGCTCAACAGAAACATATTTCTCTAGCCATTCTATTGAGAGATCAATATAAGCTTTGGCAAATCTATCTTCCCACTTAACAATTTTAATTTCCATACTGTACCCCATTTGAATTTAATAATTTTCCTATCTTTTATGATACTCTATTTTCTATTTTTTATCTAGTGTAAATTTAAAAATTAATAATAAAAAAGAGGTGTTTTAGATTCCCACCTCTTTCTATATTATAATTACTTATTTTAATGTAATTACACTTCCATTTTCTTTAACAAATTCAGCTATCTTACTTAATTTTGATTCCTTTCCATATTTTTTTACAAAATAATCTATACTTCTAAATTACTCATTTATCTCAACCTCCTTATCATAAATATCAATAACATCTTCAATAGCAAACTTTTCATAAACATACTCTTTTTCAACTTTAACTTCAAACTCTATATCATTTCCATATTTTGCCTTTAACTCTTGAATCTCTTCTATCTCATTAATATCAATATTTTGATTTTTATCACTAATAGGTAAAACTGCCATTGATTTTATTTCACTCTCTTTTATATCTGATTTAAACTTATTAACACTTAATTTGTTATCTTTAGGATCATAATAATATACTAGATTTTCTTTAGATATTTGATATTTTTGAAGTATTTCAAGACCACTATCAGATATATATTGAAATCCATTTTTTTCCAATGTTACTAACGCATCTATAACTTTCTTATCAATTTTCTTTAATGAATTAAACTTAGGCACATATATGTTTTTAAAAATTTCTCTCTTTATCACAATATCACTTCCCATTTTAGATTTTTGATTTTTCTTAACTATATTATTCTTAACTTTTCCCACAATATATCCCCCTTTTTCCTTAACCATTTTTACTTCAACACTTATATTTTCCATATCTTCTTCTTCAATATTTTTTAATATTTTTGATGCTATCTCTTTTGAGTTACTTGGATCTAAGTTATTTAAAAATTGTTTCATATATCTATTCCCCTCTATCTTCACAACCTCCTTAATTTTTTCCTTTTCTTTATCAGATACATATCTTTCCAATATCTCCTCTTTTCTAAATATATGTTTTGTGTAACTATCTACTAAAACCTCTATTTTTCTTTCATTTATTATCTCAGTTTCATTTAAAAGATTAAAATTTTTTCTTCCTATATCTGTTAAAATATAATTTCCGTTGTAATTTCCAATAATAACCCCTCTTCTCTCCAACTCCTCAATATTTTCTAAAACCAATCTTTGAGGTAAATTAGTAACATATGGTATTCTATTGATGTTAACTCCAAGTGCAATAGCATGTAAAATTAACTTAGTTAAAATATTTATTCTTTCTACCTCTTTAGAATGAATTATTAAAGTTGCTAAAACTACTGGTATCTTTACTAACATATCTCCTCCCTCCTTTAGTTAAGCAAAGTATATATGTTTTAAATTACTTTTTTTTTATAAAAATTACCTAAATTTTATTCTCTTCCCTACCTTGCCTTTTGGTACTTTTATTTTACTAAACTCATTTACTTTTTTCTGACTAATTTTCACTTTTTTTATTTCTTTCCTTTTTCCCTTAGGATATTTTAATTTTATACTCCCCTCTTTCTTTTTTTTGGGAAGAGTTTTACTTTTTTTAAGTTGCTTTTTAAAAAACTATATGTTATAATCCTAATTAAGATAGAGAAGAGGATAGAAAAAAGCTATTATTACTAAAGAAAACTACAAAGAATAAAAAATAGAGAGTATTATAACCTCTGTTATATAACAAAAATAACAAAAAATTGTTTCTGATATGGGGAAAAAAATAAAAAGTGTGTTTAAAATACAAACCTATACATACTTTATTCACATTGAACCAAGTATCATAAATTGAGGGTTTCAGTGATTTACCTTTAGGAGACATTACCATTTAAAATAAGGTTTAAAACTATAAACCCACTTGCTGTAGTTGATCTCCAGTTTTTATTAGGAGACATTACCATTTAAAATAAGGTTTAAAATTAAAAAACAGGTAGATTTAATTTTCTACCTGTTTTATTTTGTCTAAATATAGAGTATATCCTCTTCATAGATCTTATAATTTCCTAGATTCCCCATAGTTATTATATTTAGATAATCATTTTTACTAATTGGAATAGAACATATATTATCTCTATCTTTATCTATAATAGTTTCAATATAAATTACTATCTTTTTATATGTTTCAACTTTAACCTCTCCTAGAAATACAGACTTTTGTATTCTAATAAATCCATTATTTATTAAGTGATCTGAAACTAGTTTTCTAACTTTGTTGTTGCTAATATCATAAGATACCATATAATTCATAAGCTACCTCATTACTCATCTAAAATCATCTTTTTAATATCTCTTAAATCAAGTTCAATAGCTTTTTCAACTGTATATTTTTTATTTTTATAATTTATATTCTCTTTTAATTTCTCATTAAAGTAACTACTAATAACTTTTCTTCCATCAAAACTTAAAATGTTATTTTCAAAATCCTCCTCACTTATCATATTTTTATTTAAAATTTCAAAAACACTTCTAAAAGCTAAGTATCTGTATTTTTCTATAAAGTCATAGAGAAATGGTAGTTTTTCATTTCCCTCAACATGTATTATTCCAATTGTTGGATCAAATCCATTGGCTAAAATAATAGAGTTAATTTTTTATGGAATAGCTTTACTTTTTGTATAAAAAAACTGTAGCCCGAAAGCTACAGCTAAAATCATATATTTTTATACCTCTTTAAAGAAACTGTTAATCTCTATTGTCTTTATTTTTTTCTTTTCCTCTTTATTTTTGCCTTTAAGGTTATTATTAACTTCATATGTAATAATGATAAAATCGTTTTTCTCTTTTCCAGCTTTTTCTAACTCTTCATTTATAGCATCATTTATAAATTTAACTATCTTCTTCAACTCAGTTTTATTTTTAGAGAAAGTATTATTAGACAGTTCCCCTTTTTTATTTTTTTCACCATAGATTTTTTTCAATGTAGTATTATCTAAATAATCCACATCCTCTTTAATAAGTCTAACTAATGGAATAGCTTTACTATCATATTGTATCTTATTTCCAGTAACCGATTTTGTTGTAAATAGATAATTGCTATCTTTTGTATCTCCTTGTGTAACTTTTTCTCTCTCTTTTTCAAGTAGATCTATGGTTAAATTATATTTAAGAAGTTTCAAGATATTTTTATCAAGTTCAATCAGTGGTTCCCCTTCATCAACTAAATTGTCAAATATACTAGAGATATCTTCTAACTTATCTTTTATTTCTAAATCTTTGTCAACAAATAGTGAATTAAAAATATCTTCTAAAGATTTAAAATCCTCTTTAGTTTTATTAAATTTTGAAACTTTTTTAATAATATTTTGAACAATAAAATTATCTAGGTTGTTATTCTCTAATTTTGCCATTAAATATTTAAGAACAAAAGAGTAATAGATCTTTTCCTTTAGATTTTTATCTTTAGATGAGGCAGTAATAATATAGTCATCAATATCCTCTTTTTTTAGGTTGAAACTATTTATTCCATCTAATATTTTTTTATAATCAACGATAGGTAGAAGTTTTAAAAGTATCATTTTAATAGTTTCACTATTTCTTTCCTCTTCTAAATCAATTGAAAGAATATTTTTTAATGTTGTGTCTAAAGATTGATAGAAGTTTTCACTATTCAGTTCTAAAATATTTTCTAAATTAAATACTTTTTCCAACTCTTGACACATTTTTTTTAAATCCATTATCCCTAAAGTATTGTAATAACTTTTAGCTCCACTTAAATTAAAAGATTTTAGTTCCTCATTTAATGCTCTATGTATCTTAGCATTTTCAAATTTTGGCTCTGGAATAACTACTAATTTTGCTAGGAAAGGGATTCTATCATTTTTATTTTTAGATTTAATATATAGATTTTCCTTACCCTTTTCATATAGTGGTAGTTGATAATCTCTCCAAGTAATAAGGTTAAGTCCTCTTTCAACAGCTACCTTATATAGTGCCATTCCAAACATTCTAAGTCCTGAAGTAGAGTCTATAATAGTATTGCTACCATCTAACCCCTCAGCTTTCACAAACCCCAATAGAGAGTTATAGCTATCTTGAACATCTTCTATATCTACACGTTCTCCAATTAGCTTTATTCCCATCTCATTAAGATGATTTTTTAGTGGAGCAAATAATTTTTCACTCTCATCAGTATATGGAGCAAATACAGTTTTTATACTTGGTATAGCTCTTATACTTTTTAATATTGGACATTCAGTTATAACTTCATCTATATTTAGAGAAGTTAAACTTAGAAATGAAATTAAAGTGTCAATCTCTGTTTTCTCCATGATTTCATTAGATTTTCCATCAATTTTACCATTAATTTCCTTTAGTTTTTCAGAAAATTCCCTGCTGTTTTCCTCTATTATCTTTTTATAAAGCTCCTTAGATCTCTCATTATTTATCTTGTCCAAATAATAATCTACTACCACTTTAAAATCTTTTGGTTTAAAATCTCCTAAGGCTTTCTCTTGTAATTCACTTTCAATCTCTTCTCTTGTAAACTTTTCCATCTTCATAACCCCTCCTAGATATTTTTTAAAATGTCGATTCTCTCATCTCTACTTTTATCTATATACTCATAGAAAATATCTCTTAAAAAGTCAGATTCATTGGAATAATCATTTTCTCTTAAATAGTTAAAATACTCATCTACTAAATAGTCATATAGGTAGAATTGGATTTGTGAATCAATTTTTTCACTTTTTTCATATTTACTAACTGCTTTGTTTCCTTTTAAATTGTATTCCACTATTGAGTTTAAAACTCTGTTCATACTTTTTTCATTAATTGTCCTATCTTGATTTAAAATATTAACAACTGTACTTGGAACTAAAACTTTAATCTTCTTCATTTTATTTTTTCCCTCCTGTTTTTTTTCATTTTACACATGAGGTTTACTTTTTTTTGGGTTATTATTACTAAAATTTTAGTTGGCTGAATATATATGTTTACACTACAATTTATGATATAATTATATCATAAAAAATCATTAAACAGGACATAAAAATAGGTGGGGTATTATGAAAAATATAGAGATAAAAAGGTTACTTAAATTGGAAAATCTATCTATTGCACCTCAAAAATATCTTCTTGCTAGTGTAAAATAGAGATTTTATTTGATTGATATATAGAAAGACAATTTTCTAAGGAGTAAGAAGAAAAATAATTTAGCTAGAAAGAGGCTATTTTACTCTTTCTAGCTAAATTTAAAAAGAATCAAAAAGTAACTTGCAAAACATATTAAGTAGTTGTAATTATGAATTTAAATATTTTTCTCTTGTTCTTAAATATTTTTCAAAAAAATTAGTAGGAGTAGTATTTTTAAATTTTTTAAAATTATTAATAAAAGTAATTGTATTAGTATAACCAACCATTTCTCCTAAATCTTTTATTTTAATATTCCCTTTATAATCAATAAAAATTTCAATAGACTTTTGAATTCTGTATCTATTTAAAGATGTATTAAAATTTTCTCCAAAAGTTTTTTTATAAATATTACTTAAATATTGAGAGGTGAAATTCATATATTCTGCAAATTCTAGTAAAGAAACCTCTCTGTTATAATTATTTTCAATAAAGCTCCACATTTTACTTTCATTTGAATCTTCAGTAATCTTATCAAATTTATATTTTTCATTAATGAATTTAAGCAGTTCTAAACTCTTTTTTTGAAATACATCATTTGTAAGTTTCTCTCTTTTCAGAAAATAATCTTTATCTTGAAATCCATTTTTTATTTCCAAATGAATAATAATTTTTTCAAAACTATTTACAACAATTCTTTTTAACCTTTTAATAGATTCAACAGATAAATTTTGTTCATTGAAATTGATGTTAAAAATATTTTCAATAATTTCTATTGAACCTTTTAAATCAAAATTCTTAATCTTACTAATTAATTTTAGTTCAGTATTAATTGGATAAAAATAAGAGTATTCAAAAGAAAGATTATGAATTTTATCTTCTTCAACTAATACATAGTCCTTCATTTTTTCTTTATAAATTAATAAATTTTCCAATTCTATTTTTTTCTCTGGAAGATTTTTAATACTTATTTCTTTATTAGAAAGAATACCAAATATATCCATAGATTCATCTTCAGTGAAAAAAGTTAGAGCTTTTGAAAACTCTTCAACTAGAAAAGGTATATCAGAGATTATAAAAATATGTTCTTTTTCTAACAATAACAAGGTAATATTTTTATTTTCAAATTGGTGGATTAATTTTTTTATAGAAAATAGATAATCATCTAAATTGTATTCAGTATTATTTATTTCTAAAATACCACAATAAACTTTTTCTGGGAGATTAACTTTATTAGAAATATCTTTAAAAGGAATAACTCCTAAAATAAAATCACCTATTACTCTTTCATTAAAAGTTTTTTCAATTTCTTGACTTTTTTCTAAAATAAATTTGTTTCTATTTATAAGTTCATTATATATATCATCTAAATATATAGCATCATCTGGAACTTTTTCTCCTTGAATTTTTTCAAATAAAATTTGTAATTGCTTTGAAAAAAAGAAAAGAATAGTTTTATATAAAAATATACCAAATATTATTGTTCCTATTAAAGGGAGGATAAAATATAAAAATAAGTATCTTATATTATAATCAAGTTTTGGTAAGAATTTAATTTTAAAATTTTTATTGAGATACTTGAATACCAAAAGATTTTTTTCAATTTTATCTTCATTATTTTCATTTTCAATACTAACAGAATAGTATTTATTATTAGTTAGTAGTAAATCTCTAGGAAGCTTTAAAAGTATTAAAAAATCATCAAAGGCTGAAATTTGCTTTACTAAAAAGATATTATACTTTGTTACAAAAAGTTGATCAGTATCAGCAGTCTGTAATATATTTTTTAATTCTGAATCTTTTATAAATTCTAATTTATTGGTAAAAGAACCATTAAAAAAGTTTTCATTTGTTTGATCATAAATATTAATTTGAGAATTTTGCTTTACAGCTAAAATATTTAACTCCTTTAATATCTTTTGAATTTGTAGATATCTGTCAATTTTATTAATAGAGACAGAAGAATTTAATCTTAGATTAATATAATCACAATAAGTATTTAAAGAAGAGAAAATATTATTTAATTTTTCTTTTTCATAATTTAAAATTCTTTTATGTTCTAAACTTTTTTTCTCAAAATAACGATTTAAATTTAATAGAAAAATAGAACTATATAAAAATAGTCCAAGTGTGATTGTAAAAAAAAGTATAAATTTTTCAATGCTTTTCTTGCTTTTCATAAGATTCTCCCCATATTTTTTCTAAAATAGAATATAATGTCAAAATAAGATCAATACAATATTAACATATAATAAATGATAAAGCAAATTTTTAATTGTAAAAATAATCTATAAAAAAATTAATATATTATTTTTAATGTGTTGATATTAATTAAAATAATTAAAATTTTTAAGAAATCTTATTGTTAAATATTAACTATATACATTTTAAAACAGATATGATAAAAAATAGACATAAGAAACAAAGAAAATACATAAATAACAGAGAAAGGAGGATTATGATATTTAATTATATCATAAAAAAATTAACATGAAAGGGATAGTAGAAAAAATTAAGAAAGATTGGATACTATATGTTTTAATATTGCCGATGGTATTATGGTATTTAATCTTTGCTTACAAACCAATGTATGGATTATTGATTGCTTTTAAGGATTTTAGCCTTTATAAAGGAGTGATGGATAGTCCATGGATAGGATTTGAAAACTTTTATAACTATGTAACAGGACCATTTTTCTTAAGAACTTTAAAAAATACACTTTTGATAAGTTCATATAGTTTATTTATTGAGTTTCCAATACCAATAATTTTAGCACTTATGTTAAATGAGGTAAAAAATAACTTTGCTAAAAAATGGATTCAAACTGTTACATATTTACCACACTTTATTTCAATTGTAGTAGTAGCAGGGATAATTACCAATTTATTAGCTCCTAATACAGGGGTAGTTAACTTAATTCTTGAGAAACTAGGATTTGAAAAAACTTATTTCTTAATTCAACCAGAATATTTTAGAAGTATTTTTATATCTTCTGGTATTTGGAAAGAGGCTGGATTTAGTTCAATAGTTTATCTAGCAGCTCTTTCAGGGATAGATCCTTCACTATATGAGGCAGCTAAAATAGATGGAGCTGATAGAATCAAACAGATGTTTTATGTAACTTTACCTTGTATATTACCAACAATAGTTATAATGTTTATAATTAAAGTTGGAAAAATATTGGAAGTAGGGTATGAAAAGATTATATTATTATATCAACCTTCAACATATGAAACTGCAGATGTACTTTCAACTTATGTTTATAGAGCAGGAATTCAAGAAGCTCAATATGGACTTGCAACAGCAGCAGGATTATTTAATGCAATATTTGGTTTTATATTAGTTGTAGGAGCAAATAGATTAGCAAAAAAATTATCACAAACATCAATTTGGTAAAAAGGAGTGAAAAATGGAATTCTATTCAAGAAAAGAAAAAATTTTTGGTATAATTAATATAACTTTATTAATTATATTTGCTTTAAGTGTACTTTATCCTTTTGTATATATATTTTCATCTTCAATTAGTTCTGGATATGCAGTAACTACTGGTAAAGTAATGCTTTTTCCTAAGGATATAACTTTTGATGCTTACAAAGAGTTATTAAAAGATTCTAAACTATGGATAGCTTATGGGAATACTTTTTTCTATACGATTTTCGGGGTATTAACTAGTATGTTTTTTTCAGTTACTGGTGCTTATGCACTTTCTAAAAAGAGATTATTATTTAGAAAACAGTTTAATATATTTGTTGCTTTTACTATGTGGTTTAATGCAGGAATGATTCCTATTTATTTAAATTTTAGAGATTTACATCTATTGAATTCAAGATTAGGGATTATTTTTGGATTTGCTTGCACAGCATTTAATATAATTTTATTGAGAAACTATTTTGAAAACATTCCAAGTGCAATTGAAGAAGCAGCAAGAATAGATGGAGTTAATGAGTTTCAAATGCTTACAAAGATATATTTACCTTTATCAAAACCAGCTTTAACAACTGTTGCTTTATATTATGGAATTGCTAGATGGAATGGATATTTCTGGTCAATGATCTTATTGAGAGATGAGTCAAAAATACCTTTACAAGTTTATTTAAAGAAAAAAATAGTTCAGTCTGTTGTATCAGAAGAGACAATAGTAGCAGCAGCAAATGCAAGTTTTTCACCAGAAACATTAATATATGCCACAATAATACTTTCAATAATTCCAGTTGTAATAATATATCCATATATTCAAAAATATTTCAATAAAGGAGTTATGGTTGGTGGAGTAAAAGAATAAAATAAACATAGTAAACAATACAGGGAGGATTTAAAAAATGAAGAAATTATTAGGAGTAGGAGCATTATTATTAATATCAACAACAGCATTTTCAATTTCAGGAGAGGTAGAAGTAGGAGTTGAAAATGAGGATTATCATGGAAGTTATAGTACTTCAAGTGATATGTCAATGCCATATGTAGGATTAAAATTAAAAGAGATTATTCCAAATTCACCTTTAACATTAGATTTAAAATATGCATATAGATATAAATATGATGATGAGGCGAGAGATAAAGATAGAAGAGATAGATATGAAGCATATTTAGGTTATAAATGGAGCTGGGATAAATTAACATTTTCTCCAAAAATTGGAATTAGACATGAAGCATATAGTTCTTTAGCAACAAATAAGTATCAAACATTTTATAGAATTTATCCAAACTTTACTTATAAAATAAATGACAATATCTCATTATATCAATCAGGATATGTAGCTCCAACTAAAACAAATATGAACAATGGAAAATCAAGAATAAATAGTGAAGGAAAAGGGGATACATATTACGGAGATTACAAACATGAATTGGAGTTAGGACTTTCATTTAAACTAGATTCAAAAAATAATTTAAAAACAGCTTTATATAGTGAATACGAACATTTAGAAGATGATCAATCAAAAGAGGAATGGCAATTAAGATTAATTTATACTCATCAATTAAATGATAAAATAAAGTTAGAACCATTTGCAAGAATAGGATTAGATAGAGAACAAAGAAGAAAATCTGATGGAGAAGACAAAGACTTATTAAGACATAGATTTGGAGTTAAAGGGGAATATAAAGTAACAGATACATTTTCTCTGTTAGGAGAAGTTTACTGGCAAACTGAAAGACAAGGTCAGTATGGTAAAGCTTCTAGAAGTGACAAAACAATGAATTTTTATAAACTAGGATTTAGCCAAGAATTTTAATGGTATTAGAAGGAGGATTAATAATGAAAAAAGGATTAATATTAGCTAGTATTCTTTTAGCTTTAGCAGGTTGTGGAAAAGAAGATAAAGTGGAAACTCAAAATTCAACTGGAAAAGAAATGACAATACATTTTCATTTTTATGATACAAAAACTTGGAATGAAGAATGGCCAGTAGCAAAGAAAATAACAGAAGTAACTGGAATTAAGTTAAAAAATGTGGCTCCTATAAATGCTACAAACTCAAATGAATCAAGAAATCTATTGATGGCATCAGGGGAATTACCAGATATAGTAGCTGGACAAAATACTAAAGATTTATTTAATAAATATGGAATGGAAGGAGCATTTATTCCATTAGATGATTTAATAGAAAAACATGCACCTAATATTAAAAAGATTTTAGATGAAAACCCAGAAGTAAAAAATGCTATTACAGCACCAGATGGAAAAATTTATCATGTTCCATATATTCCAGATGGAAAAGTTGGAAAAGCTTGGTTTATTAGACAAGATTGGTTAGAAAAATTAAATTTAAAAACTCCAACAACAGTAGATGAATTATATGATGTAATGGTAGCTTTTAGAGATAAAGATCCAAATGGAAATGGATTAAAAGATGAAATACCATTCTTTACAAGAGAGGTTCAAGGATGGGAAGTATTGAGACTTGCTAATCTTTTTGGAGCTAGAGTTTCAGGTTCAGATAGAACATTTGGAGATTTTTATATAGAAAATGGAAAAATAAAACATGGATTTGTACAACCAGAATTTAAAGAAGCTTTAACTCATATTTCAAAATGGTATGAAGAAAAATTAATAGATCCAGAAATATTTACAAGAGGAAGAAAAGCAAGGGAAATTTTATATGGAGCTGATCAAGGTGGAATTACTAGAGACTGGTTTGCTTCAACTATTGGATTAAATGATATATTTAAAGATAAGATAAAAGGATTTAAAATAGTTTCTATGGCACCTCCTAAAGATATTAATGGAAATCAATGGGAAGAGTCTGAAAGAAGTAAAATAAAACCAGATGGTTGGGCTATATCTGTAAATAATAAAGATCCAGAAGCTACAATAAAGTTTTTTGATTTTATTTATGGAGAAGAGGGAAGAAGAATAGTTAACTATGGAATAGAAGGGGAACATTATAAGATAGTAAATGGAAAACCAGAATTTTTACCAGTTGTATTTGAATCTGGATTAGCACCAATGGAATATTTAAAAACAGTAGGAGCACAAGTACCGATTGGTTATCATCAAGATTATGAAGCAGAATTAGCTACACTACCACAAGATGTTAGAGAGCAAATAAAAGAATATGAAAAATATCCGATAAAAGGATTCCCAGGAGTAGTTATGACTCCAGAAGAGAAAAAAGTATTTGATAGAATATGGCCATCTTTATATCCGTACATGCAAGAGAGAATTCAAAAATGGATTTTAGGAACAGAGCCATTAACTAAAGAAAACTGGGATAATTATCTTAAAAATATAGATAACTTAGGATTTAATGAAGTAATTGAAATAGTACAAGCAGCATGGGATAGACAAAATAACAAATAGTTAGAAGAGGAGATTAGTATGCTAAAGAAAATAATATTGCTGTTAAATATTATGCTTATAAGTACAGTAGTTACTTATTCTGAAAAAAATTTATTATTACTAGAAGAAGATAATTTAATCAAGATAAAAGAAAAAATAGAAAGAAAAGAATCATTTGTAATGCCAGCTTATGAAGAGTTGTTATTAAAAGCAGAAGCTGCTTTAGCTATTGAGAGAATAAGTGTTGTTGATAAGGAAATAGTTCCTAGTAGTAAAGATAAACATGACTATATGAGCTTTGGACCTTACTGGTGGCCAAATCCAGAAACAAAAGATGGGTTTCCATATATAAAAAAAGATGGAAAAGTAAATCCTCAAATGAAAAAAGATTCAGACTCATTACGTCTTCAAAATTTAGCAAAGAGTACAGAAATATTAGCTTTAGCATACTATTATACCTCTGATATTAAGTATGCAGAGCAAGTGGCAAAATTAGTAAAAATATGGTTTTTAGATGAAGAAACTAAAATGAATCCACATTTAAGATATGGACAGGCAATTCCTGGACAACTTAAGGATAAATTAACATCTTTAGGAATACTTGAATCAAGACAAATTTTAAGAGTTTTAGATGCAGTAACATTAATTGAAGATAGTAATTGTTTAAGTAAAAAAGATATAAAAGAGTTGAAAAAATGGATAGTAAAATTTAATGATTGGCTATATAATGATGAATTCTGCTATCAGGAAAAGCATAGACCAAATAATCATGGAACTTATTATGACTATCAAGTGACAGGATATTTTATATATTTAGATGAAGATGAGAAAGCAGAAGAGATTTTAAAAGCAGCTCAGTATACTAGATTAGCTTCTCATATAGGATCAAAGGGTCAAAATTTTCATGAATTAGAAAGAACACGTCCTCTTCATTATAGTATCTTTGATTTAGAAGCATTGGTAGGATTAGCTATATATGGAGATAGATATAAAGATGTAAACTTCTGGACTTTTGATGTAAATAAGACAAGTTTAAAAAAGGCAATTGATTATATTATAAAATATAAAAACAATCCAGATATGTGGTTAGTAAAAAATGAAAAGGTAAATTTTGATAGTTTTGTAAAAACTTTAATAATAGCTACTGAAAAATATAATACTGATGAGTATAAAGAAGAAATAAAAAAATTATGGAAAGAAAATCCTAAAAATTTAAATTACTTAAAATGGAATATAAATATATAGAAAGGTGAGTTTAGATGGCAGAGGTAAAATTAAGAAAAGTAGAAAAACAATATCCTAATGGATTTAAAGCTGTGCATGGAATAGATTTAGATATTAAAGATGGAGAGTTTATGGTTTTTGTAGGACCTTCTGGTTGTGCTAAGTCAACTACTCTTAGAATGATAGCTGGTCTTGAAGAGATCACAGGAGGGGAAATTTGGATAGGAGATCAGTTGGTTAATGATCTTCCACCAAAGGATAGAGGTATTGCAATGGTTTTCCAAAACTATGCTCTTTACCCTCATATGACAGTTTATGACAATATGGCATTTGGTCTAAAAATGGCTAAAACTCCAAAAGATGAGATAGATAGAAGAGTTAGAGAAGCAGCTGAAAAACTTGAGATAACTCAACTATTAGATAGAAAACCAAAGGAGATGTCTGGAGGACAAAGACAGAGAGTAGCAGTAGGAAGAGCAATAGTAAGAAAACCAAAAGTATTCTTATTTGATGAGCCTCTATCAAACTTAGATGCAAAACTAAGAGTATCGATGAGGGTAAGAATAACTCAACTACATAAACAGTTAAAAGCAGAGGGTCAAAGTTCAACAATGATCTATGTAACACATGACCAGGTAGAAGCAATGACAATGGGAGATAGAATCTGTGTATTAAACTATGGAAAGATAATGCAAGTAGATACACCATTAAATCTATATCACAAACCAGCTAATAAATTTGTAGCAGGATTTATAGGATCTCCAGCAATGAACTTTGTTGATGGTGTAATTGAAGAAAATGAAGATGGAATAATCTTTATATTTGGAAATAGTAAACATCTAGTACTTCCAAAAGAGATGGGAGAAAAGGTAAAAAGCCATGTAGGTAAAAAAGTTATTCTAGGAATAAGACCTGAAAATATTGGAAATAAAGTTACTCACCCAGAAGGAGAAAAGATAAACTTCTTAAAAGGACAAGTTACAACTGTTGAACATATGGGAAATGAAGAGTTTTTATATTTTAACATAGATGGAAATGAGTTTACATCAAGAATAGAAGCAAGAAAAAGTGAAAATGTAAAATATGGAGAAGAGGGAGAATTCTACTTCAACATAAAAAGAGCTCATATATTTGATGCTGAAACAGAAGAGAATATAACTTTATAATATCTCTTATTAAATAGACAAAAGGGGCTGTTGCAAATTGATGATTTTATATTATTAATTTGCTCAGCTTCTTTTTATTTTTATTCAGCTATAAATTAAAAAGTAATTTACCCTAACATCAAGTTGTTGTAATTTCCAAAAGTAAAGGAGTGCAAACGACTATTACTTTTGAGACACAGGCGAAGTCCTGTGCTACATTAATTTTTTAGAATCCCTTAGCGAAATGCAGTTAAGAAAATGCAACAGCTCCTTTTCTTTTAAAGATATAGTTTGGAGGATAGTATTAGAAACTTCTTTTTAATTTTAAAAGTTATTTTACTCTAAAGTTGATAATGGAGTAAATAATGATATATTTATTGATCATTAATTATTATTTAGTAATTGAATTTTTTTAAGATAATTACTTCTTAAGAAATATTAATATAAAATAAGATGGAGAAGATACTTTAAAAACCCTTTAAAAATAAGGGTTTATAAAAAATTAATCTTAAAAAATCTATATTAAATCTTAGTTATATACAAAAAGAAAAAAGTGTAGTATCGTAGTGTCAAGTAGAACAAGAGGAAGAGAAAAAATAAAAAAATAACAAGGAAGGATTGCAATATGAAAAAATATCTTTTTTTAGGAAATGAAAAAACGGTAAATGAATTATTAAAAAAAGAGAAACAGATAAAAAGATTAGTTGAAGAAGCTAAGCGATTATCAGAAGAAAAATTAACATTGGAACATCCAAAAGGAAGTTCAACTTTTATGGGAATGGGAGTGCTAAATTTATCACTAACATATTTATTAACTAATCAAGAGAAATTTTTACATCAAGCAAAAAGATGGTTACTTACAGGAATAAAATATAAAGATTGGGGACATGCTCACCTTGTAAATGTAGATTTAAGTGCTTCATGGTTATTATTTGGTTATTCATTAGCCTTTGATTGGATAGGAGAGTTTTTAACTAAAGAAGAACAAGAATTAATAGAAGCTAAATTATTAAGGCAAGCTAGAACGATGTATGAATATGCTTTAAAAGAACAAGGAGATAGTTGGAGTACAAATTATTGGCAAAATCATAACTGGATAAACTTTACAGGATTGGCAGCAGCAGGATACCTATTAGTAGATAAATATCCAGAAGCTAAGAGATGGATAGATCACTGTAAGAAAAATTTTGAAATAGTATTTAATGCTATGCCTGAAGATGGAAGTGACTATGAAGGAGTAGTTTATTGGAGATATGGAGCTTCTTGGTTATTTATTGCAGCTCATCTACTAAAATCTCAAGATGAAGAAGATTATTATAAAACAAATGGATTTTTGAAAAATACATTCTACTATCGTCTATATCAAAGTACAGCAGAATTAGATGAGATAATAAATTTTGGAGATTGTCACGATAGAAGAAGTGGACATTCAGCAGCAGTATACTATAAAGTAGCTTCTGAATATAATAATGGACATGCACAAAAATTAGGAAATATTGTAGTAAATAAGTTTTTATATAGAGAGCAATATGAGTCAAAAGTAAAACCAGGAATATTACCAGAAGCATGGTTAGAACTATTATGGTATTCCCCAGAAGTTAAAGAAGAGGAGTTTGATAATCTACCATTAGTAAAATATTGGGATGATTTAGGGTTATTAGTAGTAAAAAATAGTTGGCAAGAAGATGGAATGACATTCTCATTTAAATGTAGTCAACCAGGTGGAAAAAAACAATGGAGAATGGCAAATGAGATAGATAAAGAAAAGGGATGGAATACAAAATCTTTAGGACACCAACATGCAGATAATAACAGCTTTATACTACATGGATTTAAAGAATATTTAGCTTTAGATGAAGGATATAGTAGAGAGGTAAAAGCAAGTGATCATAATATGATTCTTGTAGATGATCAAGGATATGAAACAGAGAATTTAAATGATATATGGATAAATAATAAAATAGATGAAATTGGAGAAGTAAAGGATTTTTGTACAGAGGGAGATTTAACATATATTTGTGGAGAAACAGCTCCTTTATATAAAAAATCTTTAAATATGACAAGAATGAGAAGACATCTAATAACAAGTATGAAAAATTATTATATAGTAGTAGATGAATTAGAGTCAACAGATGAACATAACTATTCTTGGAATATTCATACAGACTATAGAGGAAAAGTTGAAAATGACAAGGTAATCTTTGAAAATCTTTACTCTAAAATGGAGATATTACCATTACTTCCTTTAGAAAAAGAGATAAAGTTTAAAGAAACATATGTAAGAGCTATAATGACTACTCAAGAACCAGATAAAGCAAGAGAGATAACAATGGAAACAACAAAAATAATAAGTCAAAAATCAAAAAAAATAGTGTTTGTAAATATTATTAATGTTGAGAAAAAAGATAGCTTAAAAAATTTAGAAGTAGCAACAAAAGAGTTAGAAAATGGATATGAATATGAAATATTAAACTCTTTAGATGATAAGAAAGCTATATTAAAAATATTTAATACTCAAGATAGTTTAGAACTAGAATTTGTATCAGAAGATAATAAAATTTTAACTTTAAAAAATGATAAAGGAGAAATTAAATAATGGTAGAGATAAAAATAGAAGAGTTATTAAAAAATAGTGACTATAAAAAAATGTTAAATGAAATGGCAAATGAGATAGAGATGTTAAATGAAAATTTTAATGACTCACCAGAGTTGTTAAGTGGATGGGGACATGACTATTTCTGTAATGAAGATGGTGGAGCTTTAATCTATGATATCAATACTCCTCATGTACATCGTTGTCCAATATGTGGAAAAGAATATACTGGTATAAAGTATGATCAATGTTGGAGATATACATATAGATATAATCTGATGGCATCATTACCAAAAGCAGCTTTACTATATAGAGTGACAAAGGATAGAAAATATATTAGTTATATAGAAAGAATTTTAAATTTCTACAAAGAGAACTATCTAAAATTTAAATTACAAGCTAAAGGAAAAGTAGTAGAAGATTTAACTATAGATGTAGGTGGAGCTTCAAGAATAATGCCACAAGGGTTAAATGAAGCAATAATGATAACAAAGATATCATTTGCATTAGAGTTAATCAAAGATGAAATATCTCAAGAGTGGGTAGAAGATTTATACAATAACTTTTTCAAACATGTAATAGATATATTAGATAAACAAAGAGTAAGAATACACAATATAGCATTATGGATAGGAGCAGCCATAGCAAGTGTAGGGGCATTATTAAATGATAAGAGTATAATAGATTCAGTATACAATGGAGAGTTTGGAGTAAAAAATCAGATAAAACATGGATTTACAAAAGATGGATTCTGGTATGAAGGTTCAATTCATTACAATTATTTTGCACTTGAAGGTGTTGTAACATTCTTTATGATTGCAAAATTAAATAATTATGAGATAGATAAGGAAACATTAGATAATATCCTATTTATTTTAAAAGCACCATATGAATACTCATTTAAAAATTTAAGATTGCCAAATCCAAATGATGGTTGGCCAGATTTAGGTTTAAAAACATATAGTTATATATATTATATGGCTTATGCAACATATAGAGATGAGTTAAAAGAGTTGTTAGAGATAATAGAGGGAAATAAAGATGAAAGGACAGATGTTGCATTATCAAAAACATATTACTTTGAAAATAGAATACCTCTAGAAAAATTAGTATTTGGACCAGAAATAGAAGGGAAAGATATTCCAGATAGAAGAAAATCAAAACTATTTTCTAATTCATCATTTGGAATGTTAAGAAATAATAGAGTAAATGTATTTATGAAATATGGACACTACACAGAGAGTCATATTCATCCAGATAAGATGAATTTAGAGGTAATGATAGATGAAAAATATTTAACAAGAGATCTATCAAACCCAGGATATGGATCAAAAATGTGTAACGAATGGAATAGAATGACACTATCTCATAATAGTGTAGTAATAGATGGGAAAAATCAAAATACAGTAAATGCAGGAAAAGTAGAAGTGTTTACAGATACACAGATGAAAGCAGTAAATGAAGAAGCTTATTCAGATAATACTAAATTTATAAGAGAGATAAATCTATTAGAAAGAGGATATGAAGATAACTTTACAGTAGAAACAACAAATAGTAAAGTAAAGGATTGGTTCTTCCATTTAGAAGAGGGAATAGAATTAAAAACATCTTTAACTTTAGAAGTAGCAGATTTAGGATATAACGAAAATGGATATCAACATTTAAAAGAGATAAAGAGAGTTATAAATTCATCAGAAAGAGTAGAGTTAATCTGGAATTTCTTTGGAAAAGAATTAAGATCGGAAATTAATTTAGAAGGAAAAGAGCTATTTATAGGAAAATCATATGATAATCCAGGAAATAGATATAGAACAACATTAGTTTTAAGAGGAACTAAAGAGGTAGAAAAATATAAAATAAGATGGGAGGTAGAAAAATAATGATACAAAACTTTTTTATAAATGATGAAATATCATTTGAAGATTTAGGAAATGGAATAAAAAGAAAAATATTAGCTCATAATAAACCTTTGATGATAGTAGAGGTTCATTTTGAAAAAGGTGCAGTTGGAACACAACATACACATTTTCACTCACAAGCAACATATGTATTAGAAGGGAAATTTAAATTTACAGTTAATGGAGTAGATAAGATAGTATCAAAAGGAGATAGTATCTATATGGAAGAAGATGTTTTACATGGAGCTGTTTGCTTAGAAGAAGGAATTTTATTAGACATCTTTAATCCAGAAAGAGAAGATTTTTTAAAAAAATAAAAGGGTTTTAACAAAAGTTAAAGTTATATATTAAATTTTAAGGAGGCTAAAATGAAAAAAATCGCTTTAATAACAGGAGCAACAAGAGGAATTGGAAAAGCAGTAGCTTTTACACTAGGAAAAGCAGGATACACTATTATGCTTAATGGAATTTTACAAGAGGAAGGAGAAGAAACAGTAAAAGAATTAGCAGCTCAAGGAATAGAATCAGAATTATACATTTGTGATATAACTGATGAAAATGCAGTAAATGCAATGGTAAAAGAGATCGGAGAAAAGCATGGACACATTGATACAGTAATTAATAATGCTGGTGGACTAGGAGGAAGACAAACTTTTGAAGAGATGACAACAGATTTCTATAGAAGAGTTATGGCTTTAAACTTAGATTCTACACTATTTGTAACAAGAGCAGCTATTCCATACTTAAAGAAAAGTGAAAATTATCCATCAATAGTAAATTACACATCAATTGCAGCATATAATGGTGGAGGACCAGGAGCAGGAATATATGCTTCAGCAAAAGGTGCAGTATTAACAATGACAAGAGCAATGGCAAAAGAACTAATCAAATCAGGAATTAGAGTAAATGCAATATCTCCAGGAACAATAGATACAGCATTCCACAGTGCAACAAATAGAGAAATCATGGAAACATGGAAATCAGGAATAGCAATAGGAAGATTTGGAACTCCAGAAGAAACAGCAGATGTAGTAGAGTATTTAGTATCAAATAAATCAGCTTATTTAGTAGGAGAAGTAATTCAAATCAATGGAGGACAAGCTTTTATTTAATATAAAAGTTTTTAGATAGATATAAGGGCAGATAATTTATACTGCCCTTTAATTTTAAGTTTTTTTAGATTAATAGGAGGTATTTAAATGGTAGATATAGTAGTAATAGTAGTATACTTTGCTTTTTTAATAGCAATAGGATTTTTATTTCAAAAATTTAATGAGAATACAAGTGATTATTTTAGAGGTGGAGGAAAGATGCTATGGTGGATGGTAGGAGCCACAGCATTTATGACTCAATTTAGTGCTTGGACTTTTACAGGGGCAACAGCTAGAGCTTTTACAGATGGATGGACAATAACAATTCTTTTTTTTGCAAATGCCTTAGGATATTTTATGAACTATCTTTTCTTTGCAGCAAAATCAAGACAAATGAGAATAGTAACACCAATAGAGGGAATTAGACAAAGATATGGAAAAGTAAGTGAACAAGTATTTACATGGGGAACTATTCCATCAAGTGTTTTACAAGCAGGTATTTGGTTAAATGGATTGGCAATATTTGCAACTGCAGTATTTGGAATAAAAATAGAATATACAATAATAGTAACTGGATTAATAGTTCTTACAATGTCTGTTACAGGAGGAGCATGGGCAGTAGTTGCTTCAGATTTTGTACAGATGTTAATAGTAATGATAATTACTTTTGTTTCAACAGTAGTAGCGATATTTAAAGCTGGTGGAATAGGAATAATAATGGAAAAAGGAATGCCAGAACATGCAGTAATGGGAACAGGAATAAACTATACAGCAATATTTTTAGCATGGTTTATCTGTATTTTTGTCAAACAATTTTTTAGTACAAATAATATGTTAGATTCATATAGATATATTTGTGCTAAAGATACTAAAAATGCCAGAAAAGCAGCATTATTAGCATGTGGACTTATGGCAATAGGACCAATTATATGGTTTATGCCAGCATGGTATATGGCAGCATTTCATGGAGATACATCAACATGGGAAGTAGTAAATATGGGAAATAAGATAAAAGAAGCTACATTCCTTGTATTTGTAAAAAAGACAATGCCAGTAGGAATGGTAGGAATAATGATGTCAGCAATGTTTGCAGCAACAATGTCATCAATGGATTCAGCATTAAACAGAAATGCAGGAATATTTGTTAAGAATTTTTATACTAAAATCATAAATAAAAATGCTACTGAAAAACAAGAGATGTTTATGAGTAAAATTGTAACAGTAGCCTTTGGAATAATTGTAATAGCAACAGGATTATTCTTGAATTCTTTAAAAGATTTAAGTCTTTTCAATGCTATGATGTATGTTGGAACCTTGATATCTTTTCCATTATTAATACCATCTTTATTGGGATTCTTTGTAAAGAAAACTCCTGACTGGGCAGCATGGGGAACTGTTTTAGTAGGAGTAATAGTATCATATACTGTTTCAATAATAATAACACCAGAAATGATTCAAAATTTATTTGGATTAGAAATACCTTTCACAAAAAGAGAAGCAGCAGATTTAACAGTAATAATGGGAATAATAGGGCATGTATTTATAACAGGTGGATTCTTTGTATGTTCACAATTTTTCTATAAGGGATTAACATTAGAACGTGAAAAAGAGGTAGAAGATTTCTTTAAAAGAGTTGATACTCCAGTTATTACTGATGAAAAAGAAGTTCAAGTAGATAATAATCAGAGAATAATTTTAGGAAAATTAATAAAATTATTTGGAATATCAGCACTAGCATTATGTCTAGTACCAAACAGTTTAGAGGGAAGAATTATATATGTAGTTATAGCAGGAATTCTTTATGGAGTAGGACTTGCTTTAACAAAATCTGTTAGAAATGTTGAAAATAAATAAAAGAATGAAGGAGTGACAATATGAATAGGGGAATAAAAATTTTATTTGGAGTATTTTCTTTATCTTTAGTGGCTTTTGGAGTAGAAATAAAGGAGATAGAAAAGTATTTTCCAACAAAAGAAATTACTAAAAATGTAGTAAATTTAAAAGAGATTAAAATTAAAGATGCTGAAAGTTTAAAAGTTAAATTAAAGAATTTAAAAGATGGAGAAATATTAGTAATAGAAGATGGAAATTATTCTAATTTAGGAAGTATAGAAATAAATAGTAATAATGTGACTATTAAAGCTAAAAAACCTGGAAATGTTATTTTTTCTGGATTAGTAGAAGTAAAGATAACTGGAGATAATAACACATTAGAGGGGATTGTATTTACAAATGGAGGACCTGTTACAGGAGAAGGAGCTATTGTAGTACAAGGTAATAAAAATAAAATAAGAAATAATACAGTTTATGAGTTTAATGATCATAAATATGAGGCAAATGAAAAAGGTGAATATAATTCAACTAGATGGATGACAGTGAGTGGAAAAGAAAATGTTATAATAAATAATAGATTTGAAGGTAAGTATAGAAGAGGAACTCTACTGGTAATAAATAATTCTAAGGAATTAGATAACCATATTTTAGCTAATAATATTTTTAAAAATCATAAGGCGAATCTTTTAGGAGAGTTTAAAGATGAAAAAGTTATTAGATTAAATTCAAATAGTTGGGAAGCTATTAGAATAGGAGATAGTAAAACATCTTTAAATCCATCTGGAACAGCATTAGCTTATAATCTATTTGATAATATGGATGGAGAAACTGAATTGGTTTCTATAAAAGCTTGTAAAACTTTATTTAAAGGAAATACAGTTATTGAAAGTGCATCAATGGTATCTTTAAGACATGGTAATGAAAGTGTAGTGGAAGATAATGTGATTTTAGGAAATGAAAAACCTCTAACTGGAGGAATTAGATTTTATGGAGAAGATCATATTATTAGAAATAATTATGTTGAAAATGTGACAGGAATAGGGGAAACTAGAGGAGGAATTGTTGTAAATACAGGAGTAAATGATGTAGCAAAAAATGAAAAATTAGATAATTCTGTAAAAGGAAAAGAATTAAATAAACAATGGACTCCTAAAAATGTAATGATAGAAAATAATACTGTTATAAATTCACAACAAAACTTTTTATATAGTGGAAAAGTTCATAAGGTAAGTCTTTATGATAACTCTAAAGTAAAAGTAATATATCCTGCTGTAGATATTACACTGGTAAATAACCTTTCTTATGCAGCTGAAGAAGGAAAAAAAGCTTTTGTTGGAGCTGGAGAAGATAAAAATCCAATTGGAACAAAATACATAAATAATGTATTTTATGGTGAGATTGAAAAAGTTGATATTCCAAAAGAAAATATAACAGAAAAAAAATTAGATTTAAAAAAGATTAATGGAATATATGAGACAGAAAATAAAAAAATAGGAGCTAAAAATTTGAAGCCACTAAATGAAAATGTTGTAGGACCAAATTATATAATAAAAAAATAAATTAATTTAAATACCAAGAGTAGAAAAAGTTATATTTCTTGGAGGAAAGATGAATTTGAAAAGAAAATTTAATATATTATTAGAAAATAGCAAGAGACTATTTTTGTTAGCTGCACCTATAATATTAGCTAATCTTTTACATAGTTTCTATAATTTAGCTGATACATATTATATGGGAAAATTGGGAAGTGTAGAGTTAGCTACAGCATCTTTTACAAGTCCAATAACACAGATGATAATAGGAGCAGGAACAGGTTTTTCAATTGGTGGTGGAATAATAATAAGTCAAATTTATGGAAGTAGAGATGAAAAAAAACTTTTGGAAATAAGTACACAACTTTTCAGCATTAATTTGTTGATTTCAATAGTAATTATGGTAATTTCATTTATTTTTTGTAAAGATATACTGAGTTTTGCTGGAGCAAAGGATCTATTGCTAGAAGAAAGTAGCTTATATATAAAGTTTATTTTTATAACTATTCCAATGACATTTATTATATCAAGTTATACTACGATAAAAAATTGCAAAGGGAAAACAGTAGCACCTTTATACTTAATTTTTTATTCAGTTATTTTAAATATTATTTTAAACTCAATTTTTGTTTATAAACTGAAATTGGGATTATTTGGTATAGGTTTAGCAACATTGATAGCTAATTTATTATTATGTCTATATTGTATATATGATTTAAAAATAAAAAATGAAATAGCTATTACATATTTAAAAATTAAATATATAAATTTTAAAAGAATAGCAAAATTAGGAATACCAAGTTCTATATCTGCAATGACAAACTCTCTTAGTTTTATTATAGTTAATATATTTGTTGTAAAGTACGGAAATGAAGTTTTAGCAGCATATGGAATAGGAAATAGAATTAATAGTATTATTTATGTTTTAATTAATGGAATAGGTAGTGCTATAGCTATTTTAATAGGACAGAATCTAGGAGCTAAAAAGTTAAAAAAAGCTAAAAGAGTATTAAATCTTGGGATAGGAATAAGTTTAACTCTAGGAAGTTTAATGATAATTTTATTTTATTTTAATATAAATACTATATTAAGTTTTCTTACTATAGATGAAGTTATAAAAGTTCATTCAAAAAACTATGTAATTATAATGTTAGTAAGTATAATCCCTCGGGCTATTTTTCAATCGTTTTCAGGTGTATTTCAAGGGACAGGACATACTAAATTTAATATGTATTGTCACTTTGCAAGAACATGGTTTTTTAGAATTTTATTTATCTATTTTTTTGAAAAAATATTAATGTTAAAAGAGTTTTCAATTTGGTATTCTATGTTATTTAGTAATTTGTTTGTTTTGATTTTTTCGATATTTTTATATAGAAAAGTTAACTGGTATAAAAAATTCTGATCTATTTAATTTATTGAGGTGAGAAAGGATGGAATTATTAACAGGGGAAAGAGTGTGGAGAACATATACAGGGGGTAAATTATTAGATCTTTTACACCAAAAAGATATTTCTAAAGATACTCATTTTCCAGAAGAATGGATGTTTTCTACAACAAGAGCTAGAAATAGTGGAAGAGAAGATATTGTAGAAGGGTTATCATATTTAAAAAATGATAACATAAGATTTTTAGATTATCTTAAAAATAATCCAGAAATTTTAGGAAAAGATCATTTAAATAAATGGGGAGAAAATCTGGGAGTATTAGTTAAATTAATAGATAGTAATGAAAGATTAACAATACAAGTTCATCCAAATAATCAAAAAGCAGAAGAACTCTTTAATAGTAAATTTGGAAAAACAGAGGCATGGCATATTTTAAAAACTAGAACTGAAGAAACTTTTATATATTTAGGTTTTAAAGAAAATATATCTAAAGAATATTTTATAAAATGTTTTAAAGAGCAAAGATTAGATGATATGTTAGAGTGCTTAAATAAAATAAAAGTTAAAGCAGGAGAGACTTATTTAGTAAAAGGTGGAGTTCCCCATGCTATAGGAGCTGATTGTTTAATTCTTGAAGTTCAAGAGCCTACTGATTATACAATAAGAGTAGAAAAGACAACACCATCAGGATTTAAAATAGATGATTTAATGTGTCATCAAGGTTTAGGATTTAAAAAAATGTTTGAATGTTTTGATTTTAATGGAATTTCTGAAGAAAATATTAGAAAAAAATATCAAATGCAAGAAAAGAAATGTATTTTGGCAGAAGGAATAACTATGGAAGAAATAATTACCTATAATGAAACTCCATGTTTTTCTTTGAGTAAGTTGGAAATTTCAAAAGAATATAAATTAAAAAATAAAAATAATTATACTTGTTTATATGTTGTTGAAGGTTCTGGAAAAATACAAAGTTCTTTGAAAGAAATAGAATTGAATAAAAATTCCCAGCTTTTTATTTCAGCAGATGAGGAAGTAAGAATTTTAGGAGAAGATCTAAAATTATTACTTATAAAAGGACCAAAATCCTAAAGGGAGTTATATATTTTAAAAGTAATTTTCATCTTTTTAAAGGAAAAAATGTTGGCAATTAAATTAAGTATTTGATAGTTACTAAAAATTAACAATAAAAACTAAAAGGGGCATTATAAGTTAGTGATTTTAATCATTAATTTCTTTGCTCCTTTTTTTATTGAACAGTTATTAGAAATTTATCTATTTTTTTGAATTTAAAATTTCTTTTATGATATAATTTATTTAGATGATAAATAAAAAAATGGAGTTGAAATTATGAAAAGTATTGATTTGAATATAGAGCAAAGAAAAGCAGTAGAAAGCATAGAGGGACCACTTTTAATTATAGCAGGGGCAGGTTCTGGAAAAACTAGAGTTTTAGTTGAGAGAACTTTAAACTTATTGGTAAATAAAAAGGTAGCTCCAGAAAAAATTCTTATTTCAACTTTTACAGATAGAGCCTCTAAGGAGCTAATTGGAAGAATAACTAAAAGATTAGATGAACACAATGAAAAGATAAATATTGGAAATATATATATAGGGACACTTCACTCTATATTTTTAAGATTGATAGATGAATATATTGAATTTTCAAATTTTAAAGAGGGGTACAGAGTTCTTGAAGATATGGATCAAGATTTCTTTGTATATAGCAAACTTAAATATTTTAAGGAACTTCAAGGGTACAATGAGTTTTTTACTGGGGATAATTTTTGTAGAAATGCTTGGGAGAGAGCTAAAAAATTAAAGTATTGGTTGAATAAGATAAATGAAACAGGAAGAACCCTTGATTATATAAAAGATGATAGTAATGAGAGGGTAGTTTTTTTTAGAGATGCTCATAAATTATATGAAAATCTGTTGATAGAGGATAATGTTTTAGATTTTGCCTCAATTCAAAGGGAGATATATAGAATGCTTTTAACTAAGGAAGAGGTATTGAGAGAGGTTCAAGAGAAGATTCAATATATAATGATAGATGAGTATCAAGATACAAATATTATTCAAGAGAAGATAATATTTTTAATTGGAGAAAAGAGAAAAAATATCTGTGTAGTAGGTGATGATGATCAAGGAATATATAGATTTAGAGGAGCAACAGTAAGAAATATTATTAAATTTCCTTCAAGATTTACAGATGTTGAGTGCAAGACAATAATTTTAAATAAAAACTATCGTTCTCATAAAGATATAATTACATTTTGCAATAGATGGATAAATCTTATTAACTGGAGAGGGTTTAGATATGAAAAAAATATTGAGCCACTAGAGGAGAGAGAGTATTCAGATAGAGCAGGGGTTGTTCGTATAGGTGGAAATTCAGATAGAGCTTGGAAAGAGAATATATATAAGTTTATAAAAACTTTAAAGACAACTGGTAAAATAGAGGATTACAGTCAAGTTGCCTTTCTCTTTAAAAGTACTCGTTCATCAAGGGTAAAGGATTTAGGCTCTTATCTTGAAGAGAGGGGAATCCCTGTATACTCACCACGTTCAAAAACTTTCTTCTACAAAAAGGAGATAAAGCTTGTGATGGGGGCATTACTTGCAGTTTTTCCACAAACAAAGGCATATGTTTTAGATAATGTTTTTTTAGGAAGAACAATAGCTTATTATAAAGATTGCCTTGGAACTTTGAAGAAGGAGAGAACAACTTTAGAAGATGTTGAGCTACATAATTGGCTTTTAGAAAAGAGAAAAGAGTATCTAAATTTTGGTGAGGAGAAGAGGGATAATTTTTCAGAGATCTTCTATTCACTATTTGCCTTTAAAACTTTTAAAAACTTGATTAATTTAGAGGTTGAAGGGGCAAAGGATGCAAGTGCAACATATAATTTAGGGCTATTCTCTAAATTGTTAAAGCAATTTGAATTTATAAGTAAACTTGAAAAATTTACTATGGAGAATATTGAGAGAACTTTAAAATACTTTTTTATTACACATATGAAACTTCTTTTTGAAGAGGAGTTAGATGAGTATGAAAATAAGGGAGAAACTCCAAAAGGTGCTGTATCTTTTATGACTATCCACCAAGCTAAAGGGCTTGAATTTCCTGTTGTAATAGTTGGTTCATTGGAAAATGATCCATTGATAAGAGATAAAGCAGATGAGGAGATGTTGGAAAAACTTACAGGTATATATAATGAGTTTGAGCCAGAAGATCAAAGAGAGAGATTTGATTTTTGGAGAGTGTTTTATACTGCATTTTCTAGGGCAAAGAATCTTCTTGTTTTAACAAGTATAGAGAATAGATCTAGTGGAAAGGAGATACCTGCTAGAACTTTTAGACCTATATATGAAACAATTCCATATTTTACAGATGAAAACTTCAAAGATTTAGATATAGATAAACACAGCAGAGCAGAGTTAAAGGAAAGTTTTTCATATACTAGGGATATTCTTCTATATGATGAGTGTCCATTAAAATATAGATTTTTAAGAGAGTATGAGTTTGCAACTTTAAAGACAAATGAGATATCTTATGGATTACTAGTTCATCAAAGTATAGAGGCAATCAATAAACAGGGAATAAAAAATCCAGAAACTGTTTTTGATGATGAAATAGTAAGAGATATTATAGAAAAAAGTAGTAACGGATTATACAATAGCATAAGAGCTTTGATCAGAAAGCAGGATAAAGATAGAGCTTTCAAAGTGTTAAAAAAATATATTGAATATATAGGAGATGATTGGAAAAATATTTTAAGTAGTGAGGAAAAGATATATAGTGTAGAGGATAACTATCTTTTAGAAGGAATTGTTGACTTGATTTTAAAAAGAGATGGAAAGATACAATTAATTGATTTTAAAACAGGAAAGTTCCAAGGATATGAAAGTGAAAATTTCCATATACATAAAAGACAGCTTGAAATCTATGGATATATTTTAAAGAAAAAATATTTAAATGAGGATATAGAGCTATATATTTATTATGTAGGAGATGGAGAGGGTTCTATAATTAAAGTAGAGGCTGATGAAAAGAGCTTAGATATTGGAAAGGCTGAATTTGACAATATAGTAAAAAAAATATTGGATAAGAGATTTGAAAGAAGAGTATTTTCAGAGGAAAGTTGCAAAAAGTGTGAGTTTGTAGCTTATTGTAGAGGTGAGAAATAGGATGAAAATTTTACATTGTTCAGATGTACATTTAGGGAAGAAACCCTTTGGAACAAGGGAGTTTTCTCAAAAAAGATATCTTGATTTTTTTAGAGCCTTTGATCAGATTTGTGATAAGGGGATAGAGTTAAAAGTTGATTTGATGCTGATTGCTGGGGATCTTTTTGACAAGAAGGAGCTTACTCCAGATACTTTAGAAAGATGTGAAAAAACATTTCTTAAATTGAAAAATGCCAAGATAGATGTACTACTTATTGAGGGAAACCATGATAATATAAGTGGTTATGATGAGGTGAACTCTTGGATAAGTTATTTAGAGAGAAAAGATTATGTTAAAAGGGGAAAATATAGCTTTACTGGTAAAGATTATGAGTTTGAAAAGATAAAAATAGGTGATGTGAACTTCTATGGAGTTGGATACCCCGGTTTTGCTATTGATGAGGTATTGGAAAAATTAAGTGAAAAGCTAGATGAAAATGAAAAAAATATTGTCCTTGTGCATACTGCAATAGGTGGTGGAAGTGAATTTATTGGTGGTTTAGCCTCAACAAGCTCAATAAAAAAACTAAAGGACAAGGCAATATATATAGCTGGGGGGCATCTTCACTCATTTTCTGTGTACCCTAAAGATGAGCCTATATTATTTATCCCTGGATCTTTAGAGTTTTGGAATGTACTGAATGAGAGAAGTAACACAAAGGGTGGAATACTTTTTGATACAGATACAAAGGAGTATAAGTTTATTGAGATCTCTCCAAGAAAGAGAGTTGAAGAGAATTTTGCCTATGAAGATAATTTAGTTTCAGAGTTTGAAACATTTGTAAAAAGTTTAGAATTAACTGGAGAAGAGCTGGTAATAATCAATGTAAAATTAAAGGATAGTGGTTATGTCAATGTAAATGAGCTAGAGTCTATTCTTGAAAATAATGGAGCATTGAAAGGATATATAAATTTGAGATATCCTAACTCTATATATGATAGAAATATGGGAGAAGATGGATATTACTCTGTGAAAGATGTGGAGAAGGAGATCGTCAGCCACTGGGAAGAGTTTTCAGATAGGGAAAAGGTGGTAGATTATCTGCAAAGTTTTAAAGAGTATCAAGAGTTAAAAGAGGATATGGGAGATGAATTTTTTGAGCTTTTTGATAAGATGTTAGAAGGGGAGATAGGAGAATGAAGATAAATAGAATATATTTAGAAAACTATCGTATCCATGAGAAACTTGAAGTTGAATTTGATAAGGGAATAAATCTGCTTTTAGGGGAGAATGGAAAGGGAAAATCCTCAATATTAGAGGCTATTGGTTATGCTCTTTTTGGTTCTGACTTGAGAGGAACTCAAAAAGATGCAATTCAATATGGAAAGAAAAGTGCTAAAATTCAAGTTGAGTTTACAGGAGTTGATGGGGAAGAGTATATAGTTACAAGAAAATTACCAGGAACTACATCTATATATAGAAAATCAAATCCAGAGCTTGAACTTCAAGGGAAAGAGGATAGAATTAGAGAACTTTGTGGAATTAAAGGGGATATAAAAGATGTCTATGACAATGTAATTGTAGCTAAGCAAAATGAGTTTATATCATCTTTTAAGGCAACTGCTAAGGATAGAGAGAAAACTTTTGATAAGGTTTTTAATACTGAAATATATAGAGAGATCTATGATGGATATTCAAAAGATGTTGAAGGAAAGTATAAAAATGAGATAGCTATTGAAGAAAATAGCATTAAAAGTATATCAGATATTATGGAAGATTCTCAAGAGGTCAAAGAAAAATTAGAGCTTGAAGAGGAGAGAGAGAAGGAGTTTGAAAAATATCTAAATAATCTTTCAGCTGAATTAAAAGAGCTCAAGGAAAAATTAAATCAGATAAGCGGTACAGAGCTAAAGATAGAGAAGATAAATGGAGAGATTAGAAAAAGTGAGGAAGTTTTAAACAATATTACTTTACAAGAGGAAAAACTAAAAAAACAGATTGAGGAAACTATTTTAGCTAAGGAGATAGCTGATAAAAATATAGAAAATCACAATGAGTATATTAAAACTTCTGAGATTTTGGAAAGTATAAAAAAAGAGAAAAAAGAGCTAGATCAGATAAAAGAGGAGCAAAATAATTTAGAAAAAGAGCTAATCTCATTGGAAAAATTGAGAGGTGACTCTAATAATCAAGTAAATCTATGGAAAAATAGTATTGAAAATTTAAAGGTAAGTTGTAGAGAGAAAAAAGATAGAGTTGACTTTTTACAAGAGGAGATTGAGAAAAAAGAGAAAAATCTTCAAATATATAAAGGTGAATTAGAAAAAAATATACCACTTTTAGAAGAACTAGAAAGGTTTGAAAGTGATATTGAAAATGGAGAAAAAACTTTAAATACTTTTATAGTAAAACTTCAAGAGAAAGAGTCAGATTTAGAGATTAAAAAGGAGCAGAGAGATAATCTAATTAAGGAAAGATTAGATGAAAAGATAGTTAAATTTGAAGCTTTAGAAGAGAAAAAAAGAGAGTTTGAAAGAGAGAAGGAACAAAATATCTCACTTGGTAGAGCTAATGATGAAGCATATAAAAAACTTCAATCTTCAATCTGCCCATTTTTAAATGAAAATTGTAAAAATTTAAGTGGAAAGGATATTAATAGTTTTTTTATAAATAGAAGAAAAACATATACTGAGATAGTTAAGAGTAAAATAGCAGAGATTGAAAAGATTGAGGAAGAGTTAAAAGATAAAGAAAAAATAGTTGAGATGAAAACTATATTAAATAGGCTTAACCATGAGATTGAATTAAAAATTAGTGAAATAGAGATTGATCAAGCTAAATTCCAAAGGGGAGAGGAGAAGTTAAAAAATAAAAAACTTGAGTATGAAAATTGGAAATTGATCAACAGTATAAAAAATCGTGAGGAGATTTTAGCTAAGAATACTCAATTAGAAACTAAAATTGAAAATGAAAATAGTGAAAAAGATATTATTGAGAGAGATAAAATTAAAAATATTTTAAATGAAGATATTGAAAGAGGAAAAGAGCTTAAAGAGAAGATAGAGGAGAAACTTCTAGAGATCAAAGAACTTTCTTTAAAAGAGAAAGAGATAAGAAATTCCATTGAGGAGAATAAACCTGCTCTTGTAAAATATCAAGAATTAAGTGAAGAAGTTGAAAAATATGAAACTCTTTTAAACTCTTTGAAAGAGAGCAATGAACTATATTTAGAGAACTATAAAAAGGCTCTTGAGAAAGAGAGCTTAGAGGTTGAAAAAGAGAGATTAAAAGAGAAAGAGAGCCAAGAGGAGAAAGTTTTAGAAACTCTTAGAGAGAATTTATTAAAACTAGAAAATAGTATTATTTCTCTAAATAAAGGAGAACTTGAGAAAATCCAAGTTGAAAAAGATGAGAAAGTAGCAGAGATAAGAGAGAAACTTGGTGGAATTAATGGAGAGATTAAAAATCTAAATGACAAATTAGCTAAGATTAAAGAGCATGAAAATATAATTAAAGATAAGAAGAAAAATTTAGAAAGATTAAAGATGAAATTGGAGCTAACAAAGGCATTTAGAGAGAGAATAAAATCTATGGGTAAAGAGGTTTCAAAAAATATGCTAAAAGAGATAGAGATTTTAGCTACTGAAAACTTTAGAAAGATAACTGGCAGAGGAGAGAAGGTTATTTGGTCAAATGAGGACAAGGATAAATATAGTGTTTATCTATCTGGAGATAGAGGAGAGTTGAGATTTGAGCAACTTTCTGGTGGAGAGCAAGTAGCAGTGGCTATCTCTATAAGAGGGGCTATGAGTGAGCTATTTACAGAGAGTAGATTTTCAATTTTTGATGAGCCAACTAATAACTTAGATTCAGAAAGAAGAAAGAGCCTTGCTGACTCTATTGGGGAGATTCTTAAAAATTTAGAGCAAAGTATAATTGTAACCCATGATGATACATTTAGAGAGATGGCACAGAAGGTAATTGAATTATAGAGAGAGTGTAAACTTATTTCTGTAAATTGGTAATTTTACACTATTAATTTGCTCAGCCTCTTTTTATTTTTACAAAGTAATTATTCAGCCATCAATTAAAAAGTAATTTTCCCTAACATCAAGTTGGTGTAATTTGGAAGTGAATATTAGAATCCCTTAGCGAAATGCAGTTAAGAAAATGCAACGTGTTTGAGGCGAAGCCGAGTTTTGCATTTTCAACGGAATGAGCTTAGGGATTCTTTATTCACTGACATGGAAGCAACTTGATGTTAAAAAGAAATAGAGATAATTAAAGTTGACTAATAATCGCAAAATGCAAAGGAACTTTGCTCTAAATCTAACGATATTAATCAACTGAATAGATACTTAAAAAAATGCAATAGCCTCTTTTATTTTATAATATAAATAATAAAAATTTATACAAAAAAAGATAAAAAAAAGCTCATATTATATTAGTGTAAAGAAAAAAACTTGACATAAAATGGAAAATATAATAATATATTAACAAAACAGTACGGAAAACGAACCTTTTCATTTGAAAGTGATCAAATTATTTTGTAGAAAAATGAAAAATAAGTTTTAAAATAAATACATACTTCAATAAGAATTAAGGAGGGAAAGAAAATAATGAAATTTAGCTATTACCCTGGTTGTACTTTAAAGACAAAGGCACAGGAGCTTGAAAAATATGGATTAGATTCAGCTAAAGCTTTAGGTGTAGAACTAGAAGAACAAAAAGAGTGGCAATGTTGTGGAGCTGTATATCCTCTAGGTTCTGATGAGATTGCTTCAAGACTTTCATCAGTTAGAAGTTTAGCTTCAGCACATTCAAAGGGAGAAAAATTAGTAACAATTTGTTCTGCTTGTCACCACGTTTTAAAAAGAACTAATGAAGATCTAAAAAAAGATGAAAATTTTAGAAGAAAAGCAAATAACTACTTAGAACTTGAAAATCAATATAATGGAGAGGGTTCTGTAATTCATTATCTTGAAATGCTAAGAGATGAGATCGGTTTTGATGCTATAAAAGAAAAGGTAACAAATCCTTTAAATCGTAAAATTGGAGCATATTATGGTTGTATGCTTTTAAAACCTAAAAAAGATATGCAGATGGATGATCCTGAAAACCCTACTATTATAGAGGATTTTATAAAAGCTCTTGGAGGGACTCCAGTAGTTTATCCATATAGAACAGAGTGTTGTGGAGCATATCTTGCAGTAAATAATAAAGAACTTACTGATAGAATGAGTAAAAAGATTACAAAATCAGCTATGGAAAATGGAGCAGAGGAGATAGTAACAGCTTGTCCTCTATGTAAATACAATCTTGAGCTTAGAGAGGAGATCTCAGTAAAATATTTTACTGAACTTCTAGCAGAGGCTTTAGGGGTAAAATAAACTGTTGGTTAGTTTGAGGAGGAGAAATTGGAAAGGGAAAAAAAGATTTTCAATAAAGATAAAAAAGATATAGCTCTAATAGAGGAGATCAGCAAAGAGAAGATTGCAGATTGTATGCAATGTGGAAAATGTAGTGCTGGTTGTCCTGCTACTGATGGAATGGATATACTTCCACATCAAATTATTAGATATCTTCAAATGGGAGATTTAGAAAGTGTAAAAAATAGTAAAACTATTTGGGCATGTGCATCTTGCTTTACTTGTGCATCACGTTGTCCTAGAAATGTTGATCTATGCAAATTGATGGAAGCAGTTAGATTGACAATAGTAAGAAGAAAAGATGAAAATAGATTAAAACCTGAAGATATACCTAGTTTAATGGCAGATAAGAAGATGCCACAACAAGCATTTATGAGTGCATTTCGTAAATATAGTAAATAGCTATTTTTGTAAGGAGGAAAGAGATTGCAAAGAGTTGGAGTTTTTGTATGCTGGTGTGGAAATAATATAGCAGGAACTGTTGATGTAGAAAAAGTTTCAGAAGCTGCTAAGGACATACCAGGAGTAGTATATTCAATAAATTATCAATATATGTGCTCTGAGATTGGGCAAACAATGTTAAAAGATGCAATAAAGGAGCATAACTTAACTAGAGTGGTAGTTGCTTCATGTTCACCAAGAATGCACGAAACAACATTCCGTAATGCTGCTGAAAAAGCAGGATTAAATCCATATCTTGTTGAGATTGCAAATATTAGAGAACACTGTTCATGGGTTCATAAAGATAAAGTAGAGGGAACAGCAAAGGCTATTTCATTGGTAAAAGCTGCTGTTGCAAAGGCACTTTTAAATGCCCCATTAGTTGCAGGAGAGAGCCAAGTTGAAAAGAGAGCTCTTGTAATAGGTGGAGGAATTGCAGGTATTCAAACTGCCCTTGATATAGCAGATGCAGGATACAAAGTTGATATAGTTGAGAAACAACCAAGTATAGGTGGAAAGATGGCTCAATTGGACAAAACTTTCCCTACACTAGATTGTTCAGCTTGTATCTTAACACCAAAGATGGTTGATGCTTCAATGCACCCTAATATCACACTACATACATATAGTGAAATAGAAGCTGTAAATGGATATGTAGGAAACTTTACTGTTTCAATTAAGAAAAAAGCTAGATATGTAGATATGGATAAATGTACAGGTTGTGGAATCTGTGTTGAAAAATGTCCATCAAGAAAAGCTGGAAATGAATTTGAAGAAAATCTTACAAATAGAGGAGCAATATATAAAGCATTTGCTCAAGCAGTACCTAATGTACCTGTAATTGATACAACTCAATGTATTAAGATGAAAACAGGTAAATGTGGAATCTGTGAAAAACTTTGTATGGCAAAGGCCATAGATTTTAATCAAAAAGATGAGATTATAGAGCAAAAATATGGAGCAATAGTAGTGGCTACTGGTTATGATCTAATAGATCTTTCTAAATTTGGAGAGTACAACTATGATCATCCAAATGTAATTACTTCATTAGAATTTGAAAGACTTACAAATGCTGCTGGACCTACTCATGGAAAACTTCTAAAACTTTCTGATCATACAAAACCTAAGAAAGTTGTATTTGTTCAATGTGTTGGTTCAAGAGATACAAGCGATAGAGGAAAACCTTATTGTTCAAAAATCTGTTGTATGTACACAGCTAAACATGCGATGTTATTGAGAGATAAATATCCAGATGTAGAAGCATATGTATTCTATATAGATGTAAGAACTCCAGGGAAAAACTTCGATGAGTTCCAAAGAAGAGCTGTTGAAGAGTATGGAGTGCAATATATAAAAGGTATGGTTGGTAAGGTATTCCCTCAAGGGGATAAACTTATGGTAAATGGTGTAGATGCTCTTACAGGGCAAACTGTTGTAATTGATGCTGATATGGTAGTTCTTGCAGCTGCTACAAGAGCTAAAGATGATGCAGTGGCATTAAAAAGAAAACTTAATATCAGTACAGATACAAACAACTTCTTTACAGAGGCTCACCCTAAATTAAAACCAGTTGAAACAGCCTCAGCAGGAATATATTTAGCAGGAGCTTGTCAAGGACCTAAAGATATACCTGAAACAGTTGCTCAAGCAAGTGCAGCAGCAGCAAAAGCTATAATTCTTTTAAGTAAAGATAAACTTGTAACTAACCCTTGTGTATCAGCAGTTAATACTGATCTATGTAGTGGTTGTGGACAATGTGCTGAGATGTGTCCTTACGATGCTATCACATTGAAAATGACAGATTTAAGAGAGCATGGACAAGTTGTAAGAAAACTTATAGCAACAGTAAATGAGGCTCTTTGCCAAGGTTGTGGAGGATGTACAGTTTCTTGTCGTCCAGGAGCTATTGACCTTAAAGGATTCTCAAATAAACAAATTATGGCGGAGGTAGATGCAATATGTCGTCTATAGAAAAAGTTGAAAAAGAAGAATTTAAACCTCTAATAGTTGCATTTTGCTGTAACTGGTGTAGTTATGCAGGAGCTGACCTTGCAGGAACTAGCAGATTAAACTACCCTGCAAATGTTAAAATTATAAGAGTTCCTTGCTCATGTAGAGTAAATACTAACTTTATAATAAGAGCTTTCCAAAAGGGAGCAGATGGAGTGGTAATAGCAGGTTGTCACCCAGGAGATTGTCACTACTCAACAGGAAACTACTATACAAGACGTCGTTTCTCAATATTCATCAATCTTCTTGAGTATTTAGGAATTGAAAAGGAACGTTTCAAAATAGATTGGATATCAGCAGCTGAAGCAAATAAATTTGCAACAGTTATGAATGAAGTTTTAGAAAATGTTCATAGACTTGGACCAAATAAAAAGTTGAAGGACGGTAGATGGAAATAATGACTGATAAAATTAGAGAGATAGCTAAAGAAGCACTTTTAAGTAATAAAGTTCAGATGGTTATTGGTTGGGAAAAAGGGGATTTTTCTTTTGAGTCTACTCCTGTTTTTATAACTGAAGCAGAAAAAGTAGATTCTCTTGTTTTTGACAAGTATTGTGTAAACAATCTAAGTAAATATCTGATAGAACAAACTAGAAAATATGAGAAAGTAGGAATCTTCTTAAAAGGTTGTGACTCTTTAGGATTCAACCAACTTTTAAGAGATAATAGAATAGAGAGAGAAAAAGTATATGTTTGGGGAATCCCTTGTAGTGGAATGGTAGATTCTAAAAATCAAAAATATACTAAATGCGAAAATTGTCTTCATCCAAACCCAGTAGTTTATGATGAGCTTATAGGGGAAGAGGTTACCTCTTTAGGAGATCCAGAAGATAGATTTAGAGAGGTAAGAATTCTTGAAAATATGAGTGCTGATGAGAGATATGAGTTTTGGAGTAATGAGTTTTCAAGATGTATCAGATGTAATGCTTGTCGTAATATCTGCCCAGCTTGTAGCTGTGTAAAATGTGTATTTGACAATGATGATGCAAATGTATTAGGAAAAGCAAATGTTGAAACTGAAAATGGATTCTTCCACTTAACAAGAGCTTACCACGTTGGTGGAAACTGTGTTGACTGTGGAGAGTGTGCAAGAGTTTGCCCTGCTCACATCAGACTTGATCTATTAAATAGAAAGATAATTAAAGATCTAAATGAAACTTATGGAGAGTGGGAAGCTGGAATGGATTCAACTACACCTTCACCATTGGTATCATACACTTTAGAGGATAAAGATAACTTTGCAGTGAAAAAAGGAGGGAAATAATGAAAAGAATTTTAAAAAGTAGATTGCCTGAATTATGGGAAGCTATAAACAGTAACTTCGATTTATTTCTTCCTATGGACAAGGGAACTTTAGTTAATTTTGGAGCTTATGAAGCTGATAAAAATATAAGATTAGATGTTTTAAAAACTAATTCATCTGTAAAAGAGTTTGTTTTTCCACAAACTGAAACATATCTAAAATTTAAACATAGCAAGAAGAAACTTGAGCTTACTCCAGTAGCTGTTGAGGGTAGAGAGTATGTTGTTTTTGGGGTAAGAAACTGTGATGCTGCAAGTTTTAAAATAATGGATAACATCTTTTTAAGACAACCAGTAGATACTTACTATAAAGCTCATAGAGATAGAGGAATAATAGTGACTTTTGCTTGTAACAATCCAGAGGAAACTTGTTTCTGTATAGCATTTGGAATAGATCCTTCAGAAGCATCTCCAGCATCAGATGTGGCTACTTGGGAAAAGGGAGATTACCTATATTTAGAGGCTAAAAGTGAAAAGGGAGAGAGATTATTAAACTCTGTTGCTACACTTTTAGAAAATGGAGATATGGCTAATCTTGAAGAGTTAAAAAACTCTATAAAGGGGAAAGTAGCTAATTTACCTTTAAAAGCTTTAGATCCTAAAAAGATAACAAAGGCTCAACAAGAGATCTTTGATATGGAAGATTTCTGGGGGGATATTAGTAAAAAATGTCTAGCTTGTGGTTCATGTACATTTGTTTGCCCTACTTGCCACTGTTATGATGTAAAGGATTATGATGGTGGAAATGGTGGAGAGAGATACAGATGTTGGGACTCTTGCATGATTTCAGATTTTACACGTATGGCACATGGAAACCCTAGAACATCTCAACTACAAAGAGTTAGACAAAGATTTATGCACAAATTAGTATACTATCCTAAAAATCATGATGGACTATACTCTTGTGTAGGTTGTGGAAGATGTGTAGAAAAATGTCCAGTAGGTTTAAATATAGTTAGAGTAATAAAAAGATTGGGGGAGGAATAAGATGAGTTGTAGTTGTGGTTGTCACGATCATGATAACGATCCTTTAATGCCAAAAGTTGCAGTAATAACTAACATTAGAAAAGATACTCCTGATGTTACAACATTTAGAATAGAGAGTCCAGAAGGGGGAAAACCTTTTGATTTTATGCCAGGTCAATGTGCTATGATCTCAGTTCCACCAATAGGAGAAGCAATATTTTCTATCACTTCATCTCCTACAATAAAAGAGTATATGGAGTGTAGTATCAAAAGATGTGGAATAGTAACTGATTATATTCATCAACTTGAAGAGGGATCAGAAATAGGAATAAGAGGACCTTATGGAAATAACTTCCCAGTTGAAGAGCCTGATGTTTTAAAGGGAAAAGATCTTCTTTTCATAGCTGGAGGAATAGGACTTGCTCCACTTCGTTCAGTTATAAACTATGTAATGGATAATCGTGAAAATTATGGAAAAGTTGATATAGTTTATGGGTCACGTACTCCTGATGATTTAGTTCATCAAAATGATATATTTAATGTATGGCCAAATCAAAAAGATACAAAGGTTCACCTTACAGTAGATAGAGAGTTTGAAGGTTGGACAGGACATGTAGGATTTGTTCCGAACTATGTAAAAGAGTTAGGTTTAGACAATAATAAAGTAGCTCTAGTTTGTGGACCACCTATAATGATTAAATTTGTATTACAAGGGTTAGAGGAGATTGGATTTAAGAAGGAGCAAGTATTTACAACACTTGAATTAAAAATGAAGTGTGGAGTAGGTAAATGTGGACGTTGCAATATTGGGGATAAGTATGTTTGTAAAGATGGACCAGTATTTAGATGTGACGAAATTCAAGAACTTCCAAATGAATATTAATTAAAAAAATATTAAGGAGAGAGAAATGGCTGAAAAACAAATGGTTGATGTATTTATATTAGGTAAAAAATATTCTGTTCCTTCAACTCTTACAATAATGGATGCGATGGAATATGCTGGTTATCAACTTATAAGAGGTTGTGGATGTAGATCAGGTTTCTGTGGAGCTTGTGCCACTGTATATAGAACAAAGGGAGATACTGAATTAAAAGTTGTTCTTGCTTGTCAAAGTCAAGTTGAAGATGGAATGTATCTTACTCAAATTCCTTTCTTCCCAGGAAAAAAAGCTGTATATGATATGGATAAAATTGAGCCAACTGCTGATACAATGGGAGAGATGTATCCTGAACTATATAAATGTATAGGATGTAATGCTTGTACAAAAGGGTGTTCACAAGGATTAAATGTAATGCAATATATAGCATATGCTCAAAGAGGAGAGTTTGAAAAATGTGCTGAAGAGTCTTTTGACTGTGTAGGTTGTGGAATTTGTGCATCAAGATGTCCTGCTGGAATCACTCACTATAATGTAGGGCTTTTAGCTCGTCGTATAACTGGAAAATATGTTGCTCCTAAGAGTGAACATTTAATTGAGAGAGTTCAAGAGATCAAAGATGGAAAAATGGATGCTGAACTTGATGAATTAATGAATAAAAGTGTAGATGAACTTAAAGACTTATATAATCATAGAGATATAGCTAAATAATAAAGATTATTAATTGGAGGTTTATTGATGTATACACCAGAAATGAGAGAATTGATAAAAAAGGTTGAAGCAACTCGTTCAAAAAGACTTGGGCATGATTTCCCTAGACTATCTCCAGAAGCAAAATTAGAGATTTTAAAGAAAAATCACCCAGACTATATTGAAAGTGGATTTAGAGCTATTAACTTAGGAGTAAACAAAGGGCAAAGAGTTCCTTTAGAACTTGCTGATCTAATAGAAGCAAAAAGTAGATTAGAGATGGATAAAATTGACTTAAATAAAGTTGATTATGATGTAGATGTTCTTATAGTTGGAGCTGGAGGAGCTGGGGCATCTGCTGCAATAGAGGCATACAAAACAGGAGCAAAGGTAATGATAGCTACTAAACTTCGTTTTGGAGATGCTAACACAATGATGGCAGAGGGAGGAATCCAAGCTGCTGACAAACCAGATGATTCACCTGCAAAACACTATCTTGATGTTATGGGTGGAGGACACTTTACAAATGTACCAGAATTAGTAAGAGCACTTGTTCACGATGCTCCAGAAGCTATTAAATGGTTAAATGATTTTGGAGTTATGTTTGATAAAGAGGAAGATGGAACTATGCTTACTAACCATGGTGGAGGAACTTCTAGAAAGAGAATGCACGCTGCTGCTGACTACAGTGGAGCAGAGATAATGCGTGTTCTTAGAGATGAGGTTAGAAACCTTGGTGTAGAAGTAGTAGAGTTTTCACCAGTGGTAGAACTTGTAAAAGATACAGATGGAAAAGTTGCTGGAGCTATCTTATTCAACCTTGAAACAGAGGAATACTCAGTAGTAAAAGCTAAAACTGTAATCTTAACAACTGGAGGAGCTGGAAGACTTCACTATCAAGGATTCCCTACTTCAAACCACTATGGAGCTACTGCTGATGGACTTGTATTAGGATATAGAGTGGGAGCAGAACTTGCTTTTGCTGATACTATCCAATACCACCCTACTGGAGTTGCATTCCCGTCACAAATATTTGGGGCTCTTGTAACTGAAAAGGTAAGAGGACTTGGAGCTACACCTTTAAATATAGATGGAGAACAATTTGTATATCATCTTGAAACAAGAGATATTGAAGCTTCAGCTATAATTAATGAGTGTAAAGTAAATGGAAAAGGAATCAATACACCTACTGGAGAGGTAGGAGTTTGGCTAGATACTCCATTAATTGATATAATTCATGGAGAGGGAACATTGGAAAAGAGACTTCCTGCAATGTATAGAATGTTTAAAAAGTTTGGAATAGATATGACAAAAGAGCCTATCTTAATCTATCCTACACTTCACTATCAAAATGGTGGACTTCTAATCAATGAGCATGGAGAAACTAAAATAGAAAACCTTTATGTAGCTGGAGAGTGTGCTGGAGGAATCCATGGAAGAAACAGATTGATGGGTAACTCACTACTAGATATAATCGTATTTGGACGTAGAGCTGGTAAGAGTGCTGGGGCTAAGAGTAAATCTGTAGAGATTAAAGATTTAACTCTTGATCATGTGGCTAAATACCATGAAGAACTAAAAGCAAATGGGGTAGAAACAGATAGAGTATCACCAATGCTATTACCACGTTATAGACATGGGGCAAAATAATAAGATCAATTATAATTTATCATTCTAATAATTAAAGTAAAAATATATTATTCCTAACATCAAGTTGACGGAATTTGGAAGTGAATATTAGAATTCCTCAGCGAAATGAAGTTAAGAAAATGCAACGTGTTTGAGACGAAGTCGAGTTTTGCATTTTCAACGGAATGAGCCTAGGGATTCTTTATTCAATGACATGGAGTCAAATTGATGTTAAAAAGAAAATTAGATAACTTAGCTTGACTAATAATCGCTAAATGCAAAGGTACTTTGTCAAAACCTAGTGATGTGCTAGGTAACTGAGCTTAGTTAGATAGATTATAGTTTTTAATAAAAATATTTAACATAGGGGGAATAAAATGAATTTTGTTTTAGCTATTTTAGTAATTATAGCTGTTGGATATTTCATAGTAAAGAAGTATCAAGCACAAGGGGTTTTACTTATTGGAGGAGCTATTCTTCTACTTGGAGGAATACTATTAAATGACTCACCTGTTATGGCAAAAAGTGCTACTGGATCACTTTATCTTGATATTTTCTCTCAATTGAGTAAAAACTTTATAAAGACATCTGGAAGCTTAGGACTAGCTATTATGATAGTTTCAGCTTTTGCTAAATATATGGACCATATAGGAGCTAGTACTGCTCTAGTAAAGCTATCTATTAAACCACTTCAAAAATTAAATTCACCATATATAGTTCTTGCACTTTCTTATGTTATAGGGCAAATACTAAATGTATTTATTCCAAGTGCTTCAGGACTAGGGGTACTATTGATGGTTACTGTATATCCAATAGTTGTATCATTAGGAGTATCTTCATTAGCAGCAACAGCAGTAATCGGAACTTCAGCTTGTCTTGACCTAGGACCAGCTTCTGGAAATGCTGTTCTTGCTTCAAAAACCGCTGAAATGGATGCAGCTCTTTATTTTGCTAACTATCAAATCCCAGTGGCAATAGCAACAGTAATAGTAATCACAATTTTACACTATTTTGTAAATAAAAAAATGGATAGTAAATTAGAAGTTGCAGAGAGTAAAGCTGATCTAGAGAGCAAAGAAGAGGATAAACAAGTACCTAAGTTCTATGCTTTCCTACCTATTATTCCACTATTAATCATACTTATGTTCAGTCCATTAACTGGAAGTAGCATTAAAATAGGTGTTGTTGAAGCTATGTTTATGAGTATCACTTTAAGTATGATAATAGAGGGAGTTAGAAGAAGAGCATTCAAATCAACTTTAGCTGAATTAAAAATAATATTTACAGCAATGGGAAGCCAATTTGCAAATGTTATCACTCTAATTGTTGCTGGAGAGTTCTTCGCATTAGGACTTACTAAAATCGGAGTTATCTCTGCTCTAATAGATTCTACAAAATCAGCAGGACTAGGGGCTCAACCAATGATTTTAGTTATGACAGCAATAATAGTTGTATCTTCTATCCTTATGGGATCTGGAAATGCTCCATTCTTTGCCTTTGCAGCTCTTGCACCAGCAGTAGCAGCATCTGTTGACTTAAACCCAATAGTTATGCTTATGCCTATGCAACTTTCAGCAGGAATTGCAAGAAGTGTATCTCCTATAACAGCTGTAATAGTTGCAGTATCAGGAATTTCAGGAGTATCTCCATTTGAAGTTGTAAAGAGAACAGCTATTCCTATGCTTGGAGGACTTATTGCAGTTGTAATTACAAATATGGTATTATTTGGATAAGATAAAAATATTTAGGGGGCAAAAAATATGGATATGAAAAAATTTTTATCAGATTTAGAAAGACTTGTAAATATTGATTGTGGAAGTAATGTGCCAGAAGGGGTACAAGAGGTTACTGAAATATTTAAAAAAGAGTTAGAAAATGATTGGATAGTTGAAGTATACCCTCAAAATGATGGAAAAAATCCAGTATTAGTTGCTAAAAATAGAGATTCTGAAGATATAGATCTGATGTTTTTAGGACATAACGACACTGTTTTCCCTAGAGGAACTGTACCTGGTTGGTCGTATAAGCTAGATGGAAATATAGCTACTGGAGCAGGGGTATATGATATGAAATCTGGTGTACTTTCTATGATAGAAGTGGCTAAAGAGTTTAAAAATGAAGATATAACAATAGCTCTTGTAATGAATACAGATGAGGAGATAAGCTCACTACATTCAAGACCTATAATTGAAAAAATGGGAGCAAAGGCAAAATATGCAATGGTATTTGAACCTGCTCGTAAAAATGGAAATGCAGTTATTGAGAGAAAGGGACTTGTTAAATATAAAGTTGAGTTCTTTGGAAAAGCATCTCATGCTGGAAACTATCCACAAGAGGGGATCAATGCAATAGTTGAAGCTGCTCATTGGGTAGGAGAGATCTCTAAACTTCATAACTGGGATATTAAAAACTCTCTAAATGTTGGACTTATTGAGGGAGGAGCAGGGGTTAATATTGTTCCTGATTATGCTTGTTTTAAATTTGAAGGAAGATCTCATCAAGTTGAATTCTTTGAAACTATAAGAAAGACTATGGAAGAGCTTCAAGCTAATCCAAAAGTTGCTGGAATTAAAGTTAAAGTTGAAGAGATCGGTTATAGACCACCATTAGTACTTAATGATAAATCTGCACTTCTTCGTGATCTATTTGATGAAAGTAAAAAAGAAATGGGAATTAAATATGATTGGGAAGTTGCAGGAGGTTGCTCTGATGGAAACTTCTTAGGAGTTTTAGGAGTTGGAGTTGTAGATGCTGTTGGACCAGTTGGGGGAGAGGCTCATAGTAAAAATGAGTATCTAGATGTTTCAACTGTTGAAGAGAGAATCAATCTTGCTAAAAGTGTAGTAAGAAAAATGATAGATAGAAAAATAATCTAAAAGATAAAAGGGGTTTGAATTTAGCCCCTTTTGCTTATATAAAAAATTATAAATATCTATATAAATGAAAAAAGGAGAGAAAACTCCCTCCAATTTTCAGAAAAAAACTACTATAAAGATAGTATATCAAATTTTGTTGTTTTTGCAAGAAATATTTTACAAAAGTAGTAAAATAGAAATTTTAATCGGCTTTTTTAATTTGGAAACTATAAATAATCATTAAAAGTCCAGCAAATAGAAGATAGAATCCTATTATCATTGGAAGGATAAAATCTAAAATTAAAGGACAAAGAATAATCATAACTCCAAAGATAACATCTAATATACCTCTAGTTACAGCAAGAGCTCTTAAACCATAAGTTTCAGGAATCTCATTTGCAAAAGATTTTGATTTTGTAAAGATAAGAGAGAATCCTTTAAACATAATTAAGATACCTATATATATTAAAAGTACAATTACACTTTGGAATGGGTTAAGAAATATACAGATAGCTGCAAGTATATCTATAATACCATTAAAAAGTATAAGTCCCCAATGGAAATATTTATTGTGTCTACCTTTAAAAGCATAGTATACATTTAAAAATCCCATTAGTAAAAATCCATAACTTAATATATAGATAAGAGAGATAGAGAAAACCACAGGAGTAAATATTCCCATTGCTCCTGTAACAGCCAATAAGATTCCAATTATAAGGTAATAATACCAAATCTTTTTCAATGAACCTTTTAAATCAAAGATGTCAATAAAAACATTATCAGTTAACATAAAAAACCTCCAGTAAAATTTGTTTATCTACTAGAGGTATACTCCTAATAAAAGTTAATCCTTTTTATTTTGAAAAAAATTTATTATAAATGTTTCAACAGCTATCTCATCATCAATCATACCACTTTTAATATTAAATTCTATTTCAAGTATTTTTTGTAACTTTTCTTCTAAAAACTCAACTTGAAAATCACCTATATTTTTAAATTTTAAAAATATTTGGTAAGGGTGAAAATATCCGTTATCTCTTTTAAAATATTTTTTTACATTTTCAAAGATAGAATCATTGAACTTTTTATAAGAGGTATTTTTAGTTATTATATCCTCTTTAGCAAGTAGAGCTATCTTTAAGTTTAAAATCAATTCTTCAGAGATAATATATAGAAATCCCATATACTCCTTTTCATTTTGTAAAAACTCTAAAAGTGGAGTAACTTTTTTTTGATATAAAAACTCTTCAATAAACTGTTTATGATTATACTCTTTATTGATAGATAAGATAGGCATTACCTTTGTGAGATTAAAAAGTTCACCATCTAAGAAGTTTTTAACCTTTTCAGCTTCATTTTTTATTTTAAAGAAATCGTTTCCCACTATTTCAATAAATTTTTCAGCCTCATACTCTGAGATATTAAGCTCTTTTTGAACAAAAAATATACCTGCTTTTTTCTCGTTTTCCTTTCTAAAACATATAACCTTAGCTATCTCTTCTATAGCTTTCATAGCTTTTTTAGGAATTTCATTTTTTATCTTTCCATAATCACTTAAAAATTCTTCATATACGATTATTATCTCTTTTTGAGCTAAACTAAAAAGTTTTAGTGACTTAAAGAAAGATTCAAGATTTTTTATCTCTTCAGCTCTCTTTAAAATTATCAGCTCTTTAGGAGAGAACATTGAATTAGTAGAAACAATTTGAAAAAATTGTTCCTCCTCTTTTTGAGAGGCATCAAAAAATATTTCAGGAATTTTAGGAAACTCATTTTTTATCTTTTCCACTAACTCTTCATATTTTATTTGAAGTGGTGAAGTGTCACCATGTAAAAAATATAGCATTATATCCTCCTAATAATTAAAATATTCATTAATCATTATATTATTTTTTAGATAAAAAATCAAAGGGTTTACCAAAATTATAATTTAACAATAAATTTAAAAAACTTTAAGTATTTTTTTATAAATTAAGGTATAATAAAGTTAACTTTAGAGTAGGAGAGAAAATATTAATGAAAAAAATAGTAAGCAAAAGTTTTATACTTAACTTTTTTTATGGAGCATTATGGTTTGCACCACTGTATTTTTTTGTTAGAGATTTTTTTAATATTAATGATATAGGGATTATCTTTGAAAGAGACACATTTAATATAATGTTGTTTTCTATAAAACAGGGATTATATTCAACCTTAATAGCTCTACTTGTAGCATTGATACCAGCTTATTTAACAGCATATGAAAGGGGAACTATAAGCAAATTGTTGCAAGGCTTGCTTTTTATTCCATTCTTTTTCCCTGTAATATCAACAGTTACAATTTTTTCCATAATCTTTAACTTAGAGTTTTTTAGGAATCTAAATATTTTGTATACTTTAAAAGCTATTGTAATAGCCAATGTTTTTTATAACTCACCTATCTTTATAAAGTATATAAGTGAGGGATTAAAAAGGATTCCAAAAGAGATTGTTGAAGCTATGAAATTAGATGGAGCTGGAAAGATAAAAATATTTTTTTCGGGACAACTTCCTTTGATAATGCCACAACTTTTTAGAGCCTTTATATTGGTTTTTACCTATTGCTTTGTAGGTTTTGGGATAATTCTTTCATTAGGGGGAATACAGTTTTCAACTTTGGAAGTTGAGATAGCAACAACTTTAATGAGTGATCTAAATTTTTCTAAGGCTATGATATATGGATTATTACAATTTGTTATCCTTATAATTTTAAACTCTATTGGTGGAAGGATAACTGAGTATGAGTTAGAGGGAGAAGAGGAGATTCAGAAACAAAATCTCTTTATGAGAGGGTATTCAGTAATATATTTAATACTGCAATATTTTGTTGTATTCTCAAGTGTGGTATTCTCTTTTTATAACTATTATATAGGTAAATTTTCCTTTGATGCTTATAAAAGGATATTTTCTCAAGAGTTCAACGAGGAGTTTGAGGTTATAAAAGGGATTATAAACTCTATTGGAATTTCAACAGTTGTGAGCTTTATAACAGTTATCTTTATATATTTGATTATTAAAAATTACAATAGATTGATAGACATTATAATTTTTGCCAATTTAGGAGTATCAGGAGCTTTTTTAGCTATCTCACTTTTCTATCTAAATGTGTTATTTGATATTCCATTGATTGCTCTCCTGATAGTTGGATATGTATTGAGTAGTATCCCTGTTGGTTATTCATTTATGTATCAATATATAAAAAAGTTTCCTAGAATTTTGTTGGAAAGCTCTATGTTAGATTGTAATAATGGTTTTGAAAGATTTAGATATATTGAGTTTCCTATTTTGAAAAATCTATTTCTATCAGCATTTTTACAGATATTTGCCATTGTATTTGGAGAGTTTACAATAGGTTACACTATGCAGCTAGAGGACCTGTTTCCTGTGGCATCACTGGTAAACTATTCAATGGTAGCAAATAAAAAATATTTGGAAAGTGCTGCTTTTAGTTCAGTTATTTTAATTGTTGTGTTTATGTTTTTTATTATTGGAGAATATTTTAAAGATAAAGAGTAGTTTTAGGGGGTAAAAATGGTTAATTTTGCAATAATTGGAACAAGCTCAATAAGTGAAAAATTTATTGGAGCATTAAAAAATAGTGGTAAATGCAATCTTTATGCACTACTTTCAAGAAGCGAATCAAAGGGAAAAGAGTTTGCTAAAAAACATGGAATTGAAAAGGTATATACAGATATTAATGAGATGCTAAAGGATGAAAAAATAATTGCTGTATATATAGCCTCACCAAATGGAAAGCATTTTGAACAGACAAAATTGGCTTTAGAGGCTAAGAAAAATGTTATCTGTGAAAAACCTATTGTGCCAAGTGTTGAGGAGTTTGATATATTGGTAGATTGTGCTAAAAGAAATGGTATTGCTCTTATGGAGGCAATGAGACCAACATTGAACCCTAATTTTAAAATAATTAAAGATAGTTTAGGGAAAATAGGGGATATTAGACAATTTATGCTGAAATATTGTCAATACTCATCAAGATATGATCTTTTAAAAGCTGGAGAGGTAACAAATATCTTTAATAAAGAGATGAAAGGGGGATCTCTCTATGATATAGGAGTTTACCCATTGTATTTTGCTATTGCAATGTTTGGAGAGCCAGAGGAGTATTTTGGATATAACTATATATTAGAAAGTGGTGTAGATGGTTGTGGCTCAATTCTGTTAAAATATGGGGATAAAATAGGGAATATTTCATACTCTAAGATAACTGATGAGAGATCTCAAAGTGAGATTTTAGGAGAAAAGGGATCTATTGTAATAGATAAGGTTTCACAAGTTAAAGGGTTAAAAATTAAATATAGAGATGGAAAAGAGGAAAATATAGAACTGGAAGTAGCTGAAAATGATATGATTTATGAGATAGATGAATTTGTAAATCTTATTAAAAAAGGTGAGATTGAATCTAAAGTAAATAGTTTTGATATATCGAGAAAAGTTGTAGAGATAATGGAAAAACTAGCTAATAGATAGGTGGATTATGTGGGGGATATTTAAAAAGAGGGATAGAGAAAAGGCAGTAGATGAGGATAGAATTTTTACAAGAAAGATAGATAAAGAAAATCTACTGAAAAAAGATTTAAAAAGAGAGCTAGAAAGAAATATTAAAAATTTAGAGAAGAGAGAGGTAAAAGAGATTGATACCTCTCTTTTAAACAAGAATTACAAGATTGACTATAAAAATTCTCTCAACGAAGAGCAACTAAAGGCATTGACTTCGATAGAGGGGCAGTATTTGGTGATAGCTGGGGCAGGATCTGGAAAAACAAGAACTATAATATATAGAACAGCTTTTTTATTGGAGCAAGGGATAAAAGAGGAAGAGATTTTAATGGTAACCTTTACTAGAAAAGCTGCTGATGAGATGAAAAGCAGATTGGAAGATCTACTTGAAAGGGATATAAAAGTTGAGATTGGGACATTTCATTCTTTTTGCATGAAATTAATGGGAAAAAATAGAAATCTATTTAATTTGGAAAAAATTATAGTAATAGATGAGAAAGAGAAAAAAAGTATTATAGGGGTAATTATTAGAGAGAAAAGATTAAAATTAGAAATTGGAAAAGAGAGGGTTTTAAATATAATTGAGGGGCTAGAAAAGGGAAAAAATATAGATGATATCCTTACTGAAAAGGAGAAAGAGTACAAGGAACCTCTTGAAAACTTAATAAGAGATTATAAAAAATATAAGAAGATCAATAGGTTGTTTGATTTTAATGATCTAATAGATAAAGTCCTTATAAAGCTAAAAAGTGACATTGATTTTAGAAGATATCTTCAGAAAAAATACAGATATATAATTGTTGATGAGTACCAAGATACAGATAAAAAGCAGAGGGATATATTGAAGATGATCTGTGGAAAAGATGGGAACTTAATGGTAGTTGGAGATGATTATCAAAGTATATATGGGTTTAGAGGGGCAGAGTTTGAAAATATTTTAAGATTTAATGAGGATTTTCCCAATAGTTACCTTATAAAGTTAGAGAAAAATTATAGAAGTACAGAGGAGATAGTGGAGTACTCCAATAAGATAGCCTCTAAATTTCATCTGAAATATAATAAGGTTTCAAAATCTACTGGGAGAAAAGGGGGTAAACCTAATATTTTAAAATTTAAAGATGAAAATCTCCAAAATAGATTTATAGTTGAAAAGATATTGAAGTTTCAGAAAAATGGAATAAAATATGGTGATATGGCTATTATTTACAGGGATAGATATAGTGTAATTAAGTTGGAAAAACTTCTATTGGAAAACAGTATTCCATATGAAAAGAAGATAGACAACAGTGTTCAAGATTTTGAAGTTGAACTATATCTAAAACTTTTAAATCTCAAGAGAGAGCCTAAAAATATTCTTTATTGGAAAGATATTTTAGAATATATTCCTAAAAATAGTAAGATCTCTATTTTTGATATATTAGATGGAAAAGAGAAAAATTCAAAGATTTTAAAAATATGTAAATGGTTAGAAAATGATTATACTTTAGAAGAGAGTTTGAAAATATCTATAAATTTAATGAAAGATATTGTTCAAGATAGAGTACTGAAATTTGAAAAGATATTTGATATAAACTCAAAAATTAATCTAAATATCAATTTAGAAAACTATATTAAAGAGTTTAATAGATATTTAACTAAAAAAGATAGTAATGATAAAGTAGCTTTGATCTCTGTACATAGTTCAAAGGGGCTAGAGTGGAAGGTTGTTTTTATTCCTATGATGTTAGAGGGGATTTTTCCAAGTAGTTTAAGTGGAGAGAATTTAGAAGAGGAGAAAAGGTTGTATTATGTAGCTTGTAGTAGAAGTAAGGAGTTTTTGTATCTGCTCTATCCAGAGTACTTTTATGAGAAGTTGGGGTATTTTAATAAAAAGTCCTCTTTTTTAAAGTTTTAGCTAAATTTTAATACAAAAGTATTTTTAAGTTATGTGATATAAGGCTCCTAACTATCTAACAAAGTAGCTATGATAAATAAAAAAATCCTCAGTAGAGATACTGGGGATTTTTTAGTCCACAAACCCCGTAGGGTGTAAGGTCAGAATTAATTATGTTTTTTAATCCACCATACAATAAGGAAAACCACCCCAATAAAAAGAATAGCTCCGCCATCCAAATTGATAACTGGATTTGAAATAATTATGTTCATTTCTGAACCTCCACAAAATAATGTTATAACTACTATCTACAAAGTTCATCAAAACTTTATAGACATGAAATAAGCTTTCACGGCGGAGTGAAAGCTTATCTCATTGATGATTATATAACAATTATTTTGTGCCCTTTAGGGTACTTTAATTATAACAACTATCTTTCAAAAAGTCAAATTGTAGAAAATAAAATTACTAAAATAAAGTTTTAATGAAATATTCATATTATATAATAAAATAAGCCTTCACTGAAGTGAAAGCCTATCTTAAATCTATTAATCATTTAATTTAAGTACAGATACAAATGCCTCTTGTGGTATTTCAACATTTCCTATACTCTTCATTCTTTTCTTTCCTTCTTTTTGTTTTTCAAGAAGTTTTTTCTTTCTTGTGATATCTCCACCATAACATTTAGCGATAACGTTCTTTCTAAATGCTTTAATAGTTTCTCTAGCTATTATCTTAGAACCTAAAGCAGCTTGAATAGGGATTTCAAACTGTTGTCTAGGGATAACATCTTTTAGTTTTTCACAGATAGCTCTTCCTCTTGAGTAAGCTCCATCTTTATGAGCAATAAATGAGAAAGCATCCACAGGTTTACCAGAAACTAAGATATCAACCTTAACAAGATCAGATTCTTTATACCCTACAAGTTCATATTCAAAAGAAGCATAACCTTTAGTTCTTGATTTTAACTTATCATAGAAATCTATTACAATTTCAGCTAGTGGAAGCTCATAAGTAAGAAGTGATCTAGTATCATCAATATAGTCCATACCGATGAAAATACCTCTCTTCTCTTGACAAAGTTCCATTACATTTCCAACATACTCTTTAGGAACAATTACCTTACCTCTAATAAATGGTTCTTCAACTGAAACTCTACCCTTTCCAGCATCTGGAAACTCACAAGGGTTGTCTATTACAAGGACATCTCCTCTATCCATATTAACCTTGTATTCAACTGATGGAGTAGTAGAGATCAAGTCAATATCATACTCTCTTCTAAGTCTTTCAACAATTATCTCCATGTGAAGTAGTCCTAAGAATCCACATCTAAATCCAAATCCTAAGGCGATTGATGTTTCAGGAACGAAAGTAAGTGAAGCATCATTTAGTTGTAATTTTTCAAGAGCATCTCTCAGATCTTCATAATCATCAGTAAATAGTGGATAAATTCCAGCAAATACCATTGATTGAGCAGGTTTAAATCCAGCTAGCGGGAATATACAAGGCTCTTTTGCATTTGTAATTGTATCCCCAACTCTTGTATCGTGAATAGTTTTAACTCCTGTGATAATATATCCAACTGACCCAGATGTTAAAGCATCTTTAGGTTTCATTGTAGGTGAGAAAACTCCAACTTCTAAAACGTCAAACTCTTTTTCAGTAGACCAGATTTTAATTCTATCTCCCTTTTTAAGAGTTCCATCTAAGATCTTAACATAAGTGATAACCCCTCTGTAATCGTCAAATTTAGAGTCGAAAATCAGAGCTTTTAAAGGTGCTTCCACATCATATGCAGGAGCAGGAACTTTTTGAACAATAGCTTCAAGAAGATCTTCAATTCCAATTCCTGTTTTTCCTGAACACATAACAGCATCGTCAGCAGGAAGTCCAATTATATCTTCAATCTCATTTTTAACCTTTTCAGGATCAGCAGCTGGCAAGTCAATTTTATTGATAACTGGCACAACTTCAAGATCATTTTCAATAGCTAAATATACATTTGCTAGAGTTTGAGCCTCTACACCTTGAGCAGCATCAACAACAAGCAATGCCCCTTCACAAGCTGCTAGAGATCTTGAAACCTCGTATATAAAGTCAACGTGTCCTGGAGTGTCAATTAAGTTTAATTCATACTCAATACCATCTTTAGCTGTGTAATAAAGAGTAACAGCTTGAGCTTTTATAGTAATTCCCTTCTCTCTTTCAAGTTCCATAGAGTCAAGAAGTTGCTCTTTCATCTCTCTTTTAGCAACAGTTCCTGTAAATTCAAGAAGTCTATCTGCTATTGTAGATTTTCCGTGATCTATATGAGCAATAATCGAAAAGTTTCTTTTGTGCTTTTGCAACATAGTTTCTATTTCCTCCTAAATCGTTTTATATCTTACATAATATTATAAAAGAATTTCCAAATCTTGTAAATACAAATTTATCAAATAAGGTTAATTTTATAGAATTTTTTAAATTTAACTATAACTTTATAATTATATCAGTTATCCTTATAAAAGTCAATATTTGGCAATGTTTGAGGGGAAAGAAAAGATTGATTATCTACAATTAAAAAAATTTAAATATAAAATTCTATCTGATTATCAACTAGAGATAATAAAAAAACATTTTCTATAAAATGCGACTTCTCTCATTAATATGTCTTTTTTTATAAATGAAATAAAAGTTATTCACTAAAATGTCACAATTTTGTAATAGAATATTAAAATATAATTAAATTTTTAAGGAGGATAAAGTGAATAAACTGCTTATAATTATCTCTTCAATTTTGCTAGTTTCTTGTAGCTCTGTGGACAGTGAAAAGAAACAGGCACTTAGAATGAAGAGTTTAGCTGATAAAGAAAATGAAAGTAAAAAATATTTTCAACAGTACAACAACACATTGACTTTAGATAGAGCTATTCAGTTAAGTGTTGAAAGAAACCTCACTTTAAAAACAAAAACTATTGAACAGGAGATAGCTAAGTTAGATAGAAAGATAGCTTTTGGAAATTTTCTACCTAAGGTATCTTTAGGGTATAGCTACACTATGTTAAATGATAAGATTATGGGAGAAACAAAGGATACTGCTCTACCTATACCACTTCCAATATCTCTTGGACTGGAAACAAGATTGGTAGATAAAAACCTTTCTCTTTTCAGTGTAAATGCTCAAATGCCTATTTTTGTCCCTGCCACTTGGTTTTTGTACAGTGCTAGACAAAAGGGTGAGGATATCTCATCTCTAACTAGAGATTTAACAGAAAAGATGATAAAACTCCAAACTATTGGACAATATCACTATATTTTAGCCCTTGAATCTGAAAAGGAGTATCTAAAACAGGAGCTAGAATCTGCTAAGGAGTTTAACAGAAGTGCTAAAATTGCTTTAGAGGCTGAGGCAATACTTCCTTGGGAGTATGAGGGAACTGAGCAAATTGTTCAGATGAGAGAGTTTGCATTAAAACAAAATGCAAGAGATTTACAGTCAGCAAAAATGTCCCTTATGAATAATTTAGATATGTATCCATTGTTAGATTTTCAACTTGAGAAACCTCAATACAATGAGGATGTAAAGATGCCAACATTGGAAGAAACTATCTATGAGGCTCTTAAAAATAGTGAGCTTATACAGATTAGAGAGGGAGCAGAGGATATAAGTAAAGATGTGACTAAAATTGCTATTAGCAACTTCCTACCTAAGATTGTTTTAACTGGTGGATACTTTAATACAAGTAATGCTGCTCTTACAGATCCAGACTTTTTTATGGGAACTTTAGGGGGAATGTTCTCTATTTTCAATGGTTTCCAAAATGTGTATGAATACAAAAAAGCTAGAAAAAATCAGGAAATCGCCTTTATAAAACGTGAAGAGGAGATAATGAAAGTTATCTTTGAAACTGTAAATGCTTACAATAGTTTAGAGAGTAGCAGAGAAGAGAGGGATATTGCCCTTAAAAACTTTGCTGTAAGCACAGGTAGATTCAATCAAAAGAAACTTGAAAAGGAAACTGATTCCATAGATAATTGGGAATATATTCAAGGGGTGGCTGAGTTTGAAAAGGCTCTTAGTTTAAAGGAAAAAGCAGAGTATAAATATAGAGTTTCCCTAGCTACTCTCAATATGCTAACTGGAAAAGATATTTTTGCCAAAGGAGAGAAGAAAGATGAAAAAACTAAATAGTAAAATTTTAATAGTGGCAGCAGCTATGTTGTTAATAGCTGGGTGTGGAAAAGATGAGAAAGTTGAAGAGGTGATTCGCCCTGTAAAAGTTGTAGTTGCTGGGGGAGATCAAGCTACTGAAGATATTGTATTTTCTGGTATTACAGTGCCTAGCAAAGAGACAATTCTATCCTTTAAAATAGCTGGTCCCATAGCAAATATCAATTTAACTCAAGGGCAAAAAATCAAAAAAGGTGAAATTGTAGCTGAAATGGATACACGTGATTACAAGGTTAATCTTGAAGTGTACAAAAAGAAGTATGATGCTGCCAAGGCTGCCAGTGATAATGCAACTTTCCAGTACAATAGAGCTGAAAAGATGTATAAAGGTGGAGCTATGTCTAAAAAGAATTTTGATATGGTGACTGCTCAAAAGAAAGCTGCTATCTCTATGTTGAAAGAGGCTGAACAAGGGGTGGCAAATGCTACTAATAAGTTGAAAGATACGCAGTTAAAAGCTCCATATGAAGGGTATATCTCTAAGAAGTTTGTGGACTCTGGAAGTGTGGTAAATGCAGGTACTCCAATAGCTGTAATCACTGCTGAGAAAGCTCCAGAGATAAATATCAGTGTAGCTGGTAAGGATATTAAACTTTTAGAAAATATCTCTGAAGCTATTTTTATTCCTAATGATACTCCAGATAAAACTTACTCTTTGACATTGAAAGAGATTGGAAAAAATCCAGAGTTTGCAAAGATAACTTATCCAGCAGTTTTTGAGATAAAAGGTGGAGATGATATTAGAGTTGGAAGTAGTGGAAAGGTTATTGTAAAATCAAACATTGATGATAGAAAAGAGATTTTTATCCCTGTGACTGCTCTATTTGAAAACAATGGTAGCAAAGTATATATATTTGAAAATGGTACAGCAGTTGCCAAAGATGTAAAGATAGGAAATCTTAAAAATGATGGAACTATTGAGATTCTTGAGGGGCTAAAAAAAGATGATAAGGTTATAAGTGCAGGGGTTAATAATATAGTTGATGGAGAAAAGGTTAAACTTCTTCCTGAGCCTAGCAAAACAAATGTTGGAAATATAATGTAGAGGTGAGGAAGATGAGTATAATTGATTATTCTATAAAAAATAGGGTTGTAACTATCTATCTTACAGTGATTTTAATAGTTGGTGGAATACTTTCCTATGTGAAATTAGGGAAGTTGGAAGATCCAGAATTTAGGGTAAAAGAGGCTATTGTTTTAACTCTATATCCTGGAGCAAACCCTCACCAAGTTGAACTTGAGGTAACTGATGAGATAGAGAGTGCATTGCAACAGATTGGGCATACTGAGTATATTGAGAGTATGTCAAAGGCTGGATATTCAGAGGTTAAAATCAAGCTAAAAGAGGATCTAAAAGCTGAAGTTATAGATCAATATTGGGATAATGTTAGAAAGAAGATAAATGATGTACAGAGTAAACTTCCTACTGGAGCACTGCCATCTATTGTAATGGATGATTACGGAGATGTATATGGAATGTTCTTTGCTATTACAAGTGATGGATATTCAACAGAGGAGCTTAACGATTATGTTACATATATTAGAAGAGAACTTCAAGGGCTTTCAGGTGTATCAAAAACAACTGTTTATGGAAAAGTGGACACAGCAGTTGAGGTACTTATTGATAGAGAAAAGGTATCTGCTCTTGGAATAAATGAAAAGTTGATAGTTGCATCTTTCCTATCTCAAAATCTTCCTGCATATAGCAGTGGTATGGAGCATGGAGATCTGAAGATAAGAGTAAATATTAATGAGGGGTTCAACTCTTTAGATGATATTGGAAACTTAGTTATCTTCTCTAAAGATAATTTAAGAGGGGGAGAAGAGGTTGTACTTCTTAAAGATATTGCAACTATAAAGAAATCTCAAGTTACACCTATTAGAAACAAAATGAGATATAATGGTAAAGAGGCTATGGGGCTTATGCTCTCTCCTGAAACAGGTACTAACGTAATTGATACAGGTAAACAGATTGAGGAGAAGTTACAAGAGATAAAATCTAATCTTCCTAAGGGGATTGAGATTGAGAAAATCTACTATCAGCCAGAGCTTGTAACAACAGCTATTGGGCAGTTTGTAAGCAACCTTGTAGCATCAGTTGTGGTAGTTGTTGGGGTTCTGTTATTTACAATGGGAATGAGAAGTGGACTTATTATTGGAAGTGGGCTTATCCTTTCAATTTTAGGTACATTGATATATATGTTAGCAGTTAAGATGGATATGCAGAGAGTTTCTCTAGGTTCATTTATAATTGCAATGGGAATGCTAGTTGACAATGCTATTGTTATTGTTGATGGGGTTCTTGCAGATATGGAAAAAGGTGAGGAGAGATACACTTCATTGACTAAAACAGCTAAGAAAACAGCTATCCCACTATTGGGAGCAACAGTTATAGCTGTAATGGCATTCTTACCAATGTATTTGATGCCAACAGATGCTGGGGAGTATATCTCAAGTTTATTCTGGATAATGGCTGTTTCATTAGGGCTTAGCTGGGTTCTTGCTCTTACTCAAATCCCTGTGTTCTGTGATCTTTTCCTACAAGTTAAAAAGAGAGAGGAAAAAGGGAAAAAAGAGAAGTTCTTTGAGTTTTGTCACAATTTCTTAGAAAAAGTTTTAGCACATAGAATGTTATCTCTAGGTGTCGTAATTGGAGCATTTGTATTTTCAATGATACTTTTTACAAGATTACCTATTACATTTTTCCCAGATTCAGACAAAAAAGGTTTTGTTGTCAATCTTTGGTTGCCAGAGGGAACATCTCTGAACAAAACTGATGAGATAAGTAAGATTGTGGAAAATGAGATTTTAAAAGATGAAAATGTAACTGTTGCTGCTGGAGCTGTTGGTGGCTCACCGTCGAGATACTATGTAGCAACTATTCCAGAGCTACCTAATGAAAGTTTCTCACAAATAATTGTAGCTGTTAAAGATCTGGAAAGTGTAAATAGAGTTGGAAAAAATATTAAGAAATTTGTAAATGAAAATATCCCTGATGCAAGGGTTGAAATTAGAAAATATGTAAATGGTATCCCTACTAGATACCCTGTTGAGCTTAGAATCTCTGGAGCTGATCCATATGTGTTGAGAGAGCTTTCAAAGAATGTTATGGATATTATGAGAAAGACACCTCACACAGAAAATATTCAAACAGATTGGAAAAACAAAGTTTTAACTTGGGCTCCTAAATTGGCTCAAAATGTAGAGAGAAAGAATATGATCTCTCCTATGGATGTGGCTAATTCTATAAGCAAGGCAACTGATGGAGTTACTATTGGTAAGTACAAAGAGGGAACAGAGCTTATGCCGATAGTTATTAGAGAGAAATCTGGTGGACAACAGATTGATGTAAATAGTATTGGGCAGATTCCTGTTTGGGGGCTTGGATTGAAAAATCTACCTCTTAATAAGATAATTGAAAAAGAGGAGCTTAAATGGGAAGATCCTGAAATTCACAGAAGAAATAGAGTTAGAACAATTACTGTTCAATGTGATGTGAAAGATGGACAAACTGCTGAAAGTGTTAGAAAGATGATAGCAAAAGAGGTTGAAAAGTTAGATATCCCAGCAAATTACAAACTTGAATGGGGTGGAGAGTACTATGAACAAAATAAAAATGTTTCTGCTGTACTTTCATCTGTACCACTACAAGCTATTATAATGTTCTCTATATGTGTATTCTTATTTGCTAGTTTAAGAGATCCATTTATAATATTTGTTATCCTGCCACTTTCATTTATTGGAATTGCTCCAGGGTTATTTATTTCTGGACGTTCATTTGGATTTATGTCTATAATTGGAGCTATCAGTTTAAGTGGTATGATGATTAAGAACTCTATTGTACTGATTGATGAGATTAAATATGAGATCAATATTGAGAAAAAAGATCCATATACAGCTGTAATTGATTCTGCTGTAAGTAGAATTCGTCCTGTTTCTATGGCATCTGTAACAACAATTTTTGGTATGTTGCCACTTGTGTTTGATCCACTTTATGGGGATATGGCTATTACAATAGTGTTTGGACTTACAGCATCTACAATGCTTACATTGTTTGTAGTTCCACTTTTATATGCTATGCTTTATAAAATCAAGAAAAATGATTGATAAAATAAATGTTATATAATTTTAGTACACATTATTTTAGAAAAATTACACAATATTTAAAAATAATATTAAATTTTATTTTTGTCACACAATTGTCACAATTAGATGTTATATATTATATATAAAATCTTTCCCCAAGATATTTTATAGAGAAAAGGGTTTGCAATTTCGGTTGCAAACCCTTTTTGATTTCTAGTTTTTAATACTATTTCTCATTTTTTGTAAAATCGTCGCAAACCCTTATTTTACTCTTGATATTTTACCCGTAAGAACATCGTAAGAACACTCTAAGAAAAAATTAAATTTTTGAAAAAGCACATTTTATAAGACTTTGAACACTTGAATAAAATTACACTAAAAATCTGTAAGAACATTTTTGAAAAATTTTCTTAATTTTTTTTAGTAATAAAAAACAGGAACTAAATTTTGTAATTTTATTTATCTATTATATACTCTTTTATAATTCCAATATCTTCTCTCATTGCCTTTTGTTGCTCAAAAATTGTTTTAGTTCTCTCTGTAATCAGCAACTCTAAGTTATTTCTTTTCTCTGTTAAAAGTTCTTGTTGCTTCCCACAATCTTCTCTATCCATTTTCTTATCCAATAAACTCATTAAATATCTATGATAGGCAAATATGCCACCTATAATGGTTATTGAAACTGTTATCATTTCTATTAAATTCATTGTACCCCCTCAGATGTCTTTTCAAATATTGCTTTAAAAATCTCATCATCTACTTTACTATCAGTTCTCTTAACTAGCTCTCTTAATAGTATAATAACTATTTTTTCAATAGCTATAGTTCCAAACCACTTACAAATGAAATATTTGAGAAATTTTATAACTACATTCATTAAATCACTCACCTTTAGCTAATTCAATGTGAGGTTTATCCCAACCCCAATCATACCCAAAAACTAAATTTACTCCTAATTGTTTTCCAGCTAATTCAAAAGTATCTCTTAACTTTTTCCAACGTGGATCATTGCTACTATCTGTATTTTTCCAACCTACATAATAAATATCAACTGCTCTTCCTAACTGGTGATTAGATTTTTTTGTTATCCCATCAAGTTTAGAAGTCCCTTTTTTGAAATATTCTTGTTGTTTTTCAGTTGTTCTAAGTCCTTCGTTTACCCAAAAGTCTACCTCTGAAATTGCTAAGGCATACCCAACTACTGCTATTAATTTGTGATTTACACCTTTGAGGTTCTCTCTTGTTCTATTACTTGCTTTATTCATAATATTTAACCTCCTAAAAATTATTTTTTAACCTCGTAATTTTGATTATATGGAACTTTTAAAGCATTTGACTGTAGATAAGATACTACTTTTTTATAATAATGTCAGCAATTTAAAAATTTCTGTCCTTTCAAAGTTGGTGACATATATGTTACAACTAATTC
>ERZ773142.231-NODE-231-length-63528-cov-28.0055_pt1 | contig 63528 bp, 57 predicted proteins | sample MGYA00580853_ERZ773142 | MGnify/ENA primary metagenome ERZ773142 (study PRJEB29015, sample SAMEA2737862) | human gut metagenome | biome: human gut; feature: human-associated habitat; material: faeces | place: China | collected 2012 ... | reverse complement strand
ATCTGCCTTGGGAGCAGAGGGCCGCAAGTTCGAATCTTGCTATTCCGACCATTATTGTTGGGCTGTCGCCAAGCGGTAAGGCAACGGACTTTGACTCCGTCATGCGCTGGTTCGAATCCAGCCAGCCCAGCCACTTATAATGAATTTAACTCCTTATTTTAAGGAGTTTTTTTATTTACTTAACAAAAGTATAAATTTCTCCATCTTCAGGAATAAGTATATCGTGAACTATTCCTTTTTCACTTAATCTTTGATACATTACCTCTCTTGTTATAGATCCATGAGCTACATTATCTAAATGAGATACAATAATTTTGGCATTAGGTATTAATTTATGAATAGTTGCTACAGCTTCATCATCCATAATTAGATGTCCAAATGTAGTAAGTTCTGCATCAGCTCCATTTACAACTATAATATCAGGGTTATAAAAATTTATTGCTCTTTTTACTCCTTCATACATAATAGTATCTCCTACAAAATATAGAGTAGGTTTATTTTGAGATTCAAAAATAACTCCACTAGATTTCCCACAAGGCAATAATGAACCATGTATTCCTTCTATTTTAGTAAGTTTTATATCATCAACTATATTACCAGTCTCTTGTAATATTCTAATATCTTTAAAATTTAAACTCTTAATAAATTCATAATCTTCTTCGTTTTGAACAAAAATGGGAGTATTTCTATCTAAAACTTCATTATAATAGTTTAAATCAAAATGATCTGGATGAACATGAGTTAATATATAATAATCTACTCCGTCTAAAATCTCTTTAATAGAGAAAGGGAGCTCACACATAGGCATGGGAATATTTGCTCTTTCAGGATCAACAGGATTAAATCCTGTATTTAAAGAATTGAAACTACCCATAGCTCCTTTAGGTGCTAACCATGGATCAATAAGAAAAATCTTTCCATTATAATTTGCTTTTATAGTAGCATTACGTATCTGTTGAATTTGAACCTTTGTCCAATCTTTATTTAATTTCATTAAAAAACCTCCATCTGAATTTAATTTTTATTGACACTGTGACAATAAACTTATTATAATAGCTATTGTAAATAATTAACAATTACAATTTTTAGTAATCAGTATTTTTATTTACAGATAGAAAAAAGTGTAAAGGATTTATAAAAATGGAAAAAAAGAGAGAAGATAGAAGAAGTAAATATACACGTATGATAATTAAAGATAGCTTTTTAAACTTATTAAAGGAAAAAAGTTATGATAAAATAAGTGTTTCTCAAATTTGTAAAAATTCAGAGATTACTAGAACAACTTTTTATTTACATTATAGTAATTTAGATGACGTTCTATTAGAAACATTGGAAGAAGCTTTAGAAATATCTAAAATTTCTATGAATTTTGAAAAAAGTAGTACAAATATTTTTATAGATAATGATGTTATTCCATTGTGTCAAAGAACAGCTACTAATCCTAAGTATAATGTTTTATTTTTAGATCCAATTCTTTCAGATTATATTGCTAAAAGGTTATATGCTTATGAAAAAAAAGAAAGAATAAAACAGTTACAAGAAGTTTTTAAATTGACTAAGTTTGAGGCAGAAAAAATTTATACTTTTGTATTTTTTGGAAGTTTTGCAGTAAATAAATCTTTAGAATGGATAAAAAATGATAATTGGGATAAAACTCAAAATTTAATAAAAGATTTTATAAAATATGGTCTTTTAAAAAAGAATTTATAACGACTAAAAAGAATCATAATTTTAATAAATTTGAAGTTAGAGAGGTAATTATTTTGATTATAAGAGAAGAAAGAAAAGAAGATTATGATATAGTGTATCATGTTATAAAGGAAGCTTTTACAACTGCTGAATATACAGATGAAAATGAACAAAATTTAGTTGTTAATTTAAGAAATAGTAAATCATTTATTCCGAAATTATCTCTTGTTGCTATTGAGGATGAAAAAATTGTAGGATATATTCTTTTTACAAAAGCATTTGTTAATAGTATTGAGGTTCTTGCACTTGCTCCACTGTCAGTATTACCAAAGTATCAAAATAGAGGAATTGGATTATCTCTAATAAAAGAAGGGCATAGAATTGCACACGAGTTAGGTTATAGATATTCAGTTGTTTTAGGATATTCTGAATACTATCCAAAAGTTGGTTATATTCCTGCTAGTCAATATGGGGTAGAAGCACCATTTGAAGTTGAGGATAAAAATTTTATGGCAATCTGCTTTGATGAAAATGGAGATAAGTTAAATGGAATTATAGAGTATGATAGAGCTTTTGGAATCTAAATAAAAAAGGCTCTTTTTTGAAGAGCCTAAAAAACTAATATCTATATGTTTTTTTATCGTTTTTAATTCCAGAAGTATCAAGTTCAAGTTTTATTAACTTATATCCATTTCCTAGATTAGAACTTATAGCTTTATTGATTTCATTACTTATTTTTTTAGCATATTCATCATAGTTAGCAGTATTGACTTCAGAACCTACAGCAAATTCAACATCCACTTCAACAGCCTTGTCATGTTCAATATCCACCTCTATCTCTTTTACATTTATTCTCTTATTTTGCTCTAGCACAGGGAAATTTTTATATAATTCACTTGTTAAAATTGCTTCCTCTTTATCAAAACTTCCAGCTAATGCTATTGTTGACAAGATCCCAAATAAACCAAATACTATTTTTTTCATTTAAAATCCTCCTTTGTTGCGTTTAGAATAAAGTTTTATTTACCACAACATTTTTTATATTTTTTTCCACTTCCACAAGGACAAGGATCGTTTCTTCCAATTTTATTTTCATTAATTCTTGTAGAAGTTATAGGCAACCATTTTTGATAAAACCAAACTCCATTTTTCTTAACAAAATAACTTCTTTCATGGTGGACTATTGTTTTTCCATTTTCAATATAAGTAGCTTTAAATTCTACAATACCATCATTATCATTTTCTCCACCTTTAGTAGTAGAAATTATTTCAAGCCCTAACCATTGAGATTCTCTAGCCCATTTTTCACACTCTGCCCAATCTATACCTTCAGTGTTATCAGGATCATGACTCTCTTTTATAAATTCCATATCACATGTTTCATAAGCATGATATCTTGCTCTCATAAGTTCTTCAGCTGTTTTTATTTCACTTAATTTCATTTTTTTCCCTACCTATCTTTATTATTCTAAAAATCTAAAAAAATCTTTTTTATTTTATAATTTTATTTTATACTCTTTTTATCAACATTGCAAGAAATTTTTAATAAAAAAATGGCTATTAAAAATAATAGCCACTTAAAAATTCAACTTATTTTTTTAATTTAACTTTCATAATAAGGTCTCCAACTTTTACATCTTTACCTTTTGCAACTACATCTATCTCTTCAACAGCATCCATATTATTTATAATAACAGGAGTTTTTACAGATGGAGCTTTACTTTTTATAAGTTCAAGATCATACTCTACAAGTTTATCTCCAACATTAACATCACTACCATCTTCAGCTACTCTATTGAATCCCTCTCCTTTTAAAGATACAGTATCAATTCCAAAGTGAACAATCATTTCTAACCCATTTGGAGTTTCAAAGCTTGTAGCATGGTTAGTTTCAAATATTGTAATCTCCCCAGCTACTGGAGCATATACAGCACCTTCAGCAGGGTCAATAGCACATCCATCTCCAACCATTTTTTGAGCAAAAGCTGGATCAGGAACTTCACTTAGATCAATAACTTTACCATTTAATGGTGAATAGATTTCAAACCATTCTTCCTCTTTCTTTTTCTTAAATAAATCAAAAAATCCCATATTTTTCCTCCCTAGTATCATACTAAATATAATACTTTTATTTTATCCTTAATAATATTATTTCATATTTTCTTAAATAAATCAATATTTTATTAAATATTATCTGGTTGAATAAAAAACAGAAATATTTTTTTTATAAAAGGAAAGTAACGAAAATGGAGTAATAATAATATAGATTGAAAAAGTTACAAAAAATGTTTGAAAATAGTTGACAAAAAATTAAAAGTGTTCTATAATCAGAATATACAAAATAGTTATCATTACAAATTAGTTATTGTTATTCGATTGAGGAGGAGGTTTGGTTTTATGAATCAAAATAAATTTACAGAAAATTCATTACTTGCTTTAAGTGAAGCACAAGCTATGGCAATGAAATTTAGACAACAAAGTATAAAACCTGAATTCTTGGCTCTTGCTCTCTTGAAAAATAGTGAAGGGCTTATTCCAAGAATAATGGAAAAGCTTGAACTTAATCTGAACTATATAATAGGACAGATAGAGAACGAAGTTAATAAATTTCCTAGAATTGAAGGAAATAATTTAGGAGATGTAACTTTAGATCAAAGTACTCATAGAGTGCTTATTGAAGCAGAAAATCTTATGGAAAAACTTGGTGACTCTTATATCAGTGTAGAACATCTATTCTGGGCTTTGATAAAAGAGATGTCACTATTGAGAAAACTTGGAATTGATGAGAAAAAATATGAAGCTGCAGTAAAAGAGATTAGAGGAAATCAAAAAGTTGATTCTCAAAATCCAGAGGCAACATATGAAGTTCTAGAAAAATATGCAAGAGATTTAGTTGAACTTGCTAGAAAAGGTAAAATTGACCCAATTATAGGTAGAGATAGTGAGATAAGGAGAACAATTCAAATTATTTCAAGAAGAACTAAAAATAATCCTATTTTAATTGGTGAACCTGGGGTAGGTAAAACTGCTATTGCTGAGGGACTTGCTCAAAGAATCTTAAATGGTGACGTTCCAGAATCACTAAAAGGTAAAAAACTATATTCTCTAGATATGGGAGCTTTAATTGCAGGAGCTAAATTTAGAGGAGAGTTTGAAGAGAGATTAAAAGGTGTACTAAAAGAAGTTGAAAGTTCAAATGGTAATATAATCCTATTTATTGATGAGATTCATACAATAGTAGGAGCTGGTAAAACTGATGGAGCAATGGATGCTGGAAATATATTAAAACCTATGCTTGCAAGAGGAGAAGTTAGAGTAATCGGTGCTACAACTATTGATGAGTATAGAAAATATATTGAAAAAGATGCTGCTCTTGAAAGAAGATTCCAAATAGTTATGGTTGATGAACCAACTGTTGAAGATACTATCTCTATTTTAAGGGGACTTAAAGAGAAATTTGAGATGTATCATGGTGTAAGAATTTCAGACTCTGCTATTGTATCAGCAGCAACATTAAGTAATAGATATATTGCTGATAGACAACTACCAGACAAAGCTATTGACTTAATTGACGAAGCAGCAGCTATGATAAGAACAGAGATTGACTCAATGCCAGCTGAACTAGATGAACTTACTAGAAAAAGTATGCAATTAGAAATAGAAAAAGAAGCATTAAAGAAAGAAACAGATCAAGGATCTAAAGATAGATTGGAAATTCTTGAAAAAGAATTAGCTGAGATTAACTCTAAAAAATCTCTTTTAAAATCTCAATGGGAACTTGAAAAGAGAGATATTACAAAGGTAAAAGAGTTAAAAGAGGAAGCTGAAAAAGTAAAACTTGAAATGGAACAAGCTGAAAGAAATTATGATTTAAGTAAACTTTCAGAATTAAAATATGGAAAATTAGCATCTATTGAAAAAGAGATAAAAGAACAACAAGCTAAACTTGATGCTACATATGGAAGCAGTGGACTTTTAAAACAAGAGGTTACAGCTGATGAGATAGCAGATATTGTTTCAAAATGGACAGGTATTCCAGTAGCTAAATTAGCTGAAAGTGAAAAAGAGAAAATTCTTAACCTTGAAAACTCATTGAAAGAGAGAGTAAAAGGACAAGATGAGGCAGTAAAAGCTGTTGCTGATACTATGATTAGATCAAGAGCTGGACTTAAAGATAAAAACAGACCTATGGGATCATTTATATTCCTTGGACCTACTGGGGTAGGTAAAACTTATCTTGCAAAAACACTTGCTTACAATATGTTTGACAATGAAGATAATGTAATTAGAATAGATATGAGTGAATACATGGATAAATTCTCAACTACTAGATTAATTGGTGCACCTCCAGGATATGTAGGTTATGAAGAAGGTGGACAACTTACAGAGGCTGTAAGAACTAAACCTTATTCAGTAATACTATTTGACGAGATTGAAAAAGCTCATCCAGATGTATTTAATATCTTATTACAAGTGTTAGATGATGGTAGATTAACTGATGGACAAGGAAGAATAATCGACTTTAAAAATACTCTTATAATTATGACTTCAAATATTGGTAGTCAACTTATTTTAAAAGATATTACTCTTAAAGATGAAACTAAAGAGAAAGTTTTAGATCAATTAAAAGCTAATTTCAGACCTGAATTTTTAAACAGGGTTGATGAGATAATTATATTTAAAGCTTTAGATTTAGCATCTATAAAAGATATAGTAAGACTATCTTTAAAATCTGTAGAGGAAAAATTAAAAGACAGATATATTCAACTTAACTTCAGCGAACCAGTTGTTGAGTATTTAGCAACTAATGCTTATGATCCACAATATGGAGCAAGACCACTTAGAAGATATATTCAAAAACAATTGGAAACTTCTCTTGCAAAACTAATTTTATCAAATAAAATTAAAGAGAGAGATAAAGTTGATGTTGTTTTAGAAAATGGAGAGATAGAATTTAAAGTTCAACAATAAAATTAACATTGAAAGAAGAAAAAAATAATTGATATATTTAAAATAGCTAGTTAAAAAAGCTACATCCAAAATCTTAGAGATAAGATAGAGGGTGTAGTTTTTTTAAATAAATTAACTTTTATTTTTTAGTAGAAACTGTTATAATTCTATATATAATTTAACATAGAGAGGGTAAAGATTATGATAAAAGTTGGCGTTATTGGAGCAGGAAATAGAGGAAAAGATACTTATGCAAAATATATTTTAAATTGCACAGATGAAGCTAAAATTGTAGCAGTAGCAGAGCCTAATCCTTTAAAAAGAAAAGAGATGATAGAAGCTCATAATTTAAAATCTGAATTTGTATTTAATACTTGGGAAGATTTTTTAGAAAAAGATAAATTTTGTGATGCTGTGTTTATTACAACAAATGATGATATGCACTTTGAGCCAGTGAAATTAGCAATAAAAAAAGGTTATGATATTTTACTTGAAAAACCTATGTCAAATAAAGTTGATGAGTGTATAAATATAGTGAAAATGGCAGAAAAATATGGTGTAAAAGTAATGGTATGCCATGTATTGAGATATACTCCATTCTTTAGCAAATTGAAAGAGTTAATTGAAAGTGGAACTATAGGAGAAGTTGTTGATATTCAACACAATGAAAATATAGGAAACTACCACTTTGCTCATAGCTTTGTGAGAGGAAACTGGAGAAATTCAGATGAAACAAGTCCATTGATTTTACAAAAAAGTTGCCATGATTTAGATATTTTATCTTGGTTACTAGGTGGAAGTTCTTGCAAAAGAATAGCATCTTTTGGACAATTAAGACATTTTAAAAGAGAAAATGCACCTGAAGGATCAGCAGAAAGATGTTTAGATTGTAAATACCTAGATAGCTGTATCTATTCACCTAAAAAAATCTACTATAATAATTTAGGAGCATGGCCTACACTTGTAGCAACTGAAATTCAAACTAAAGAGGCATTAGAAGAATCATTGAGAACAAATAAATATGGAAGATGTGTTTATAAGTGTGATAACAATGTTGTAGATAATATGGTATCTATAATAGAGTTTGATAATGGAGTACATGTAACATTCAATCTATGTGCCTTTACAGATGAAGTATGCAGAACTATTAAGATCATGGGAACTAAAGGAGAAATTAGAGGAAATGACTTAAAAAATCATATAGAAGTATATGAATTTGGAAAAGGTGAAGGACGTTTTGCAAATGGAAAGAAAACAGAGATAACTCCAGATGTACTTTTAGGAGGACATGGTGGAGGAGATACTGGACTTATGCAAGACTTTATAAAACTATGTCAAGGAAAACTAGAAGACACAAGAACAAATCCAAAGGTATCTTTAGAGAGTCACATTATGGCTTTTGCAGCTGAAGAATCAAGAGTAACTGGAAAAGTTGTAAATATGGATGAGTTTGTAGGAAGATTTAATAAATAATGGAGATTAGCACCCAAAATTTTACTTAAAGTTTTGGGTGCTTTTATCTAAAGTAAAGAGTTTATTTTCTTGTAAAATTATAGGAGTAATGATATAATTTTAGTATTGTATAAATATTTATATGGAGGAAATGGGAATGTTTCAGTCGAAAAGTCCACTTTATTATCAATTAGCAGAAATAATTATCAATGATATAAAAGAAAAGAATTTACAAGAAAATGACAGAATTTTAACTGAAAGAGAGTACTGTGAAAAATATAATTTAAGTAGATCTACAGTGAGACAAGCTATTGCATATTTAGAGAAAAAAGGATATATATACAAAGTTCAAGGTTGTGGAACATTTGTATCCTCAAGAGTAATGAAACAAAAACTTCTTAAATTTTATAGTTTTACTGAGGAAGCAAAAAAACAGGGAAAAACTCCAAGTTCAAAAATCTTATCATTTAAAGAAAAAAAAGCTGATGAAAAAATTTGTAAAGAGTTAAATATAAATAGAGATGATAAAGTATATGAATTGCAACGTCTTAGATTAGCTGATGATGAAGTAGTTATGTATGAAAAAACATACCTATTAGAAAAGAAGATGCAAGGACTTTCAAAGAATATTTTATTAGAAAATCCTCTATATGATATACTTCAAAATAGATATAATATAAGTTTTACAAAGGCAACTGAGAGATTTTCTGTGCTTTTAGCTGATGAAAAGATTGCAGAAATTCTAACTATACCACAGGGAAGTCCGATTATAAGATTACAGAGATGGACATATGCTGGGATGGAGATAATAGAGTATACAGTAAGTTTAGTACGTGGAGATAGATTTGAATTTGAGGTAGAACTTGAAGAGAAATAGTGAGAATAAAAAATGTTGACGAGAGAATTTCAAGTCAACATTTTTTTGTTTAGTAATTTAAATATACAAACCCACCACCAAGAGAGGTAGAGTTTAACCATAATTCTAGATTAACTTTCTTTATAATATTTTCATCAAAAATATAGGCGTATAGAATATTATTAACAATATCATACTCAATGGAGAAGAGGACAACCCAATGCCAACGATCTAGATTTTCTTCAGCTCCACTACAAAGATTTAAAAAAGCTATAGGTTTATCATTTTCAAGTCCAGTTTTTAAGAAATTTACAAGAGTAGAGAAATTTGGACGATTATTTTTCTCTTCTGGGATATCGAGAACATTAAAACTTACATTTAAATTGTTTTCATCAAGATATTTTTTTAATTTATTACAAAATATAGAAGTTGTAGGGATACCTCTATGCTCAGGAGTTACAAAGTTCCACATCTCATCCATAAGAGCTAAGATATTAGATTTTAGAGGTGGAATTATAATTGAATGCTTATAGTTGTAATAATAGATAAGCATAGATGCTGTAGTAGGACCACAACCAGCAAGTCTTTGTCTTTCTCCATGATACCATTCTTGATTAGCAGAGAAATATATCTTTTCACTATTATCATCTTTTATTTTAAATATTTCATCATCTATTAAAGTTATTTTTTGTAACATAGTACACCTCCTAGCTGTATCATTATAAGAAAAGTTTATCACATAAAAAAAGAAAATAAAAGATAAAATAAAAACTACATCCTTTCTCATAAGAAAAAAGATGTAGCAAATTTTAGTTCTTATTAATAGTTTTCAGGAAACATCAGTCTTTCTACTCCCTCAATAATAATATGAAGGATCATCATATGAATCTCTTGAATTCTATCAGAAGTGTTCCCAGGGATTATAAACTCAAAGTCACAAGTTCCCTTTAATTTTCCTCCATCTTTTCCAAGTAGAACACAAGTTTTCATTCCTAACTTTTTAGCAGCCTCTACAGCCTTGATTACGTTGTTTGAGTTTCCACTAGTAGATATACCTATAAACATATCTCCAGACTTACCATAGGCTTCTACACCACGTGAGAATATAGAATCAAACCCATAATCATTACCAACACAAGTTATATGAGAAGAATCAGCAATAGCAATAGCAGGAAGAGCTCTTCTATCTCCTCTAAATCTACCAGTAAACTCCTCTGCAAAGTGCAAAGCATCACAGTTACTTCCACCATTTCCACAGATTAGCACTTTATTACCAGCATTGAATATATTAGCTAACTCCTTTGCTACCTTTTCAGTTTCTCTTCTCTCTTCCTCTTCTTTTATAAAATTTTCTAAAAGTAAAGCTTCAGTTTTATAAGAATCTATTAAGTTCATGCAACCTCCTAATATTGGATTTGATAATCTTGGATAAAGTTAATGAATTTAATAATTTGGATTAAGCTCTTCTTATCTTTAGTGATTACAACTTGATATCCATCTTTTACTTCATTAACAGTATAAATTACTTTAAACTCTCCATTTTTAATCTCTTTATGAACTGCATACATAGGAAGGATAACGTTTCCAATCTCCTCTCTAACCATTCCCTTTATAACCTCAAGGTTTCCTAAAACTGATATTTTTGAGTCAAAAGATATTCTGTATTTATCTTCAATAACAGCAATAGCTTCATTGTTATTAGGAATAGTTTCACGAGTAATAAGAGGATCTTTTGAAACACTTTCCATACTGTGATACTCTTTTTTACTAACAAGAACATAAGGCATCTTCTCAATAGTTAAAACCTCTAAGTTAGAATCTGTAATATGTTCCTCGTCAATAATTAAAATATCAAGATCTCCCTCTTTTAAAAGTTTTAAAAGATATGATTTTTCAGCAATTGTAATATCATACTCAATCTCTTCGTGAGCTTGAGAGAATCCCTTCATAAGTTTAGGAAGAAGTGGTTCACCAATAACAGAAGTAGCTCCAATAGAGATTCTAGCTCTATCTAGATCTATAATTCTAGATATCTCTTTCTCAGCTCTTTTTACTTTATCAAAGATATCTTCAGCCATCTTATAAAGAGCTTCTCCTGTATATGTAAGTTTTATTTTTTTTGAACTTCTATCAAAAAGTTTTGCATTTAGAATCTCTTCAAACTTTTTTACTTGAATAGAAACGGCAGATTGATTTATGTATAATTTACTAGCAGCTTTAGTAAAACTTTTTTCCTTAGCAACTTCATAGAATATTTTTAGATAATGTAAATCCACAATGATCACTCCCCAGAGAAATTATATATTTAATAAATTAACAACACATATTTATTTTATCATAAAAATCTAATATTTCATAATATTTTTGCAAATAAATAGAATTTTTTTTATAAAATTATTTAATAAAAATTATTTTTGTTTTAAAACAAGTTTTTTTGTTCTTTTATTTTTAGATTATTAATATTATTTTTCTTTGAAATAAAAATTTATTTTTTAAATGATAGAAAAATGTTTTAAGGCATTGTATATTCCAGCTTCATCAACAGAGGTTGTAATATAGTTAGCTACTTTTTTAACAGCTTCATTTGCATTTCCCATAGCCACTCCTATGCCAACATTTGAAAGCATAGTTATATCATTTTCTCCATCACCAAAAGCCATTGTTTCCTCTTTAGAAAAGCCATAAAATTCTCTAACTTTTTCAATAGCAACATGCTTTCCTCCACCAGCAGGAATAATATCTGAAAATAGAGGATTCCATCTAGTTAGATCACAATTTTTTAAGATATCCATAAAAATATGATCTTTTTCTGGTGGAATATATGGATTTAATTGAAAAATCTCATTTTCTAAAGCTCTAGAGATATCTTTAACATTAGGAAGTGGAACATTTACACTTTTAAGTACAGCTTTTACATCATCATTAATATGGTTAATGTACATATACTCTTTTTCCTCAATAAAAGCACAAGGATAGTTTGAAGTTTTTAAAAATTCTATTAATTTTACAATATCCTCTCTACATATACTTTTTTTATAAATAACTTTGTTATCTGTAAAGCAGTATTGACCATTTAAAGTTACATAACCATCAAATTTTAATTCATTAATATTATTTCCTAAACCTATAATAGAAGGGTGTCTTCCTGTGGCAATAAATATTTTAATCCCTTTTTCTCTAAGTAAATTTAAAGCATCAATAGTGCTTTGAGGAACTTTGTGAGTTTTAAAACTAACTAAAGTTCCATCTATATCGAAGAAAATAGCTTTTATCATTAAAATAACTCCTTTATATTTTTAAAAAACAGGCTAATTTATATTAGCCTGTTTTAAAATTCTTATCCTTCTAAAAATTCTTCAAGGTCACATTGACTTCCTAAAAGTTCATAAAAGTTTATTCCAGTTGTAGTTGTTACCCTTCTAGCTCTAATAAAATCTTTTTCAACTAAGCTTTGAACAGCTTGGTTAATTTCATCTAAAGAATTTTCAGGAAACTTCTCTTGTAACTCTAATGATGTTAAGTATTTTCTAACTTTTTCCATTTCACTACCATTAGCCATACATCCAAGAATAACCTTTTCTTTTTCAACATATATTTCGCCTTGAGCTTCAAAGTCAATAAGGGCTCTGAATATCTTTTCCTGTAAGTTCATCATTTTCCTCCTTAAAAAACTTTTATATTTCAATTATACAACTTTATAGAAATTAATAAAGTATATTTTTAAAATAATTACATAAAGTTTTTAAGGTTTTCAGTTAGTTTATCCATCTTATCTTGATACTCTTTTTGAATTCTTCTCTCTCTTTCAAGGATATGAGCAGGAGCTTTAGAAGTAAATCTTTCATCAGCAAGTTTAGCATTAACTTTATCAAGATCTTTTTGAACTTTAGCCATTTGATCTTGGATCTTTTTGATTTCAACTTCAGAGTTAAGAAGTCCAGTAAGAATCATATATACTTCTGAATTTCTAGCTACTCTAAATCCACTTTGTTCAGGTTTAGCAAGATCTTTTCCAAATTTTAGATCCTCAATCTTAGCTAATTTTGTGATGAATAGATAGTTATCTTCTAGAGTTTTTAATTCCATCTCATCATTAGATTTTATTACAACTTTAACTTCTTTAGCTGGAGAGATTCCCATTTCAGCTTTTATATTTCTAAGAGATGAGATAACCTCTTTTATATATTCGAAAGAAGTTTCAATATCTTTATCTATTATAGATTCATCAGCAACAGGGTAGTTTTGAATCATAATAGAATCTCCTTCAACTTTAATTTTTTGCCAAATCTCTTCAGTTATAAATGGCATAAATGGGTGAAGAAGTCTTAATCCAGCTTCAAGTACTGTCCAAAGAACATATTGAGCTGTAGTTTTAGAAGCTTTGTCAGTTTCTTCGTTGTTGTATAATCTTACTTTTGCAAGTTCAACATACCAGTCACAGAAATCTCCTCTTAAGAACTCATAAACAGCTTTTGCAGCATCGTCTAATTGGAATTTATCAATATTAACAGCTACTTCTTGAGCAGTTTCATTTAATCTAGAGAATATCCATTTATCAACAAGTTCTAATTTTAATTCATCTTTATTTACAGATTTTACATCGAAGTCTTCAAGATTCATAATAACGAATCTTGCAACGTTCCATATTTTATTTGCAAAGTTTCTTCCCATTTCAAGAAGTTTTTCAGAGAAGTGAACATCTTGTCCTTGTGATGTGTTATAGATCATAGAGAATCTAATAGCATCAGCACCAAACTCATCAATTAAGTTTAATGGATCTGGAGAGTTTCCTAAAGATTTAGACATTTTTCTACCAATTTCATCTCTAACGATTCCGTGGAAGAACACGTTTTTGAAAGGAATCTCTTTCATTTCATATAATCCAAACATAATCATTCTAGCTACCCAGAAGAATATGATATCAGCACCAGTTACAAGTGTTGAAGTTGGATAGAAAGTTTCTAATTCTTTAGTTTTTTCAGGCCATCCCATAGTAGAGAAAGGCCAAAGAGCAGATGAGAACCAAGTATCAAGAACATCTTCTTCTTGAACTAATTCAACCTCTTTTCCATAGTGTTTAAGAGCCATCTCTTTAGCTTCTTCTTCATTTCTTGCTACAAATATATATTTGTCTGGTCCATACCAAGCTGGTATTCTGTGTCCCCACCAAAGTTGTCTAGAGATACACCAGTCTCTAATATTTTCTAGCCAGTTATAATAGATTTTTTCCATTCTTTTTGGCATAATTTTAATTTCGCCATTTCTAACTACTTCAAGAGCTTTTTGAGCTAAAGTTTCAGTTTTTACAAACCATTGTTTAGAAACTCTAGGTTCTACAACAGTTTGACATCTATAACAGTGTCCAACATTGTGGTTTAGAGGTTCTATTTTAACAAGAACTCCAGCAGCTTTTAGATCTTCAACTATAACTTTTCTAGCTTCAAATCTATCCATTCCAGCATATTTAGGGTAGTCATCTACGATTTTAGCATCAGCAGTAAGCATGTTGATAATAGGAAGATTATATTTTTTTCCTAGAGCAAAGTCGTTAGGGTCGTGAGCAGGAGTTATTTTTAAAGCTCCAGTTCCAAACTCTCTATCAACATATTCATCAGCTATAATATCAATCTCTCTTCCAACTAGAGGAAGTATAAGTTTTTTACCAATTAGGTGTTTGTATCTGTCATCTTCAGGATGAACAGCAACTGCAACGTCAGCAAGCATAGTTTCTGGTCTTGAAGTTGCAATGATAATATATTCATCAGAATCTTTTACTGGATATTTTAGATGCCAAAGATTTCCAGCTTTTTCAGCATGTTCAACTTCGTCATCAGCTAGAGCAGTACCACATCTAGGACACCAGTTAACCATATATTCACCTTGATAGATAAGTCCATCATTATATAGGTGAACAAAGATCTCTCTAACAGCTTTAGAAAGTCCTTCATCCATAGTAAATCTTTCTCTATCCCAATCAAGAGAAGCACCTATTTTTCTTAATTGAGTAGTGATGATTCCACCATGTTTTTCTTTCCATTTCCAAGTTTCTTCAATGAATTTTTCTCTTCCTAAATCTTCTTTCTTTAATCCTTCTTCAGCAAGTTTTCTTTCTACTTTATTTTGAGTAGCTATTCCAGCATGGTCACATCCTGGAAGCCAAAGAGTATTGTATCCACACATTCTCTTATATCTTACTAATGTATCTTGGATAGAGTTATTTAGAATATGTCCCATATGAAGAATACCAGTAACATTTGGTGGTGGAATAACTATAGAATAGCTCTCTTTTCCATCTTCCATTTTTCCAGCAAAGTACTTTGAATCTTCCCAAACTTTATACCATTTTGACTCAATTTCCTTAGGAGAGTAAGTCTTGTTTAATTCTTCCATCTTTTATAATTCCTCCCAAAATATAATTTTAAAATTTTAAATTTCCTCTTCTTTTTTCTCTTCAGTTGTAATAAGAGATTCAATAAATGCTAATATCTCATCTTTTCCCTTATCAGTTAATGATGAGTGGAAAAGAACATCATCATTGTGAAATTCAACTTTTTTCTTAATATCTTTCAATAGTTTAAATTTTTCATTATTTGAAACTTTATCCATTTTAGTGAATATAATTTTGAATGGTATATCGTGGTGATCTAGATAAACTAGCATATCTATATCCTCTTGACTTGGAATTCTTCTTATATCAAGTAGGACAAAAACCAGTTTATTTCTAGAACTAGCAATATATCTATCCATAGTTTTTCCCCATTCAACTTTCATCTCTTTTGGAACTTTGGCAAATCCATATCCAGGAAGGTCAACTATATAAAACTCTTTATTTACACTAAAGAAATTTATAAGTTGAGTTCTTCCAGGAGTTTTACTTGTTTTAGCAAGTTTTTTTCTACCAGTTATGCTATTGATTAAAGAGGATTTTCCAACATTAGATCTTCCAACAAAAGCAAATTCCATATTTTTAAGTTGCTCTGGGTAATCTTTTTCATATACTGCAGATTTAACAAAATCAGCTTGTTTTATTTTCATAAAATTCCCCTTTTAAATATTATTTTAAGCAAATACTAATTTTTCAACTTCATCATAAGTTTTAACAAAGTGAATTTTCATAGTTTTAGCTACTTCTGCTGGAATATCGCTTTCATCTACTCTGTTATCTTCAGGTAGGATAACTTCTCTTATTCCAGCTCTATGAGCTCCAATAACTTTTTCTTTAACTCCACCTATAGCTAATACCTCTCCAGTTATAGTAACCTCTCCAGTCATAGCTATATCTTGTTTTACTTTTCTACCAGTTAAAACAGATAGAATAGCAGTTACAATTGTAATTCCTGCAGAAGGTCCATCTTTTGGAGTTGCTCCTTCTGGGAAGTGAAGATGAATATTTTTCTTTTCAAAAAATTCAGGATTTTCAAGTTTATATTTATCAAGATTAGCTTTAACATAAGTGAAAGCAACTTGAGCAGATTCTTTCATAACATTTCCTAAAGTACCAGTTAAAGAAAGCTCTCCTTTTCCAGGGATAGCTACACCTTGAACTTCAAGAGTTACCCCTCCGACAGAAGTCCAAGCTAAACCATTTACAACTCCTAGTTTAGGTTCTTTCTCTTTTAGTTTCTCTGGTCTAAATTTAGGTTTTCCTAAGTATTTTTCTAAGCTACTGCTTTTGATGATAAATTTCTTTTTATCTTGTTCAACAGCATCTCTAGCTAGTTTTCTACATAGAGTGATAAACTCTCTTTTTAAGTTTCTAACTCCAGCTTCTCTAGTATACTCATCAATTATCTTCATAATTACATTGTCAGAGATTTGGATGTCATAATCTTTTAATCCATTCTCCTCTTTAGCTTGTTTAATTAGATATTTTTTAGCTATATGAAGTTTTTCAAATTCTGTATAAGAAGAGATATTGATTATCTCCATTCTATCTCTTAAAGGAGCAGAAACATTTCTAAGATCATTAGCAGTTGCTACAAAGAAAACCTTTGAAAGATCAAAAGGCATATCGATGTAATGATCTTCAAAGTGGCTATTTTGCTCAGGATCAAGAACTTCTAGCATAGCTGAAGCAGGATCTCCTTTAAAGTCATTTGACATTTTGTCAATCTCGTCTAGTAAGATAACAGGATTTTTACTTCCAGCATCTTTCATAGCTTTTATAAGTTTACCAGGCATAGAACCGATATAAGTTCTTCTATGTCCTCTTATTTCAGCTTCATCTCTTACTCCACCTAGTGAAACTCTTACGAACTTTCTACCCATAGCATCAGCAATAGATTTAACTAGGGAAGTTTTACCTATTCCAGGTGGTCCAGCAAGACAAAGGATTCCACCTTTCATAGAAGGATTTAATTTTTTAACAGCAAGATAATCTAAAACTCTACTTTTAGCTTCTTTTAATCCATAGTGATCTCTCTCAAGGATATCATTAGCTTTTTTAAGATCTAATATATCTTTAGTTGTTTTATCCCAAGGAAGATCTAAAACAGTTTCAATATAGTTTCTTGATACTGTTGCTTCTGCTGAGAATGGTGGCATTTTAGAAAGTTTTTTCATCTCTGAATCTAATTTCTTTTTAACCTCTTTAGGTAATTTAGTTTTATTTAGTTTTTCGACTAAATCAAGCATATCTTCATCTTGAGAAAAATCTCCAAGCTCTTCTTTCATAGCATTTATTTTTTCTTTAATATAGTATGATTTTTGAGCTTCATTCATCTTAGTTTTTACTTTATCATCAATTTTCTTTTCAAGAGAAGCTATCTCCATTTCACTAGCAAGTAGTTCTAGAAGCTTAAATCCTCTATCTTTAACATCAAATATTTCAAGTAACTCTTGTCTAACTTCACTTTTTACAGGAAGATTAGAAGAGATTATATCAAAAGCACTGTTTATATCTTTGATTCCTTTTAAATTTACTAATAGCTCAGGAGATATTTTTCCTGTTAATCCTACAAATTTTTCAAAGTATCCAATAACTTTTCTATAGATAGCTTCTGTTTCCTTTGCTTTACCATTAGTACATTTTATAGTTTTATATGTGGCTATGTATTCTGTATCAGTTATTTCTACATCTTCAATCATAACTCTTTCTTCAGCTTCAATTAAAACTTTTATATTGTTATTTGGCATTTTTACAATTTGAAGAATATTTACTATTACTCCAATTTTATATATATCATTTGGTAACTCAGGATCCTCTTTTGAAGGATCTTTTTGCATACCTAAAACCAATTTACTTTTAGAATTTACAGCACTTTCTAGTGTGCTAACACTCTTTGCTCTACCTACATAAATGGGAGTTACGATACCTGGGAAGATAACTAAATCCCTAGTAGGTAAAAATAATGTTTTACTCATAAAGTTGTCCTCCTAATTAGTCGTGTTTTTTTCAATAACGGCTTTATTAGAATCTAGTACAGCTTCCTCTCCAATAGTAACTTTTGTTATTGTTTCATCAGAAGGAACCTCGTACATAAGTTCTAACATTGTTTGTTCTATTATAGCTCTAAGTCCTCTAGCACCTATTCTTCTTTCAAGTGCAAGAGTAGCAATTTTCTTTAGAGCTTCTGGAGTAAACTCAAGTTCAACTCCCTCTAAGTCAAATAATTTTTTATATTGTTTTACAATAGCATTTTTAGGCTCAGTTAATATTTTTATTAGAGCAACTTCATCTAAATCTTGTAAAGTAGTAATAATAGGTAATCTTCCAACTAATTCAGGGATTATACCTTGTTTAACAAGATCTTCAGGTAAAACTTTAGCAAAAGTTTCTCCAACTTTCTCCTCTACTTTACTATTGATTTCAGCTCCAAAACCTATAACTTTTTTATTTGTTCTAGATTTTATAACTTTTTCAAGTCCTTCAAAAGCTCCACCTACTATAAATAGAATATTAGTAGTATCTATCTCGATTAACTCTTGATTTGGATGTTTTCTTCCACCTTGAGGAGGAACTTGTGATTTAGTTCCTTCTATAATTTTTAGAAGTGATTGTTGAACACCCTCTCCAGAAACATCTCTAGTAATAGAAACATTCTCTGATTTTCTTGCTATTTTATCAATTTCATCAATATAAATGATTCCTCTTTCAGCAGCGTCAACATCATAATCTGCAGCTTGTAAAAGTCTTACAAGTACATTTTCAACGTCATCTCCAACATAACCAGCTTCTGTAAGTGTAGTAGCATCTGCTATAGCAAAAGGTACACTTAAAGATCTAGCTAAAGTTTGAGCTAGAAGAGTTTTTCCAGAACCAGTAGGTCCTATTAAAAGTACATTTGACTTTTGTAATTCTACATTATCTTCATCTTTTGCAGAATTTTCTTTATCTAAAATTCTTTTATAGTGGTTGTAAACTGCCACAGAAAGAATTTTTTTAGTTTCATCTTGTCCAATTACATATTCATCTAGTTTTTCCTTGATTTCTTTTGGAGTTAAAAGAGAATCTTCTGATAAATCATCATGATGTTTCTCTGCTAATTTTTCGTTAGAAAGTTCAAGGATATCAAAACAGCTTTCTATACATCTATCGCATATAAGAGCTCCATCTATTCCACTAAATAGTTTAGAAACTTCATCTTCAGTGCTTCCACAGAAGGAACATCTAGCTTTTTTACCCATAATTTCAATCTCCTTTATTATTTTTTAAATACTTGGTCAATAAGACCATATTCTTTAGCTTCTTCAGCTGACATATAATTATCTCTTTCAGTATCTTTTAAAATATCATCTAAAGATTTACCAGTGCTATCAGCTAAAATTTGTGATAACATCTTTTTTATTCTAAGAATTTCTTTTGCTTGAATTTCAATATCTGTAGCTTGTCCAGAAGCTCCACCTAAAGGTTGGTGAATCATTATTCTAGCATGTTCTAAGGCAAATCTTTTACCTTTTGCTCCAGCACCAAGTAATAATGCTCCCATACTTGCAGCTTGTCCAATACATACAGTTTGAATATCAGGTTTTATATAGTTCATAGTGTCATAAATAGCCATTCCTGCTGTTACTACTCCACCAGGACTATTTATATACATGATAATATCTTTATCTGGATCTTCAGCTTCAAGGAAAAGAAGTTGAGCAACAATGGCATTTGCTACATTGTCATCTATTTCTGTTCCTAAAAATATAATTCTATCTTTTAAAAGTCTTGAGTAGACATCATAAGCTCTTTCAGATCTACCAGTACTTTCAATTACTGTTGGGTTATACATAAATCGTTACCTCCTTAAATAAATAGAAAATATCCTAAAATAAAAATGGTTTAGAAAATTTTCCAATTATTCAAGTAAAAATATGATGTAGGAAGCAGATATCTGCTTCCTACAATAAATATTATTATTTTGCTGTTTCAACTAATAAGTCGATAGCTTTTTGCATTACACATTCACCTTTAATTGTGTATTTGAAGTTATCGTAGTTTTTGTGTTTGTTTAATTCTTCTTCAAGTTTAGCAAGATCCATTCCATAGTATTTAGCAACTTCTGTCATTTTAGCAGTTACTTCATCTTCAGAAACTTCAATGTTTTCAGCTTTAGCTATTGCTTCAAGAATAAGGTCAACTTTTACTTTTCCAGCTGCCATTGGAGCGATTTGGCTTTCAAGTTTAGCTCTGTCCATTCCAGTCATTTGTAGGTACATATCCATTCCAATTCCTTGAGCAGAAAGTTGTTGTTCCATTTCAGAGATTCTGTTTTTAACTTCTGTAGCGATCATAGAGAAAGGAACATCTACTTTAGAAGTAGCAGCAACTTTATCTAATAATTTTCCAATGTACTCATTTTTAATTCTAGCTTCTTCTCTAGCTTTAACTTCTTCAGCTTTTTTAGCTTTTAAATCTTCAACAGATTCAAATCCTAATTCTTTAGCTAATTCATCATTTAACTCAGGAGTAACTAGAGTTTTGATAGAGTTTACTTTAACTTTGAATACAGCAGGTTTTCCAGCTAGGTTAGCAGCGTGGTATTGCTCAGGGAAAGTTACGTTAACTTCTCCTTCTTGTCCAGCTTCATATCCAACTAATTGATCTTCGAAAGTATCGATGAACATTTTTGATCCTAATTTAAGAACATGAGAATCAGCTTTTCCACCTTCAAATGGAACACCATCTACAAATCCTTCAAATGCAAGATCTACAGTATCTCCCATAACTGCTTTGTGTCCAGCTTCAGTATCAACTAATTTTGATTTGCTGTTTACCATGATTTCGATTTCTTTGTTTAGTTTTTCTTCAGTCATTTCGAAAGTTTCTTTTTCAACTTCAAGTCCTTTATATTCTCCTAATTCAACTGTAGGATATACATCAACTTGGAAAGTTAATTCATAGTTTTCGTTCATTTCAACTTTTACATTGTGAATGTAGCTGATAGGAGTGATGTTTCCTTCTTTTACAACTTCTTCATAGTATTTTTGTAATACTTTTTCAGTAAGTTCTTCTTTTACAGCATCTTTGAATTGAGCTTCAACTTTATCTAAAGGAGCTTTTCCCTTTCTAAATCCAGGAACTTCAGCTTTTGCAGCAACTGCTGTTAAAACTTCAGTTTTTAATGGACTTAATTCTTCACCTGTAAGACAGATTTTAATCTCAACTGCTGAGTGTTCTAAGTTTTTGATTTCGTGTTTCATTTTTCCTCCTTAAATCTATTTAGTAAAGATTTCATAAAAATCATCTTTTATTTTAATATCTTTTATCCTGATTTGAAGAATCTCTTCCCCTTTATATATTGTTTTTTCAGGATAATAGACAATATCAAACTTTTGTATTTTGGCTTCTAATTCATTTATTTTATGCCCTAAATCAAAGGCAACCATGTGGTAAATTTTACCATTCTTTTTTATAATTCCATTGAAATGTCTCTCATCAACACCAAATTTTCTTATATTTTCAAATGTTAGATTTGTATCTAAGAAAAGTGGATGAGGATTATCTAATCCATATGGAGCAATATCTTCCATAACTTTAAAGATTCTCTCATCTATATTTTCTAAAGAGTATTCAGCATCTATTTTTAATGTTTTCTTTTCATTTTCAGCATGGAAATTCTTTATACTCTCTTCAAAAATATTTTTAACATCTTCTAAATTCTCTTGAGTAACAATAAACCCAGCTGCTAGATCATGTCCACCAAACCTTACTAATTTATTACCCATTTTTTGAAAAATATTAAATACACTGATTCCCTTTACACTTCTACAAGAGGCTTTACCTATACCATCTTTAAAAGCAACTAGAGTAACAGGGAGATTGTATTTAACACTCAATCTAGAAGAAACAACTCCAATAACACCAGGATGCCATTTTTCAGAGCTTAAAAATATAGATTTTAAATTCTTTTTATCTTTTTTAGAAATAGCATGAGTAGCTTCATCATAGATCATTTTCTCAAGATCACGACGTTTTTTATTAGATTTTTTCATCTCCTCTATAATATTATAGATTTCAAAATCATCTTCCTTTAAAAAGAAATCTGCTCCCATTTTTGAGATACCTATCCTCCCTAAAGAGTTTATGAGAGGAGAGATAAAGTAACTAACATCAGTTGTGTTAATATCTTTCTTTTGAAATTTTAGATATTTTAAAAGATACATCAAACCTTTTATTTTAGTTCTTTTTAAAGCTTGAAGCCCTTTTTTTATTATAATTCTATTTTCATCAAGCATAGGGACAACATCAGCTACAGTACCTATCATAACAATATCCATATATTGATAAAGTTTTCTAGTATCAATATTTAATTTACTATAAACACCTTGAGCCACTTTTAAAGCAACTCCTGCTCCAGAAAGATATTTAAACTCATACGTGTCACTTAATTTAGGATTAAGTAGAAGAAGAGCATCATCATCTTCATCTTTGACACATTTATGATGATCAGTTACAATAACATCTATTCCTAAAGTTTTTGCATATTTTACATCTTCAATAGAATTGACTCCTGTATCAACAGTAATCACTAATTTTCCATTTTCTTTGTTGATAAAATCTACAGTTTTTTTATCCAAACCATAACTTTCATCCATTCTGTTTGGAATATAGTAATCAACATCTATTCCAATAAGTTTAAAAGCTTTAACTAAAAAAACTGCAGCAGTGATTCCATCAACATCATAATCTCCATAAATGAAGATTTTTTCTTTCTTTTCTTTTTTTTCAAGTATTTTATCTACTACTTTTTGCATTTTTTCAAATTTAAAAGGATCTCTAAAATCTGAAATTTTTGGGCTTATAAATTTATCTGCTTGCTTTAGATTATCAAAGCCTCTATTGAGTAATAAGGTAGTGAGTAACTTACTTTTTTTCCATTGAGCAGCCTTAGAATCAATGAGAGACTGAGGTAGCGGATTATACTCCCAATGCATTTCATATCACTACCTTTTTAAATCATTTAAAAGTTTTGATATTTTAATTGCATGTTCAATAGAAGTATCAAGTTTTACTCTAATTTCAGGTATATATCTTATTTCAATTTCTTCAGCTACTCTTTTTCTTAAAAAACCTTTTATTTGGTTTAATCCTTCAACAACTTCATCTGTATTTACATTTTCTTGACCCATTATGCTGAAGTATACATCAGCAAATTTAAGATCTTCAGTAACATTGATATTAGTAACAGATACAAGTCCTTTAACTTTTGGATTTTTAACTTCTTCCATTAAAACTTTAGAAATAACTCTTGCCATTTCTTTTTCTATTCCAGCTAATCTTTGTCTTTTCATCAGTATCACTCGCTTTCTATTTAATGAATCAAAGATTTATTATTTTAAAGTTCTTTGTATTTCTTGGATTTCAAATGCTTCTACAATATCTCCCTCTTTAATATCATTAAAGTTTTCAACACCTAAACCACACTCTTGTCCAGCAACAACTTCTTTAGCGTCATCTTTGTATCTTTTTAAAGATGAAAGTTTTCCTTCATACATAACAATTCCATCTCTAAGGATTCTAATATTAGAATCATTTTTAACTTTTCCATCAACAACTACACAACCAGCGATATTTCCAACCTTTGAAACTTTAAATACCTTTTTAATCTCAATTCTTCCAAGGTAAGCTTCTTTAAATTCAGGCTCAAGCATACCAGTAAGAGCTTTTTCAATATCTTCAGTTATATGGTAAATGATATTAGAAGTTCTGATTTCTACACCATTTACTTCAGCTTCTTTGATAGCTTTAGTTGTAGGTCTTACATGGAATCCAATAATAATAGCATTTGAAACTTCAGCAAGTTTTACGTCACTTTCAGTGATAGCTCCAGATGCTGCTTGAATAATGTTAACAGCAACTTCATCAGTAGAAAGTTTTAGTAAAGACTCTCTTAAAGCTTCAACAGATCCTCTTGAATCTGCTCTTAATACAAGATTAAGTTCTTTAATATTTTCATGGTCAAATTGCTCTGATAGAGATTCAAGAGATATAGTTTTCTTACTTGTTTCAGCAAGTTTTCTCTCTTTAGCAACCTCTTCAACAATTCTCTTAGCATGTTGTTCATTTTGAATAACATACATAGTATCTCCAGCTTGAGGCACTTGGTTAAATCCTATAATTTCAGCAGGTTGAGAAACGTCAACTCTTTCAACTCTCTCTCCTCTGTCATTGATAAGAGCTCTTACTTTACCATAAACTTCACCAGCAACAATAACGTCACCAATTTTTAAAGTTCCCTCTTGAACTAAGATGTCAGCAATAGGTCCAACTTTTGGATCTAGTTTAGACTCAAGTACAACTCCTTTTGCTCTTTTCTTAGGATTTGCTTTTAATTCAAGAATTTCAGCAGTAATTAATATAGTATCTAAAAGTGTATCAAGGTTAAGATGCTTTTTAGCAGATACTTCTACAAACTCAGTATCTCCTCCCCATTCAATAGAAACAAGTCCATGTTCCATAAGCTCTTGTTTAACTTTCATAGGGTTAGCTTCAGGTTTATCAATTTTGTTTACAGCTACTATGATAGGTACATTAGCAGCTTTAGCATGTGATAGAGCTTCTATTGTTTGTGGCATTACACCATCATCAGCAGCAACAACAAGAATAGCTATATCAGTAACTTGAGCTCCTCTCGCTCTCATATCAGTGAAAGCCTCATGTCCAGGAGTGTCAACGAAAGTAATTTTCTTACCATCTTTTATAATTTGGTAAGCTCCGATTTTTTGAGTGATTCCTCCAGCCTCTCCAGAAACTACGTTACTTGCTCTGATAGCATCTAGTAATGAAGTTTTACCGTGGTCAACGTGTCCCATTATAGTGATAACAGGTGGTCTCTCAACTAAGTCTTCAGCTTTATCTTCAACTTCAAGAGCGAATTTTTCTCCAAATTCTAATTCGATCTCTTCCTCTTGCTCAACAAGAGCATCATAATCCATAGCTATCTCTTCAGCCATATCAATAGATATAGGGCTGTTGATAGTTAGCATTTGTCCCTTCATAAATAGTTTTTTAATTATCTCTGCACTGCTTACTCCAAGTCTTTCAGCAAAATCTCCAAGAGTGATCTCTCCTCTTATTTTTATTAATTTTACTCCATCTTCTTCAATAGTTTCAGAAGCAACAGAGTCAACAGTTTTCATAACGAAATCTGTTCTTCTACCTTTTTTCTTTTTATTTTTTTTGCTTGGTTGTTGTTTATCCTCTTCAGTAGAAGAGTTTTTACCATTTTTCCAATTTTTTTTCTCTTTTCCCATTTTTACATATTGAGATTTTTTTCCATTTCCAAGACTTTCTTCTTCAAAAATATCGTCTTCTATAATCTTTTTATTCAAACTATCTCCTTTTCCTTTTGAAGTCGTTTTATCTGGCTTCGCAATCTCTTTATTATTATCTTTTTTATTTATATCATTAAAGTAATTTTCAATCTTTTTGACATCTTCCTCAGCTAAACCAGATAAGTTTGAAGAAACAGAAACTTTTACTTTTTCTTGTAGTAAAGTTAAAAATTCCTTGCTCCCCATATTATATCTTTTAGCCAATTCATGCACTCTAATCTTCATCAAATTACCTCCTAAATTAATTTAATTTATGAGGCCACGGGCTATTTGCTTGTTTTTAACTCCAATAACACTTACTTCATCCTTGCCAAAAATTTCTCCTAGTTGTTGTTTATTTCCACAGTAAACATAAGTTATATTTAACTCTTTAGCACGTAGAAGAAGTTTTCTCTCATTTTTTTCACTTATATCTTCAGCTAGAACTAAAAAATGAGTATGTTCGATCTCTTCTAAAACCATATTCATTCCAAAGGATAAAGTTTGTGAATTTTTCATTGCTCTCAAAATATTTAAATAGTCCTTTTCACCTTTCTTTAAAAGATTTAACATCTTTATCAGGTCATCTGTATCAACTTTTATTTTTTTATGTTTAGATAATCTCTTTAAACATTCATGACTTTTACAGATGTAATAGCCTCTACTTTGTTCTTTTTGTTTTTCATCAAAAGCATATTTATCTTCACCTGTTTTAACTAATCTGAATAAATCTTTCTTATCTTTTTTATCCTTACAGATTAAACAAGTTCTTTCTGGAAAATCTTGATTATTCACCTTGTTCTACCTCTTCGTTATTAGAACTGTTTTCAGTTTTAATATCCACTCTCATTCCTGTAAGTTTAGCAGCAAGTCTAGCATTTTGTCCATTTTTTCCAATTGCTAGTGAAAGTTGAGAACTATCAACAATAACTCTAGCAGTATTTTCCTCTTCAAAAACTTCAACACTCTTAACTTTAGCTGGACTTAAAACAGCAGAAACAAACTCTTCAACTGATTCTTTCCAAACAACTATATCAATTTTTTCACCATTTAATTCATTAACTATATTTTTAATTCTTAGTCCTTTTTGTCCGATACAAGCTCCAACAGTATCAATGTTAGGATCAGCAGAGTATACAGCTACTTTAGCTCTTGAACCAGCTTCTCTTGCTACAGCTTTAATCTCTATTAAACCAGAAGTAATTTCAGGAATTTCAAGTTCAAATAGTTTTCTTAAAAGTCCCTCATGTTTTCTTGAAATAACAATTCTTGGGAATTTGTTAGTTTTTTCAACTTCAGCAAGATATACTTTTAATCTTTCACCAACTCTATAAGTGTCAGCTGGAGATTGCTCAGTAGTTGGAAGAATAGCTTCTATTCCATCAAACTCAACAAATATATTTTTCTTATCATCAATTCTTCTAATGATACCATTTATAATATCATTTTCTTTATCTTTGAATCTATCATAGATATATTGTCTTTCAGCTTCTCTTACTTTTTGGATAACAATTTGTTTTCCATTTTGAATAGCATTTCTTCTAAATTCTTCACAATTAATCTCAATTCTTACTTCATCACCAATTTTTGGTTTTCTTTGAATTCTATTGTTTCTATATTCATCAATAGCATCTTCTAAAGAGATTTCAATAGCAGCATCATAAAGATCTTCCTCAGTAACAACAGTTTTTACTTCGTAAAGTTTAACATCTCCATTTTCTCTATTGATTTCTACTTCAACATTTTCTTCATCTCCGTAATTTTTTTTATAAGCAGCTAGAATAGCTTGTTCTACAGTTAGAAGAAGGTTTTCTTTACTTATTCCTTTTTCTCTCTCTAATTCATCTAGAGCTTCTAAAAAAATCTTAGCGTCTTTACTTTTCATATTATTTTTATACCCTCCCGAAAATTCTATTAAAATTCTTCAAATTCATAAACAAGATTAGCTTTTCTTATTTCTGAAAAAGGAATTTCCATGATCTCTTGCTCTTTAATTTCTAGAAAAATAATGTTATCTTTACAATCTACTATTATTCCTTCAAAATTTTTATTGTCATTAACTTTATGTTTTAAACTTAATTTTGCTTTTTCACCTTTGAATCTGATATAATCAGCAATTTTTTTAAGAGGTCTTTCAATACCTGGTGATGAAACCTCTAAAAAGAATCTTTGATCAATAAGTTTATCAATATCTTCATCAATCTTATTACTTAGAGCAGCACAGTCTTCAAGAGTAATATCTTCATTTTCTTTCTCAACATATATTCTAACATACCAGTATCCACCATCTTGTAAATACTCAATATCTACTAGAGAAAGACCCATACTTTCAGCAACAGGAGTTACAATGTTTTCAATCTTTTTTAAAATTATCTCTTTGTTATTTAGTTCCATAAAATTTTTGTCACCTCACTTTCAACTTCACTACTAAAGAGGGAGTGGATTAATAACCCACTCCCATCATCAGCCAGCACAATTTATTTTACAAGGTATTATACCATATAAAGTAAAAAAAATCAAATCTAACTAAATATTTTTAAAAATATATAAATTAATGTAATAAGTTTGTAAAAACAGCATTATTAAATTGAATTTAAAAATGTAAAAATAAAAAAATTAAAGAATATAAAAAATACAAAGAAAATTTAAACTGAAAATAGCAAAAAATAATTTTTTTATTAAAATTCATAAAAAATATAAAGTTAAATTAAAAAAAGTGTTTAATTAGAATTCAAAACTATTAAATAAAAGTGTACAAAACGGCAAAAAAAGCCTTTTTTAATATACTATATTAAAAAAATTAATTTTTATTATTCATTTTTTAAATAAAGCTTGATTTTTTACAAAAAAGAGGTATATTATTATTAAAGTTTAAATATCATACACAGAGGAGGCTGTTTTTCATGGAAAAAAATGGAAAAAAAGTTGTAATTGGAGTTATTGGATCAGACTGTCACGCAGTTGGAAACAAAATTATACATCACGTATTAGAATCAAATGGATTTGAAGTAGTAAATATTGGGGTTTTATCTCCACAAGCTGACTTCATAAATGCTGCAGTTGAAACAAATGCTGACGCTATAATTGTTTCTTCTCTATATGGACACGGAGAGCTAGATTGTCAAGGTATGAGAGAAAAATGTAAAGAAGCAGGACTTAATAATATCCTTCTCTATGTAGGTGGAAACATAGTTGTTGGAAAACAAGTTTGGGAAGACGTTGAAAAAAGATTTAAGGCTATGGGATTTGACAGAGTATACAAACCAGGAACACCTATTGAAGATACAACAGAAGATTTGAAAAAGGATTTAGGAATTGCTTAATTAGAATCTAAAAAAATATATTTACAGTAAAGAGAGTGGTTGTTATGAAAGTTTATCTAGCCATAGATTTTGGAAGTACATATACAAAACTTACAGCAATAGATATGGATAATGAAGTTATTTTAGCTACAGCAAAGGACATTACTACAGTTGAAAATGATATCATGATAGGTTTTAACAAAGCTTTTGATAAATTGAAAGCAGCTATAAGTGAAAAAGTAGATTTTGATTCTGTAGAATTTGTAAGTAAGACAGCATGTTCATCTGCTGCTGGTGGATTGAAGATGGTGGCTATAGGACTTGTACCTGAACTTACTGCTGAAGCTGCTAAAAAAGCTGCTCTAGGAGCAGGGGCAAGGGTTATAAAGACATATGCTTATGAATTGAATCACAGAGAGCTTGAAGAGATAAAAGCTACTCCTTTAGACATTATATTATTAGCTGGTGGAACAGATGGTGGAAACAAAGATTGTATCATACATAATGCTAAAATGATTGCAGAGTATAAACTTAATGTACCAGTTGTAGTTGCTGGAAATAAAGCAGCTATAGATGAAGTTGAAGCTATTTTCAAGGAAGCTGGGATAGATCACTTTATTACAGAGAATGTAATGCCTTTCATAAACAAACTTAATGTTGAACCTTGTCGTGAAGAGATAAGAAAAGTTTTCATGGGAAGAATAGTTGAAGCAAAAGGTATGAAAAATGCTGAGGAATTTATAAAAGGAATTTTAATGCCAACACCTGCTGCAGTTTTAAAAGCAGCTGAAGTTTTAGCAGAAGGTACTGATGATGAAGATGGAATAGGAGATCTTATAGTTGTAGATATTGGGGGAGCAACAACAGATATCCACTCAATAGCTAAAGGAGAACCTACAAAACCTTCAATCATGATAAAGGGTCTGGAAGAACCTTATGCTAAGAGAACAGTTGAGGGAGATCTTGGAATGAGATATTCAGCAATAGCTCTTTTAGAAGCTGCAGGAACTAGAAAGATCAGAAACTATCTACATGATTCTTTAAAACAAGTTGATGTTAAGGCAAATTGTCAATACAGACACGATCATATAAAAATGGTACCACAAAGTGAAGAAGAGATCAGATTTGATGAAGCTATGGCTATGGCAGCAACTGAAATAGCTATGACTAGACACTGTGGAGTACTTGAATGTGTATACACTCCAATGGGAACTATGTTTAACCAAAGTGGTAAGGACTTAACAGAAGCTCCTTATGTAATAGGTACAGGTGGAGTTATCATTCACAGTATGAATCCAAAAGGAATATTACAAGCAGGAAACTTTAATGAGCAAGATCCTGTGCACTTAAAACCACAAGATCCTAAATTCTTAGTAGATAAAACATATATTTTATCTTCTATGGGATTATTAGCTCAAGAATATCCTGATTTAGCAGTTAGAATATTGAAAAAATATTTAGTCGAAGTATAAGAGAAAAATAAGGAGGAAAATTTAAATATGAAACTTAGATTTAAAAAATGGACTGAAGAAGAGTTCTTTGAAATGAGAGAAGAAGTTTTAAAAGGATGGCCTACAGGAAAAGATGTTAACCTTGAAGAAGCAGTTGCTTACCATAAATCATTACCAGAATCAAAAAGCTTCTCTAAAAAATTAGTAGATGCTAAAAAAGCTGGAATTACATTAGCACAACCTAGAGCAGGGGTTGCTTTAATTGATCAACATATAGAACTATTAAGTTACCTAGATAAAGTTGGAGGAGCAGATTTACTTCCTACAACAATCGACTCTTACACTAGACAAAATAAATATGAAAACTGTGAAAGAGGAATAGAAGAATCTAAAAAAGCTGGAAGATCATTACTTAACGGATTCCCAGGTGTAAACCACGGAGTAGCAGGATGTAGAAAAGTAGTAGAAGCTATAGATCTACCTCTACAATTAAGACACGGAACTCCAGATGCTAGACTTCTTTCTGAAATCATGATCGCAGCAGGATATACTTCTGACGAAGGTGGAGGAATCAGTTATAACGTTCCTTATGCTAAATCAGTTTCATTAGAAAAAACACTTATTGACTGGCAATATGTAGATAGACTAGTTGGATGGTATGAAGAACATGGAGTATCAATTAACAGAGAACCATTTGGACCATTAACAGGAACTCTTGTACCACCTTCAATGTCAAACGCAGTTGGAATTCTTGAAGGATTATTAGCTGCTGAGCAAGGTGTTAAAAACATCACTTTAGGATATGGACAATGTGGAAACTTAATCCAAGACGTTGCTGCTATTAGAGCACTTGCTGAACAAGGAGAAGAATACTTTAAAGAGTATGGATACAATGATATAGATCTAACAACTGTATTCCACCAATGGATGGGAGGATTCCCAGAAGATGAAGCTAAAGCATTTGGAGTTATTTCAAATGGAGCTTCAGCTGCAGCACTTGCAGGAGCAACTAAAGTTATAGTTAAAACTCCTCACGAAGCTATCGGAGTACCTACAAAAGAAGCTAACGCACAAGGAATCAAAGCTACAAAAATGGTTCTTAACCTATTAAGAGGACAACAATTATCAATGTCTCCAGAATTAGCAAAAGAAATTGAAATTATAAAAGCTGAAACTAAATGTATCCTAGACAGAGTTCTAGAATTAGGAGAAGGAGACTGGGCTATCGGTATAGTTAAAGCATTTGAACAAGGAGTTCTAGATGTTCCATTTGCTCCATCTAAATACAACCTTGGAAAAATGATGCCAGCTAGAGACAACGTAGGAAAAGTAAGATACCTAGCAGTAGGAAACGTTCCATTAAGTAAAGAATTAGTAGATTACAACATGGCTCAATTAGAAGAAAGAGCTAAATTTGAAGGAAGACCAGTTGGATTCCAAATGACAGTAGATGATATTTTCGCTGTTGGAAAAGGAACTTTAATTGGAAGACCTGAAACTGAATCAATGAGAAACAACTAGTTTTATATTAGAATAAATCAGATGTATAGTGTGAACTAAAAAATGATTTATAAGATAAATATAAAATCAATTAGTAAATTAAATTATGAATTTGCATTTAAAATAAAAATAGATTATATATATAAGTATAATAATAAGAGCAGGAGAGCCGATCTCCTGCCCAACTAATAAATCTTAGGAGGATTAATTATGAAAATTGTAGATGTAGTATGTTCTGCAGGAAAAACTGGATTTTATTTTGATGACCAAAGAGCTATAAAAGCAGGAGCTGGACATGATGGAATGTTCTATCTAGGAACTCCAATAACTCCAGGATTCAAATCAATAAGACAAGCAGGAGAAGCTATTTCTGTATTACTTATTCTTGAAGATGGACAAGTTGCTCACGGAGATTGTGCTGCTGTTCAATATTCAGGTGCAGGAGGAAGAGATCCTCTATTCCTAGCTAAAGATTTTATACCAGTAATTGAAAAAGAAATTGCTCCAAAATTAATCGGAAGAGAACTTGACAACTTCAAATCTCTAGCTGAAGAATTTGATAAAATGGAAGTTAATGGAAAAAGATTACATACAGCAATAAGATACGGAATCACTCAAGCTTTACTAGATGGTGTTGCAAAAGCTAGAAAAGTAACTTTAGCAGAAGTTATAAAAGCTGACTACAATACAGGATTAGAAATCACTAAGAGACCTATATTCACTCAATCAGGAGACGACAGATATGTAGCTGCTGATAAAATGATAATCAAAGAAGCTGACGTATTACCTCACGCTTTAATCAATAACGTAAAAGAAAAATTAGGAGAACACGGAGAAATTCTTCTTGACTATGTAAAATGGTTAAGAGACAGAATCATTTCTCAAAGAACTGATGAAAACTACTCACCTATATTCCACATTGACGTTTATGGAACTATCGGTGCTGCATTTAACTGTGACACTAAAAAAATGGCTGACTACATCGCTACATTAGTAGAAGCTGCAAAACCATTCAAACTAAGAATTGAAGGACCTATGGACGTTGAAGACAGAGATAAACAAATTGAAGCTCTTGCTGCTTTAACTGCTGAAGTAGATGCTAGAGGAATAGAAGTTGAACTAGTTGCTGACGAATGGTGTAATACTCTAGAAGATATTAAACTATTTGCTGATAAAAAAGCTGGACACGTAGTTCAAATCAAAACTCCAGACCTAGGAGGGGTTAACAACATAGCTGATGCAATTCTTTACTGTAACAAAGTTGGAATCGGATCATACTGTGGAGGAACTTGTAACGAAACTAACAGATCTGCTGAAGTTACTACTAACATCGGTATGGCATGTGGAGCTCTTCAAGTTCTAGCTAAACCAGGAATGGGTGTTGACGAAGGATACATGATCGTATTCAACGAAATGTCAAGAGTTGAAGCTCTAGTTAAGAGAAGAAATAAATAGTTTTCTTTGAAAAAATATAATTATAATTTATTTTGAAAGTTGGAGGAAGGTAGTTATATGACTACCTTTTTCCTTTAATTGGCAAAGATATAAAGAGGGAAATAAAAATTTAATTGAGGTGAATTAAATGAGATTAAATAAAGCTGCAAAATGCGGTACTTTAGAATCAAATGATATATTTGTAATTCTTACTCCTGCTGAAAGTGGAATAGAAATCGAATTAGAAAGTACTGTTGAAAAACAATTTGGTGCTCATATGAGAGAAGTTATAAAGAATAAATTAGTTGAACTAGGAGTTGAAGGGGTAAAAGTTCAAGCCCAAGATAAGGGAGCTTTAGATTTTACTATTAGAGCAAGAATAGAAGCAGCAGTTGCTAGAGCATTATAGTTCAAAGATTATATTTAATTTATGAGAGGTGTTTAGTGTGGAATTAAGAAGAACAATGTTATTTATGCCAGGAAATAACCCTGGAATGCTTCAAACAGCTCCTGTTTTTGGATCAGATGCTGTTATATTTGACTTAGAAGATGCAGTTGCATTAACAGAGAAAGATGCTGCAAGAGTTTTAATAAGTGAAGCTTTAAAAACTAATAAATATGATACAGTAGAAGTTGTAGTAAGAATTAATCCGCTATCTACTCCATATGCTGAAAAAGATATAGATGTAATAGCTAGATTAAAACCAGATGCTATTCTTTTACCAAAAGCTTGTCCAGAAGATATCAAAGTATTAGATGAAAAATTAAATGCAATTGAAAAAGAGATGGGATTTGAAGCTGGAAGTATAAAAATTCATCCACTAGTAGAAACTACTTATGGAGTTGAAACTGTATATGAAACAATAAAAGCAAGTCCAAGAGTAATATCTGTATTACTAGGAGGAGAAGACTTAGCTGCTGACTTAGGAGTTAAGAGAACAAAAGCATCTGATGAACTTTTCTATGCAAGAACAAAAGTTGTAAATGCTTGTAAAGCTTGTAAAGTTGATGCAATAGACACTCCATTTACAGATACAAATGACTATGAAGGATTAATGGCAGACTCATTAAAAGCTAAAATGTTAGGATTTACAGGTAAATTAGCTATAAACCCTAGACAAATAGATACTATTCATGAAGCTTATTCACCTTCACAAGCAGAGATTAATCATGCTTTAAGAGTAATGGCTGCAAAAGAAGAAGCTGCAAGAGAAGGACTAGGAGTATTCTCATTAGATGGAAAAATGGTAGACCTTCCAATAATAAACAGAGCTATTCATACATTGGATATTGCTAGACTTATTGGTCTAATAGATTAATCAATAATATGTGAGGTGTTTTATAGATGAAAAATATTTTAGGAAGAGAAGTTCCTGATTTTATAGAAGGATATGGAAAAGTAAATCATTATAATGGATATTTAGCAAATACAACAGGAGTAGTAAAGAAAAACTATAACTTTAAAACTGTTACTCCAGAAGATAGCAAACTTCATACAGATTTAGCAGAACTTATGGATAAGTTACCATTGAGAGATGGAATGGTAATATCTTTCCACCACCATTTAAGAAATGGAGACTATGTTTTAAATCTTGTAATGGAAGAGATAGCTAAAAGAGGATATAAAGATATAACAATAGCTGCAAGTTCAATTTTCCCATGTCACAAACCATTAGTAGAGATGATAGAAAAAGGAATTGTAACTCAAATATATGCAGGATATATGTCAGGACCAGTTGCTCAAGCAATTTCTGAAGGAAAAATGCAAAAACCAGCAGTAATGCACACTCATGGTGGAAGAGCAAGAATAATGGAAACTGGAGAAGTTGAAGTTGACATCGCTTTCGTTGCTGCTCCAACTTCTGACGAATATGGAAACATCAATGGAGTAGATGGAAAATCTGCTTGTGGAGCTTTAGGATATGCTCATTCAGATGTAGAAAATGCAAAATTAGTAGTAGCTATTACTGACAATCTAGTTCCTTACCCTAATACAACAATTGAAATTAACCAAACTTTAATTGACTATGTATTAGTAGTAGATGCAATTGGAGATCCTAAAGGAATTGTATCAGGAACTACTCAAATAACTAAAAACCCTATTGGATTAAAAGTTGCTGACTTAACAGCTAAATTTATAGAACAATCAGGATATTTAAAAGATGGAATGAGTTTCCAAACAGGAGCAGGAGGAATATCTCTAGCAGTTGCTGCTCAAGTAAAAAATCTTATGAAATCTAAAAATATTGTAGGAAGCTTTGCAGCTGGAGGAATTACAGGATATATCGTTGATATGTACAAAGAGGGATTATTTAAAGCTCTATTTGACGTTCAATGTTTTGACTTAAATGCAATTAAATCTGCTAAAGAAAATCCTAACCATATAAAAATGTCAGCATCAATGTATGCAAATGCTAACAATAAAGGTTCTGTAGTAAATAAACTAGATATAGTTATCCTAGGAGCTACAGAAATGGATACTAACTTTAACGTAAACGTAACAACAGGATCTGATGGAGTGATCATGGGAGGATCTGGAGGACATAGTGATACAGCAGCTGGATCAAAACTATGTATCATAGTATCTCAATTAGTAAATGCAAGAATCTCTGTAGTTAAAGATAGAATCACAACAGTTACAACTCCAGGAGAAACAGTTGACGTTCTAGTTACAGAAAGAGGAATAGCAATTAACCCTCTAAGAAAAGACTTAATTGAAAAATTCAAAAACTCTAAACTACCAATTAAAACTATTGAAGAATTAAAAGAGATTGCTGAAGCTATGACTGGAAAAGAGGAAGCTATTGAGTTTGAAGATAGAGTAGTAGCAGTAGTTCAATACAGAGATGGATCAGTAGTTGACGTAGTAAGACAAATAAAAAAATAAAATAAAAAATATTATTGACAAAATAAGTATAAAATTATATAATTCAAATGTAGAAGAGTGTACTTAATTACCATCAAGAGAGATTGAGGGACTGGCCCGTTGAAATCTCAGCAACCTGCTTATTAAAAAGTGTGGTGCTAACTCCTGATAGATGGAATGGATTATAGAATAAGTGTTTTAATCCCTTCATCTGTCTTGAGATGAAGGGATTTTTATTTTTATAGTTATTTATTATTTTAATTGATTATTATAGGAGGAAAAAATGAAAAAATTAACTTATTTCACATCAGAATTTGTATCTCCTGGACATCCAGATAAAGTATCAGATCAAATTTCAGATGCTGTATTAGATGCTTGTTTAACAGATGACCCTAATTCAAGAGTAGCATGTGAAGTTTTTTGTACTACAGGACAAGTTGTTGTAGGAGGAGAAATTACAACTACAACATATATTGATATCCAAGATATTGTTAGAAGAAAAATAGATGAAATTGGATATAGAGAAGGAATGGGATTTGACTCTAACTGTGGAGTTTTAAATGCGATTCACTCACAATCTCCAGATATAGCTATGGGAGTAGACATTGGAGGAGCAGGAGACCAAGGAATAATGTTTGGAGGAGCAGTTAAAGAAACTCCAGAATTAATGCCATTAGCAATAGTTTTAGCAAGAGAAATCTTAGTAAGACTTACTAAAATGACTAGATCAAAAGAGTTAGCATGGGCAAGACCAGACTCAAAATCACAAGTAACTTTAGCTTATGATGAAAATGGAAAAGTAGATCACGTTGATACAGTAGTAGTATCAGTTCAACATAACCCAGATGTAACACAAGAACAAATAAGAGAAGAAGTTATAGAAAAAGTAGTTAAACCAGTATTAGAAAGCTATAACTTAGATCCAGCTCAAGTTAAAAAATTCCATATCAACCCAACAGGAAGATTTGTAATTGGAGGACCTCACGGAGATACTGGAGTTACAGGAAGAAAAATTATAGTTGACACTTATGGTGGATACTTTAGACATGGTGGAGGAGCTTTCTCTGGAAAAGACCCTTCTAAAGTTGACAGATCAGCAGCTTATGCAGCAAGATGGGTAGCTAAAAACGTTGTTGCAGCAGATTTAGCTGACAAATGTGAAATCCAATTATCTTATGCAATTGGAGTAGTTGAGCCTACATCAATAAAAGTAGATACATTTGGAACAGGAAAAGTAGATGAATATGAATTAGCAGAAGCTATTAAAAAAGTATTTGATCTAACACCTAGAGGAATTGAAAAAGAACTTGAATTGAGAAGTGGAAAATTCAAATATCAAGATCTAGCTGCTTTTGGACACATTGGAAGAACAGATTTAGATATTCCTTGGGAAAAATGCAATAAAGTAGAAGAATTAAAAAAAGCTTTAAATAGATAGAACATTGTTTAGACTAGAGAAAAGCTCTCTAGTCTAAATTTTTATGGGAGGAAGAGATGAAAAAAATTGTTGTATTTTTATTAAGTTTATTAATGGGGACTTTAGCTTTTGGAGAGAGAATTGCTTTAATAGGGGCTATGGATTCAGAGATTGAACTTCTAAAAAAAGATATAAAAAATATCAAATCAGAAAAAATTGGAGAGATTGAGTATTTTCAAGGAAAGTTAGAAGGAAAGGATATAGTTTTATTAAAAACTGGAGTAGGAAAGGTAAATGCAGCTATAGGAGCCAACACAGTTATTAGAGAGTATAAGGTAGATAAGATAATATTTACAGGAGTTGCAGGTGCAATAGATAACTCTTTAAATATAGCTGATATAGTTGTATCTGAAGATTTAGTTCAACATGATGTGGATCTTACTGCTTTTGGTAGACCAGCAGGATTAATTCCAGGACAAGAAACAGTAGAGTTTAAAGCAGATGAAAAGTTAAAAAAAGTAGCTTATGATTCAGCAGTGAAAGTTTTAGGTAAAGATAAGGTAAAAATTGGAAGAATAGCAACTGGAGATCAGTTTATAGCTTCTAAAGATAAAGTAAATTGGATAGGAAAAACTTTTAATGCCTCAGCAGTAGAGATGGAAGGGGCAGTAGTTGCTCAAGTAGCTAAAACATATAGTGTACCTTTTGTAGTTTTAAGAGCTATGTCTGATAAAGCTGATGGAAGTGCAACAATGGTTTATGAGGAATTTGAAATTTTAGCAGCAGATAATTCAGCTAAAATAGTTAAAGAGATGTTAAAAAGTATGTAATTAAATAAACTAATTAGAGAATTAGTTTTTATATGAGTTAAACTTCTAGTTAGTTTTTTATTTTATTAATTTCTTTTAAAATAGTTCAAAAATATTGACACTCCTTGTATTGAATGTTATACTTTTAAGGTATGACTTTAAAAAGAGGAGTGTTTTTTTATGAATAAATTAAAAAAGAAAGCTATCAGTTTAGAAGCCTTTGTATGTTTAGGAGTTTTAGGAGGGATTTGTACTGCTGTAGCTAAGATAATGGGGCCAGTAAATATGATCAATACTATCATGGGAACAGCTCATGATCTTTTGATAAATACAGTATTTTTTATAATGGGAGTAGCAGTATTAGCAGGGGCACTTTCATCTGTTCTTTCAGAATTTGGGGTTATTGCTCTAATAAATAAGATACTATATTTTGTAATCTATCCTCTATATAGATTGCCAGGAGCTTCAGCTTTAGCAGTGGTTACTACATATATTTCAGATAATCCAGCAGTTTTAGGATTGGCAGCAAATAAAGAGTTTAAAAAATATTTTAAAAACTACCAATTTACAGCTTTAACAAATTTAGGAACATCTTTTGGTATGGGATTTATAGTATCAGCTTTTATGGTAGCACAAGGTGGATTATTAAAGGAAAATCTTTTTAAGGCTGTTTTAATTGGAAACTTAGGTGCAATTATAGGGAGTATAGTCAGTGTTAATTTGATGATACATTACAGTAAAAAATATTTTAAAGAGCTAGGAGAGTTAGAAGAGGAAACAAAGGTAGAGAAGTTTGTTTTTGACACTAGGGAGATAAGAAGTGGTTCTGTATTTGGAAGATTTTTAGAGGCTATGTTAGAGGGAGGAAAAATTGGAGTTGACATGGGAATTGCAATAATTCCTGGAGTTATAATTATCTGTACAACAGTTTTAATCTTAACTAATGGGATGCCAGAAGGTGGATACACAGGGGCTGCTTATGAGGGAATTGGTGTTTTACCAATAATAGGAGCGAAGTTAAACTTTATTTTAAAACCTCTATTTGGATTTAGTAGTCCAGAGGCAATAGCTTTTCCTATTACAGCTTTAGGAGCAGTTGGAGCAGCTATTGGACTTGTACCTCAATTTATAAAGGAAGGGATAATAGGAGCAAGGGAGATAGCAGTATTTACAAGTATGGGAATGTGTTGGAGTGGTTATTTGAGTACCCATGTTGCTATGATGGATAGTTTAAATTATAGAGAACTTACTGGAAAAGCTATCTTTAGTCACACAATAGGTGGACTTATAGCAGGAATGTCAGCTAACTTTTTATTTAGTTTATTTTTAGGTTAATAAAAGAAGTAAGAGGTATCCTTTGAATAATCATTATAAGAAAGAGATTAATTTCAAAGGAGGAACAGTTATGAAAATTAAAGAAAGCTTAATTACAAGAATCGACCTTGAAAAACTAGCTGATATTTTAAAAGAGGGAAAAGAGGAATTTAAGGAAAAAGAGAAAAAAGTTGAGATCACATTCAATGGTTATGATGCTGAAATTGTAAAATCAATCTCTTATGTAGTAAATGATAGATTCATTGATGAAAATAAGGAAAAATTAATAAAACTAGGTGTATTAAAATAAAATTTTAGAAAAGGAGAGAAATCTCCTTTTCTTTTATTTGAAAATAATTTTTCATTTTAGAAAATTAAGTTGATCTACGTTCTATTTTTGGTAAGGTTTTACGTAAATAAAACATAAAAATAAAAAATATCTTTACATTATCAAATAAAAGGTCTATAATAGGATTATAAAGTAAATAGAAAATGGAGGTAACATTATGCCAACAGTATATGAAAGAGCTTTAGAATTACATGAAAAAAATAAAGGAAAATTATCAGTAGTATCAAAGGTTGCAGTAAAAAATAAAGATGATTTAAGTTTAGCTTACTCTCCAGGGGTAGCAGAACCTTGTAGAAAAATTGCTGCAAATAAAGAGGATGTTTATAAATATACTTCTAAAGGAAATTTAGTAGCAGTAATAACAGATGGAACAGCAGTATTAGGACTTGGAGATATAGGACCAGAAGCAGCACTACCAGTAATGGAAGGAAAATGTGTTCTATTTAAAGAGTTTGCAGGAGTAGATGCAATTCCAATTTGTTTAGATACTAAAGATCCTGAAGAAATTATAAGAACAGCAAAATTATTAGCTCCAGGGCTTGGAGGAATAAACTTAGAGGATATTTCTGCCCCTAGATGTATAGAGATAGAAACAAGATTAAAAGAGGAATTAGATATTCCAGTATTCCATGATGATCAACATGGAACAGCTATAGTTGTTGCAGCTGGATTAATAAATGCTTTTAAATTCTTAGGTAAAAAATTCTCTGAAGCAAAAGTTGTTGTAAATGGAGCAGGAGCAGCAGGAAGTTCAATAGCAAAACTTATTCATAAATTAGGAGTAACTAATCTACTTGTATTAGATAGACCTGGAATTCTTAGAAGAAGCGAGAAAGATTCTTACGATTTCTCTAAGAGAGAATTAGCAGAACTTACTAATCCAGATGATATTAAAGGGGATTTATCAGTAGCAATTAAAGACGCAGATGTATTTGTAGGGGTATCAGTTGGAAATATTTTAACTACTGAAATGGTAAAAACTATGAATAAAGATGCAGTAATTTTTGCAATGGCTAACCCAACTCCTGAAATTATGCCAGAAGATGCTTTAGCAGGAGGAGCAAGAATAGTAGGAACAGGAAGATCAGACTATCCTAACCAAATCAACAATGTTCTTGTATTCCCAGGATTATTTAAAGGTGCATTAGAGGCTAAATCTAAGAAGATAACTGAAGAGATGAAACTTGCAGCAGCAAATGGATTAGCTTCACTTATTAAAGAGGAAGAATTAAATGAAAATTATATAATTCCAGATGCTTTTGATCCTAGAGTTGCAGATGCAGTAGCAGCAGCAGTTAAAAAAGTAGCAAAAGAGCAAGGAATTTGTAGAGAATAAAGAGAGAGGACAAGGTTTCTTGTCCTCTTATTATTTAGTTATAATTTTCAAAAGTAGTAGTCGTTTGCACTCCTCTACTTTTGGAAATTACATCAACTTGATGTTGGGGATAATCTACTTTTTTAATTAGAGTTATTCCTAATATCAGCTAAATGTAATTTGGAGAAGAATATTAGAGAGAGTTACGAAATCTGACGCTAAAAATTCCGACGTGTTTGAAGACGAAGTCGAGTTTCGGAATTTTAGTCAGATGAGTTTTACTCTCTCTTTATTCTTTGACATGGAATTTAGCTGATATTTAAAAGAAATAAAGATAACTAAAATTGACTAATAATCGCTAAATACAAAGGTACTTTGTCAAAATCTAGCGATGTGTTAGATAATTGAGCTTAGTTAGATAAATTATAGTTTATTTTATATAATTAATTATCTTGAGAAAATAATAGTATTTTCATTAGATAACTCACTATTAAAAGAGTACCTATCCTCATTGAATTTTTTAATCTCTTCTATATTAGTAATCTGATTTTTAATCAAATAGTCTAACATCATCCCTCTTCCCTGTTTTGAAAAACTACTAACAGATGAATATTTTCCATTTTTAAACTCTTTAAAATCAACAGTTATCATTTTAAAATTAAGAGTTTTTTTATTAATCATCTTTGAATATTCATTAGAGGCTAAATTTAAAAGTATTTTCTCATTATCTTGTGATAGAAGATTGTTAATATAAGTAGTAACTTTCTCACTCCAAAAGGAGTAAAGAGAGTTTTCAGATATTTTCATAGTCATATCTAATCTATATTTTTTGATATTATCAAAGGGATTAAGAGCTCCATACATAGCTGATAATATAATAAGTGAATTGTTAAGATATTCTAACTCTTTAGAGTTGTAACTTTCTAATTCTAACTTTTTGAAAGCTACTCCATTATATAGATTTATAGCTTTTGTCTCTGAAAGTGAGTCATAATTTGCTATGTTATAGTAAGTTTCCTCTAAAAGCTCATCTTTTATTTTCATAATCTTTTCAATTTGATTTTTATCTAAAATTTTTAAGATGTTTAGAATTTTATTGCTTTCATTTTTAAATTTTGGTGAGAAAGAAAATGGAGAGTTTAACTCTCCAACTTTCATCTCTTTGCTAGGAGAGAATATTATTTTCATTAGAAAAACTCTCCATTATCACAGTAATCTTCTCCACGTAAAGGGAAGAAAATTACATAACAATCTTTATTTCCATTTATTTTTTTAATCATTCTAGTAAGAAATTCCCCAACCATAGCTTTAACTTCAGGTGTTCTTTCAAACCAAAATAGTTCAACAAAAGTATATCCATCAACAATTTTTCCATCAAAAATATACTCAGTATCAATGTGTTCAATAGTAAACCAGTTTCTATCACATTTGATAATCTCTGTTAAACCGTCAATTATCTCCTTACTATTTTCAATAAGTGCTTTTTTATCCATACCTCTTACTTTTAAATGTGGCATAGTCTCCTCCTTTAAATATATTATAAATTTTCCTTTTCAGGAATTAAAGTAACATTGATATAGTTATTTAAGTTTATAGCTTTTTTATTGTAATTTATTAAGTTTTCTTTAGTTAAAATATCTTTATACTCTTTAGGAGTAGGAACTTTATAATCTTTTCCAATTGTAGCTTTTTGATAAAGATAATTTACCCAGAAGCTATTTTCTTTAAGTTCTGTATCATATGATAGTTCATAATTTTTAACGACACTATCAATTTTTGTTTGATCAATATCTTGTAAAAGTGAATTTATAGATTTAAGAACAGCTTTTGTAATCTCATCTACTCTATTGGTATCACAACTAAAGCTGATGCTTAAAAAGTCCTCTCCAAAGTTATTAGGAGAAAGGGAAGTTTTAGAGTAGATAGAGTAAACTCCACCAATTTTTTCTCTAATATCTTCAATAAGAGCGATATTTAAAACTCTAGAAAATCCACTGTATAAAACTCTCTCTTTGTATCCATAAGTTGAGTTATACGGGAAGATAAGAGAAACAGTAGCTTTTTTATCTACACCTTTAACAATTTTTTCATTTACAATATTTTTAGGAATATTCAGTTTTAAAGATCTAGGAGTTATGATTTTTTCTTCTGATGGAAGAGAAGCAAAATATTTTTTTAATATATTTGGCAACTCTTTATTATCAAAAGCTCCTACAATAATAAGCTCATATCCATTGAAATTATCAAATTTTTCCTTGTACATTTTTAAAGCTTCATCTATTTTAATATTTTCTAAATCTTTAAAGGAAAAAGGTTTTCTTCTCTCATTGTTTCCACTATAAATAGTAGCAACTCTATCTGCATAAACAGTTTTAGGAGAGTTTTCTCTATTTTTAATACTTTCCTTTGCATTTAAAATAGCAGTATTAAAAACTTCACTATCTATTTTAGGCTCTCTAATAGCATAGTTTAGATACTCTAAGGCAGGGATAAGATTTTCTCTATCACTGATAATAGTAAATCCTTGCTCATAATCATTTATATATGATGAGATATTAAAGTTTTTACCCTTCATAAATGTTTCTATCTCATTTGGCTTTAATGTACTTGCTCCAGAATCTAAAACTAAATTAGTAGCAAATAGAGAGTTTAAATATTCATTGTAACTATTAATAGAGCTTCCTTCTCTTTTAAAAAGTTTAATATATATTCTATCCTTTTCAAAATCACTATTTTTAACTTTTACTTTAATTCCATTTGAAAGAATATACTCATCATTGCCTACTTTTTTTAGCTTTCCATCTTTTAAATTTAATGGTGGAAGAGTTGGAATAGTATTAGAGAAAGTTAAAAGATTTTTACTATTTTTTCTATCTTTTTCAATAATCTCTTTTAAAATTTTCTCAGATATAATACTCTTTTTTGCAGGTGCTGATAGGAAATATATTCCCTCTTTATTATAGATATCTTTTATTTTCTTATTTAAAATTTTAACATCTATATTTTTTAGTACTTTTTGGAATATTTCAAATTCAGTATCAACATCAACAAAACTTTCTCCATCTACAACATGATTTACAATAGCATCAATATAGGTATCATGTTGGATACTATCTTTATTGGCAACAATAGTTTTATAGTAGTTAAACATATTTTTCTTTTCAAGTTCTAACTCATTTTCAGAGATTCCATTTATAGCCGATGATTTTAAAATATTGTTTATAAGGGCAACTCCTTCTTGAATCTTATCTTCTCTAAGAGCAACAGCAACATTAAAAATATCACTGTATTTATTGATATTATAACTATAAACAGCTCCCTCTATAATAGAGCAGTTACTTTCTTTAGTTAGATTTATAATTCTTGTATTTAAAATATTAAATAGAAGTTGATTTTCTATTGAATCTTGAAAATTTTCAGTTGTATTAATTATCTTTCTATCTAAAAATTTAGTAATAGTCAAAGTTGAATATCTAATTTCAGGATCTGTAAAAACTATATATGAATTTTTAAGATCTTTAAGTTTGTAATCTTTCCCTTGAGTAAATTGAGTTTTCTCTTTAAAGTTAAAATATTTTTTTACTAGGTCTTCAGCTTTTTTAGGTTCAATATCTCCTACAATAGCAACAGCCATATTTTTAGGAGTATACCATTTTTCATAAAATCCTCTAAGAATATCAGAAGTAGCTCCATTTATAGTTTCAGGAAGTCCAATAGGAAATCTATCAAAGTATCTTGAACCAGAAAAGATAGCTTTCTTTTGTGTATCTCCCAATCTTTGAGCTAATCCTTGACGTAATCTCCACTCCTCTATAATAACCTTTTTTTCACTTTCAACTTGTTCAGATTCAAGAGTAGCCTCAGTAGCCCACTCTCTTAAAACTTCAACACCCTCTTCAAAAGATTTCATATTATCAGTAGGGACATTTAACTTGTAAACAGTTCTATCAAATGAGGTATAAGCATTTAGATCTCCACCAAAACTAAGTCCAATAGATTCTAAATACTTTATCATCTCGTTTTTCTCATACTTAGTAGTTCCGTTAAATGCCATGTGCTCCATAAAATGAGCTATTCCCTGCTCTTGCTCCTCTTCAAAAAGAGAACCTGCTTTTACAATGAGATTTAACTCTGCTCTATTTTCAGGTTTCTTATTTCTATAAATATAATAGATAATCCCATTAGGAAGTTTTCCTGTAAGTAAATTTTTACTATTCTCTATCTTCTCCCCTAAAGCTATAAGAGAGATAAAAAGTAATAGGAAAATAGATAAAATCAATCTTTTTTTCTGCATAATTTCCTCCTCTATTTTGATTTCTAAAGATATCATACCATAAAAAATAAAAAAATTATCTATTATTTTTCATTTTTTAGTAAAGTTCTTCTAAAAAAATGATATAATGAAAATGAATAAAATAGTGAAAAGGAAAGTGAGAAGATGAGCTATAGAATAGTGTTGATTCATGGGTTTCATAGAAGCTATAAAGATATGGAGCCTTTAGAACAAAATTTAAAATCATTAGGGTATAAAGTGGAAAATCTAAATTTTCCTCTTACTTTTCCAGATATAAAATTTTCAAAGGAGATGCTAAAAAAATTTCTGCTTGATCTGAAATATGGTGGAATGATTGAAAAAGAGGAGATTGTTTTAATTGGATATGGATTAGGGGGAAAATTAATAGAGGAAACTTTAAAAGATGAGGAAGTTGATGGAATAGTAGATAAAATAATACTTATTGCAGCTCCTTTGAGAGATTCAGTAGTCCACAGAAGATTGAAAAGAGTTTTTCCACTGCTTGATACAATATTTAAACCTTTAAGAGTTTTAGGGAAAGGAAAGAAATTTGAAGTTAAAAATCCTAAAATAGAGATAGGAGTAATAATTGGAACAGAAACAGAGGGGATTTTTAGTAGATGGTTGGGAGAGTTTAATGATGGACTTTTAAATTCTAAAGAGTGTATGTTAGATAGTGCCAAAGATACATTGTTAATTCCCCTTGTACATGAAGAGATTCATAAGAAAATGGGAACAGCAAAATATATTAATAACTTTATTTCTAAGGGAAGATTTAGAATAGATTAAGGAGAAAAGAATGAGAAAAGAGATTGTTAACTATATAGAACTGATTATTAGAATAGGAATAAATATACAAAAGGGACAAATTTTAGTTGTAAGTGCACCTGTGGAAACTTTTGAATTTACTAGAAAAGTTGTAGAAACAGCATATAAATTTGGAGCTAAAGAGGTAGTTATTAATTGGACAGATGAAGTTTGTGGAAAATATAGATATTTTTATGGAGCTGAAGAGATTTTTGATATCTATCCTAAACATCAAGCTGATATGATGAAAGATTATGCTGAGAAAGGAGCAGCTTTTTTAAGTATCTATGCTACTGATCCAGAAATTTTAAAAGATGTAGATCAAGAGAGAGTTGCAAGAGCTCAAAAAGCTAGAAGTATCGCTTTGAAAGATTACTATGCAAAAGTGATGAATAATGAAAATCAATGGTGTGTAGTATCAATTCCTACTGATGCTTGGAGTAAAAAAATATATCCTGAACTTCAAGGAGAAGAGGCAAAAGAAAAGTTGTGGAATCAGATACTTTCAATAGTAAGAGCAGATAGTGAAAATCCTGTTGAAGAGTGGAATAAACATCTGACAAATTTAAAAAATACTATGAATTATCTAAATAGTATGAAATTTAGAAAATTAAGATATAGAAATTCTTTAGGAACAGATTTAGAGATAGGATTACCAAAGGGACATATTTGGACAGCTGGTGGAGAAACTTCAAAAGATGGAGTATATTTTGTAGCAAATATGCCAACAGAGGAAGTATTTACTCTGCCTAAGAAAGATGAAGTTAATGGTATTGTATATAGTAGTAAACCTTTCTGTTATGGTGGAAATCTAATTGAAAATTTCTATCTAAAATTTAAAAATGGAAAGGTTGTTGAAGCAGGAGCAGAAAAGGGAGAGGAAACTCTAATTAAACTTTTAGATTCTGATAGTGGCTCTAGATATTTAGGAGAGGTAGCACTTGTGCCTTATGATTCACCAATTTCTAATTCAAATACAGTTTTCTACAATACACTTTTTGATGAAAATGCCTCTTGCCACTTGGCTTTAGGACAAGCATATCCAGTTTGCTTAGAGGGTGGAAGTGAGATGAACGAGGATGAATTAAAGGAAAATGGTGTTAATATCTCTATGGTTCATGAAGATTTTATGGTTGGAACTAGTGATTTAGAGGTTGTAGGGATAACAGAAGATGGTGAAGAAATTTTAATAATGAAAGATGGAAATTTTTGTAAATAATCTTTACTGATAGATTGGAAAGTGATAAAATATAGTCCCTTGGCAGGGGAATGCAAAAAGAGAGTGGCTGACATAAAAATTATGTTAGTCACTCTCTTTTGTTTTTTGGGGCTAAAAAAATAAAGGTTCTCTTTATAATAAATTAAAACATGTATAAACACACATAAATGCTATATTTTTTAGTTTAAAATAACTATTTAACGAAATTTTTGGAATTGACAAAAATAAGAAAAAGTAGTATCTTAATAGTAAATAAAGTTTAATATAACTTAAAATTTGTTTAAGGGGGAAGAGAAAAAACTTTTTTATCAAAATTTAAGAAAGTTTATTAAGGTGAAAATATGGATAAATTAGCAATTATTTATACAATATTACTTTTTGTCGTATATCAAATAATGTTTAAAATAACAGGCTTTAGTATTAACACAGCAGTATATGGACTTTTTGGAATGTTAATATTTTTTTACTATTCTACAGATAATTTACAACTTGAAAAAAGATCTAAACAAAATCCTATTTTTATAAATCTAATTGTTTTCATGATATTTCTCTTTTTCTATAAAGATATTTCAATATTTACAGTATTTTTAGTATTTTCAGTTTATCAAAAGATACTATATGAATTATTAAAAAAAATTTCATATGTTAAAGCTGAAAGATACAGTCCAAATTTAATAAATAAAAGAAATTTAGCAAAATTTTTAATAGATTCTATAAGTGTTATTGTTGGAATAATCACAGCTTTTATACTTAAATTTTCTTTTAATTGGTATGAATATTTAAGAAAAGAGTATGTAATTACATATTTAGGAATATTTCTTGTTGGGTATGTATATAAAAAGGTAAGTGAAAAAAGTTGGAGCTATACAAATATTCTTGATGTATTAAACATTTTAATACTTAATATAGGTACTGCAATAGTATTTCTCCTTTTTATGTACATAAATAAAGAACATATATTTCCTGTAACAACTCTTTTGATAATACTTATTCTTTCAGTGTCAATGCAACTTTTAGGAAGATATGTTTTTAGATTAAAAAGATATTATGGTAGACCACATAAAAATATAAAGGATATTAAAAGAACTCTGATATATGGTGCAGGAGAAGCAGGTGCAATATTAGCCAGAGAGTATATGACTAATCCATTATTTCCTTATGAAATAATAGGATTTATTGATGATGATAAGAAGAAAATAGGAAGTGAAATTTATAATATAAAAGTTTTAGGAAATAAAGAAAGTTTAGAAATAATAATAAAAAATGAAAAAATAGAGGAACTTCTTCTTGCACTTCCTTCGATTCATAGCTCCGAGATAGGAAGGATTGTTGAAAAAATTCAAAAATTTGAGGGGATAAATATAAAAACAGTGCCTTCAATATCAGAAATTTTAGAAGGAGAATCTCTTGCTTCTCAAATAAGAGATGTAAGAATAGAAGATTTATTAGGAAGAGATGAGATTGTAATTAATGATGGAAGTATAAGAGAGTTAATAGAAAAAAAGACGATATTTATAACTGGAGGAGCAGGAAGTATAGGATCTGAGCTTGCGAGACAAATAGCTAAGTATAATCCTAAAAAACTTATAACTCTTGATGTAAATGAAAATGATATTTATTTCTTAGAACTTGAACTTAAAAGAAAATATCCAAATTTAGATTTAGTATCAGAGATATGCAATATAAGAGAAAGAGATAAATTAGAATTTTTATTTAATAAGTATAAACCAAATGTAGTATTTCATGCAGCAGCACATAAACATGTACCTTTAATGGAACATAATCCAGAAGAAGCTATAAAGAATAATATATTTGGTACAAAGAAAGTTGCAGAGTGCGCAGATAAATATGGAGTAGAGAGAATGGTTCTTATATCTACAGATAAAGCGGTTAACCCTACAAACCTTATGGGAGCAAGTAAAAGAGCTTGTGAACTTGTAATAGAACATATGAATAAAGTTTCTAAAACTACAAAATTTATGGCAGTAAGATTTGGAAATGTATTGGGAAGTAACGGAAGTGTAATTCCAATATTTAGAAAATTAATATCAGAAGGAAAAAATTTAACAGTTACTCATAAGGATATAACAAGATATTTTATGACTATTCCTGAAGCTGCTCAGCTTGTTATTGAAGCAGGAGCAATAGGAAAGGGTGGAGAGATATTTATTCTTGATATGGGAAAACCTGTAAAAATTTATGACTTAGCAAAAAGTATGGTAAAGCTTTCAAATGCTAATGTAGGAATAGATATTGTAGGGTTAAGACCAGGAGAGAAACTATATGAGGAGCTTCTATACGATGTTAATTCAGCTATAAAGACAGAGAATAAGAAGATATTTATAACAAAAATAGAAGATGGAGTAGTAGATATAACTAAATATTTTGATAAGTTGGAACAGTGTATTAAAAATCCAAATGTTGAAGAAATTAAAAAAATTATGAAAGAACTGGTAGTGTCGTATAAGGAAGTGAAATATAATTAATGACTGAAGTTATTTTAATTGGTGCAGGTGGACATGGAAAAGTAGTTTTAGATGCAGTTTTATCTAATCCAAATATAGATATAAAAATTATAGGCTTCCTTGATGATGGAGATATTAAAGAAATTCACAGAATAAAAAAACTTGGAAATATAAAAGATTTTGTAAATTTTAAAGATAAAAAATTTCATATAGCGCTTGGTAACAATAAATTTCGTGAAAAAATTGCTAAAGAATTAGGCGAAGAAAATCTTATATCTATTATTCATAAAACAGCATATATAAGTTCTATGAGTAAGATAGGAAATGGTAGTTATATAGGAGCTATGACAGTTATTAATTCTGAATGCGAAATAGGAAAAGGTTGCATAATAAATACAGGAACAATTATAGAGCATAATTCTTATGTTGGAGATTATAGTCATTTATCATATAGAGTTTTAGTTGGAAGTGAAAGTAAAATATCATCTAGAACAATGATAGATATGGGAAAAATATTAGAAAGAAATAGTAATGTATAAGGGGTAGAGATGTTATTAAAAAGATTATTTGATATAGTAGCTTCATTTTGCGGAATTGTTTTTCTTTTTCCTATAATGTTAATGGTTGGGGTGATAATAAAATTTACATCAAAAGGACCAATTTTATTTAAACAAAGAAGATTAACTATCAATGCAAAAGAGTTTACTATATATAAATTTAGAAGTATGAGAACAGATTTTGACAAAGGTGCAAAGGGAATTCAAGTAAAAGGTAGTAGTAATGCAATAACTCCAATAGGAAAGATTATTAGAAAAACAAAATTAGATGAACTACCACAACTTTTTAATATTCTTATGGGAGATATGAGTTTCATAGGACCAAGACCTGAGTTACCAAGAAGACTTAAATATTATTCTGAAAGAGATAAAGGAATATTTAAAGTAAGAAGTGGAATATCTTCACCTGCAAGTATAGTTTTTTCAGATGAAGAGTATCTAATGAATCAAGTAAAAGATCCAGAAAAATTTTATATAGAACAGATAATGCCATATAAGATAGATTTAAATCTTTACTATGTAGAAACAAGAAGTTTTTGGAATGATATATATCTTATAATTGCAACTTTTTTAAAAATATTAAATAAAGTTGATAATAGTAGTATTGTAAAAGATAAAGAATTACTAGATAAGAAAAAAGAGATAGAAAAGAAAATAGGAGTTGAGTACTAATGGAAAAGAAAACTCTTATGATAACAGGAGCTAGTGGGTTTATAGGAAGTAACTTTATAGAAAGATATAGAGATAAATATAATATTATTCCTGTAGATTTACTAAAAGTAAAACCTGAAGAATTAGATTTTACAAATGTAGATTGTGTTCTTCATCTTGCTGCTCTTGTGCATCAAATGAACGGAGCACCGAGAGAGAAATATTTTGAAGTAAACACAGAATTAACCAAGAGAATGGCAGAAGAAAGTAAAAAAGAAGGAGTAAAACATTTTGTTTTTTATAGTACAGTAAAAGTTTACGGATATGATGGGGACTTATATAATTATAATATTATTTTAAATGAGAATTCTTCATGTAATCCTAAAAATGATCCATATGGAGAAAGCAAATGGGAAGCAGAAAAAATATTAAAAAATCTTGAAGATGAAAATTTTAAAGTTGGGATAATAAGACCTCCAATGGTTTATGGAAAAGGAGTAAAAGGAAATATGGAAAGTTTAATTAAATTTATACAAAGACTTCCAATATTACCTTTTAACTATACTAAAAATAAAAGAAGCTTAGTAAATATAGAAAATCTTATGTATTTAACAAGTTTGGTTATAGATAAAAAAGCTCAAGGAATATTTCTTCCTTTGGATGAAAAAAACTTATCGTTAAAAGAGATAGTTGAAGGAATAGAAAAAGCATATGAATTAAAAAGAATAAATCTTCCGATGATTCAGCCTTTCTTTTGGCTACTTACAAAACTAAAACCCAATATAATGGTAAGATTATATGGTAGCTTGCAATTTGAAAATAAAGAAACAAAAGAAAAATTAAATTATATTTCTCAAATAAATTATGAAAATGGAATAAAAAAAATGATTGGTGATGAATGATGAAAAATATTTTATTTATTTTTTTAAGACATTCAGAAAACCCTAATGATTCAACTTTAACAAAAGATTTATCAGATGAGTTTTTTAAACAAGGGAATAATGTAACAGTTGTTACTATTCTTGAAAAAAAATATAAAAGAGAAACTCAATTAAAAATAGAAAATGGGTATGAAGTTTTAAGAGTTAAAACTGGAAATTATTTTAATGTATCAAATAGTGTAGAAAAAGGAATTACATCTTTAACTATGGTTTCTAAGTTAAAAAGAGAAATTATAAATTATTTAGGAAAGAAGAAATATGATTTAATTCTTACTCATACTCCATTTATATCAACAGAAAAGTTAATAAATCCTTTAAAAAGTTATTTTAAGTGTCCAGCACATCTTATTTTATGGGATATATTTCCACAAAATGCTAAAGATATAGGAATTTTAAAAAATAAATTATTATTTTCATATTTTAAATATAATGAAAGAAAGATGTTTCTAGCATATGAATGTATATGGTGTATGTCAGAAGGAAATGTGGATTATTTAAAAGAAAATTATTCTTATTTAGATAAAGATAAAATTAAACTTTTAAGAAACTGGGCAATAATAAAACCTAATATTGAAATTAATAGAAAAGAAATTAGAAATAAATATAATTTTTTAGAAGATGAAGTTATTGCAATTTTTGGTGGAAATATGGGAAAACCTCAAAAATTAGAAAATATTTTATCTCTAGCTAAACAGTGTTTAAAAAATAAAAAAATAAAATTTTTATTTATTGGAAATGGGTCAGAAAAAGAAAGATTGGAAAAATTGGCAAAAGAAAATAATCTTTCAAATGTAACTTTTATCAATCAAGTTTCAAGAGAAGATTATGAAAAAGTAACAGCTTCTTGTGATATCGGCCTTGTAAGTTTAGACGAAAGATTTACAGTCCCTAATTTTCCATCAAAAACAACAGATTATTTTAAACTTTCTTTACCAATACTTGCGAGTCTTGACAAATGTGCAGCAGAAGATTATGGGAACTTTTTGCAAAATAAAGTTAAAGGTGGATTATTTGCAGAAGCAGGCAATATTGAAGAATTATATAATCAGTTTCTGAAACTATATACTGATAAAAAGTTAAGAAAAGAATTAGGAAATAACGGAAGAAAATATTATGAAGAATATTTAGGTGTTGATAAAGCCTATGAAACTATTATGAAAGAGGTTGAAAAATAATGAGTTTATTTAAAAATAAAACTTTATTAATAACAGGTGGAACAGGTTCTTTTGGAAATGCAGTATTAAATCGTTTTCTTAATACTGATATTGGTGAAATAAGAATTTTTTCTAGAGATGAAAAAAAACAAGATGATATGAGGCATGAGTTTCAAGCTAAAATGCCTGAAGTTGCAGGGAAAATTAAATTTTATATAGGGAATGTAAGAGATATAGATTCTGTTAGAAATGCTATGCATGGTGTTGACTATATATTTCATGCTGCTGCATTAAAACAAGTTCCTTCATGTGAATTTTTTCCAGTTGAAGCAGTAAAAACAAATGTTTTAGGAACTGAGAATGTATTAACAGCTGCTATAGATGCAGGAGTAAAAAATATAGTTTGTTTATCAACAGATAAAGCAGCTTATCCAGTTAATGCAATGGGGACATCTAAAGCTATGATGGAAAAGGTAATAGTTGCTAAATCAAGAACAGTTAAACCTGAAAAAGCTAAAATCTGCTGTACAAGATATGGAAATGTACTTTGTTCGAGAGGATCAGTTGTTCCACTATGGATAGATCAAATAAAAACAGGAAACCCAATTACAATTACAGAACCATCTATGACAAGATTTATAATGAGTCTTGATGAAGCAGTAGATTTAGTTCTATTTGCTTTTGAAAATGGAGTTAGTGGAGATATATTAGTCCAAAAAGCTCCAGCTTGTACAATAGAAGTTTTAGCTAAAGCTGTAACTGAATTATTTGCACCAGGACATGAAATAAAAGTGATAGGAATTCGTCATGGAGAAAAAATGTATGAAACACTTCTTACAAATGAAGAATGTGCAAATGCAATAGATATGGGAGATTTCTATCGTGTACCTTGTGATAAACGTGATTTAAACTATGATAAATACTTTAAAGATGGAGATACAAAACGTAATACTTTAACTGAATTTAACTCAAGTAATACAGAACTTTTAGATGTTGAGCAAGTAAAAGAAAAATTATTATCACTTGCATATATTAGGGAAGAGCTTGAAGCATTTAAAGAAAATAAAAGATAAATTGAGGTGAAGTATGAAGATATTAATAACAGGAGCTAAAGGCTTTGTTGGTAAGAATTTAGTTGCTAATCTATATAATATAAAAGAGGAAAAAGATAGAACTAGAAATTTACAAATAGATGAGATATTTGAATATGATATTGATAGTGATCCGAGTCTTTTAGATAGATATTGTAAGGAAGCTGATTTTGTTTTTAATTTAGCAGGAGTTAATCATCCAAAAGATCAATCTGAATTTATGAAAGGGAATTTTGGATTTGCTTCTACTTTGCTAGATACTTTAAAAAAATATAGAAATAATTGTCCAGTAATGCTTTCATCATCAATTCAAGCAACTTTAATTGGACGTTATGGAGAATCAGATTATGGAAAATCAAAATTAGTAGGAGAAGAGTTATTCTTTAATTATTCTAAAGAAACAGGCGCAAAGGTATTAATATATCGTTTTCCTAATCTATTTGGTAAATGGTGTAGACCTAATTATAATAGTGCAGTAGCTACTTTTTGTAATAATATTGCCAATGATCTACCAATTCAAGTAAATGATAGAAATACTAAATTAGAACTTCTATATATAGATGACTTAGTAGATGAGTTATTAGATGCTTTAGAAGGAAAAGAACATCATTGTGAATATGATGGTTTAGATGCAGTAGAAAAATTAAATGGAAGATATAGTTTTGTACCAACTACTCATCATGTAACTTTAGGAGAGATAGTTGATCTATTAGAACTATTTAATAATCAATCAAAAACTTTAATTATACCAGAAATTCCTAAAAATTCATTTGCTAAAAAATTATATTCTACATATCTTTCATACTTACCTAAGGAAAAAACTATATTTCCTTTAAAAATGAAGGTTGATGATAGAGGAAGCTTTACAGAACTTTTAAAATCAGAAAAGTGTGGACAAGTATCAATAAATATTAGTAAACCAGGTATTACTAAAGGGCAACATTGGCATAATACAAAATGGGAATTCTTTATTGTAGTTTCGGGTCATGGACTTATTCAAGAAAGAAAAATAGGAACAGATGAAATTATTGAATTTGAAGTTTCTGGAGATAAAATAGAAGCTATACATATGCTTCCAGGGTATACACACAATATTATTAATTTAAGTGAAATAGAAAACTTAGTTACAGTAATGTGGGCAAATGAAGCTTTTGATCCTAATAAACCAGATACTTTCTTTGAAAAGGTGTAAGTTATGAAATTGATAATTTTAGGAGCAGGTGGACATGGTAAAGTTGTAGCAGATATAGCACAACAAACTAATAAATATGAAAAAATTTTCTTTTTAGATGATAAATCTCAAGAGAGAAATGTTTTAGGTAAATGTGAAGAGTATCTAAAATTTAAAAGTGAAGATGTAGAGATGTATCCTGCCTTTGGAAATAATAAATTCCGTATAGAATGGGAAGAAAAATTAGAAAAAAATGGAATAAAATTGGCTAAGATAATACATCCTTTAGCCTATATCAGTCCTTTAGCCAAAATAGAAGATGGTTGTGTGGTAATGCCATATGCTATAATAAATACTAATGTAAAAATAGCTAAAGGTTGTATTGTAAATTGTGGTTCAATAGTAGATCATGATTGTATTTTAAATAAAGGTTGTCATTTAGCTCCAGGAGCTATAGTAAAGGGAGAAAATATTCTACCTGAATACACAAAAGTTGATTCAGGAGAGGTTATTTCATTAAGAATGTATAAATAGAAGTAAAGGAGTAAGAATGGAGAGTAAGGTTTCTTTTAAAAATAATGGTAAATTAAAATTATTAATTATAGTTGGAACACGTCCAGAGATTATTAGATTAGCTGAAGTAATAAAAAAATGTAGAAAATATTTTGATTGCTTATTAGCACATACAGGACAAAACTATGATTATAATTTAAATGGAGTATTTTTTCATGACTTGAAATTGGAAGATCCAGATTATTATCTAAATGCTGTAGGTAATGATTTAGGAGAAACAATGGGAAATATCATTGCTAAAAGTTATCAATTAATAGTTGAAGTAAAACCAGATGCAGTTTTAGTATTGGGAGATACAAACTCATGTCTTTCGGTAATTGGAGCTAAACGTTTACATATACCTGTTTTCCATATGGAAGCTGGAAATAGATGTTTTGATGAATGTCTACCAGAAGAAACAAATAGAAGAATAGTAGATATTATATCAGATGTAAATATGTGTTATTCTGAACATGCAAGAAGATATTTAAATGCATCTTCAGTAGCAAAAGAAAGAACTTATGTAACAGGATCACCAATGGCAGAAGTATTAAGAGCTAATTTAGAAGATATTGAAAAATCAACTATTTTAGAAAAGTTAAATTTAAAGAAAAAAGGATATATTCTTTTAAGTGCTCATAGAGAGGAAAATATTGATACAGAAGCTAACTTTATATCTCTATTTACTTCAATAAATAATTTAGCTAAGAAGTATGATATGCCAATACTTTATTCATGCCATCCAAGAAGTAAAAAATTCTTAGAGGCAAGAAATTTCAAATTAGATGAAAGAGTAAAACTTCATGAACCATTAGGATTCCATGATTACAATAATCTTCAAATGAATGCATTTGCTGTTGTATCAGATAGTGGAACACTTCCTGAAGAATCATCATTCTTTACTTCAATAGGAAAATCATTTCCAGCTGTATGTATAAGAACAAGTACAGAAAGACCAGAAGCGTTAGATAAGGCTTGTTTTGTACTAGCAGGAATTTCTAATAATGGAGTTGAACAAGGGGTAGAACTTGCAGTAGAGATGACAGAAAATCAAGATTTAGGAATACCGGTTCCTTGTTATGTAGAAGATGTATCTAATAAGGTAGTAAAAATAATACAATCTTATACTGGAATAGTAAATAAAATGGTTTGGAGAAAATATTAAATGAAAAAATTAGCAATTTTTGATTTAGATGGAACATTGTATTTAAAAAATTCTCATATAGAAATACTATCTAAGTATTACAATACAGGTTATTATAATAGTTTAATATTTAAAATGTTTTCAAAATTTTTTCCTAAAATAACATTAAAGTATTTAAATTATAAATATGATAAAATTTCATTGCAAATAAAAAAAAGTTTTTTATTACCATTTAGAGAAAGTGCTTTAAAGTTATTAGAAGAAAAAAGAAAAGCAGGATATAAAATAAAAATAATTTCAAATGCACCATATCTACTTATAGAAAATGCAGGGAAAGCTTTAAATGTAGAGGTTGCAAAAGCTGAGATATCTAAGAAAGGAAAAATTTTATCTTCTGAAGATTATGATTTTTTATTTGTGTGTACAGACAATATAACAGATAGAGATCTTTTAGAAATGGCAGATGAACAGTATATATATGTAAATAAAAAAACAAAAAAATATTTTGAAAAATATTTTAAAAAAGCAATATTATTGGAGGAATAATTATGAAGTTTTTTATACCATTATATTATTCTTTTTTTACAAGAATAAATAAAATGACAACTTTGATATCATATATATATACATTTTTATTAATTAATTTTTTACTTGTTTATTTAGTATTAGGGACAGAAAGAAGTATACAATTCAAAGAAAATATATTGATTTTTATTTTGGCATTCATAAGTTTAAATATAGTATATGAAATAGGATATTTATATAATGATTATTACACAGTAAAAAAAGAAAAAAATCCAACTTTGAGGCTTTCAAATGAAGAAAATCTATTCCTAAATGATTTCTTTCCTTTGTTAGTTGCATTTAGAGTATTTGTAGTAATAATAATAATTTTATTATTAAGTAATTTTCAAAATATTAATTTAAATTTATTTATATTGATGTTAAGTTTATTAAATTTATCATATGCTTTACACAATTACTTTAGAAATAGAATGAATTTGGTAACTATTTTCTTACTAATGTTTTTCAAATATATTTCTATTCCTTTATTATTTATGAAAACTATATGTAATATTTATATACTTGCAATTTTTTTATTAACTTTCCCATTAGTAAGAACACTTTTATTTACAGTACATGAAAGAGTAAGAGTAAAATTAATTGATAAGAAAAAAATAGTAGAATTTAGGGTTAAATATTTTTTTATAGAAAGTATATTAGGATTAATTTTAAAATTTTTTTCAAATAAAATGATTTATTTGTTTTACTTTTCCTTTTATTTTTTTGTATTTTATTTTTTATTTTTTATTTTTAAATATTTAAGAAAAAGGAGAGTGTAAAAAAATGAAAATATTGTATTTCATTCCTATGGAAATAAAAGAATATGATGGAATAAGTAAAAAAATATTATCTCAATTAAATTCGTTTGTGAGAAATGATTTTGAAATAGATATATGTTCAGAAAAAACAGAGGATATTTTTTTAAATAGAATAATTTATGGAAAGGAGATAAAATTAGAAAAAGTTAAAAATAATAGTATTTGTAGGCAATATTTATATTATAATTTTAACAAAATATTTTCCTATATCCTAAATAAAAAAATAGAGGTTATATATATAAGATATGTTTATTTTGCTAATCCTTTTTTTATTAAATTTTTAAAGAAATTAAAAGAAAATAATATTAAAGTTATATTAGAAATACCAACATATCCATATGATGGTGAATTAAAAAATAATAAAAGTTTTTTGAGAAAAATTAAATATAAAATTGAAGAAAAATATAGATATAAAATGAAAAATTATGTAGATAGAATAGTAACTTTTTCAATTGATGATGAAATATATGGAATAAAAACTATAAAGATTAATAATGGAATAGATTTAGAAAAAATAAAATTAATAGAAAAAAATAAAGAAAAAAATTTAAATGAAATTAATTTTATAGGAGTAGCAGGAATTGCTTTTTGGCATGGTTTCGATAGAATGATATTATCAATGGCGAAATATTATAAAAACAATCCTAAAGTAATAGTTAAATTTCATGTAGTCGGAGATGGAGATAAAAAGGTAGTAACAGAATTAAAAGATTTAGTGAAGAAGAATAATTTAGAAGAACATGTAATGTTTTATGGTTATAAATCAGGAAAAGATTTAGATGAAATATATAATAAAGTAGACATAGCAGTAGGAAGTTTAGGATTTTCTAGAATAGGCTTAAAAGGAGGTAGTCCGTTAAAAACAAGAGAATATATAGCTAAAGGTGTACCTATTATTTTAGGATATGAAGATATATCATTAAAAAATACATTAGATTTTATTTATCAAGTACCAAATGATGAATCAGTATTTGATTTATATAAAATATTAGATTGGTATAAAAATTTAGATAAAGATTCAACAAAAATAAGAAGATATGCAGAAGATAATTTAACTTGGAATAAGCAAATGAAAAAAGTAGTTGATTATATTTTAGAAATAGAGGAGAAAGAAAAATGTTAGAAAATTTAATTAAGGGAAAGGAAAAACTTGCTGTTGTAGGAATGGGATATGTTGGACTCCCTTTAGCAATAGCTTTTTCTGAAAAAAATTTTAATGTTATTGGATTTGATATTAATCAAAGTAAAATAGAAAAATATCTTAATGGGCAAGATCCAACAAATGAGGTTGGAGATGAAAGAATTAAAAATAGTAAAAATATAGAATTTACTTCTGATGAAACTAAATTAAAAGAAGCAAAATTCATTATTGTTGCTGTTCCTACTCCTGTTCTTGAAAATAAGATGCCTGATTTAAGACCTCTTGAAGGAGCTTCAACAGTTATAGGAAGAAATCTTTCAAAAGGAACAATAGTTGTATATGAATCGACTGTATATCCTGGAGCAACAGAAGAAGTTTGTTTACCACTTCTTGAAAAAGAATCAGGACTAAAATGTGGAGTAGATTTTAAAATAGGATATTCTCCAGAGAGAATAAATCCAGCAGATAAAGTTAATACTCTTACTAAAATAATGAAAATAACTTCAGGAATGGATAAAGAATCAAGCGACATTATCGCAGGTGTTTATAGTCAAGTAATTACAGCAGGAATACACAGAGCTTCATCTATAAAAGTAGCAGAAGCAGCAAAAGTAATAGAAAATTCTCAAAGAGATATTAACATAGCTTTTGTTAATGAACTTTCTCTAATATTTGACAGAATAGGAATTGATACTCTTGAAGTTTTAGAAGCAGCTGGAACTAAATGGAATTTCTTACCATACAGACCTGGTCTTGTCGGAGGACATTGTATAGGTGTAGATCCATATTATCTAGCAAATAAAGCTTCTGAACTTGGATATCATGCTCAAGTAATTTTAGCAGGAAGAAGAATAAATGATAATATGGCAAAATTTGTTGCTGAAAAAACTATTAAGAAATTAATAAATGACAATATTAGAGTAAAAGGAGCAGATATTCTTGTAATGGGATTAACATTTAAAGAAAACTGTCCAGATTTAAGAAACTCTAAAGTTAATGACATAATAAAAGAATTAAAAGAATATGGAGCTAATGTTCATGTTATTGATCCAATGGCACCAAAAGAAGAAGCTCTTGAAGAATATAGCATTATCTTAGAAGATGAAAGTTGTATAAAAAACATGGATGCTGTAGTAGTTGCAGTTGGACATAAAGAATATAGAGATATGAAACCAGCAGATTTAAGAAAATATTTTAACCCAGTATATGCAAAACCATTATTAATAGATGTTAAATCTATTTTTAATAAAGCTGAAGCTGAAAAAGAATATGACTATTGGAGATTATAAGGAGAATAGAAAATGAATATTCCATTACTTAATTTAAAAAGACAATATAAATATTTAAAAAATGATATTGAAGGAACAATTTCTGAAATATTGGAGAGTGGAGCATATATAAATGGTCCTTATACTAAGAAGGTTGAAAAAAGATTATGCGAATATCTAAATGTTAAACATGCAATAGGTGTTGCAAATGGTACTGATGCTCTTGTAATAACTTTAAAAGCTCTTGGAATAAAAGAGGGAGATGAAGTTATTACTACTCCATTTACTTTCTTTGCAACAGCAGAAGCAATTTCTGTAGTTGGTGCAAAACCAATATTTGTTGATGTAAAACTAAGTGATTTTAATATTGACCCTAAAAAAATAGAAGCAGCGATAACAGCAAGAACAAAAGCTATAATGCCAGTTCATATATTTGGAACTCCTGCTGATATGGATGAAATAAATGAAATTGCCAAAAAACATAATCTTTATGTAATTGAAGATGCTTGTCAAGCTATTGGAGCAGAGTATAAAGGAATAAAAGTTGGAGGAATTGGAGATATAGCTTGTTTCTCATTTTTCCCAACAAAAAACTTAGGAACTTATGGAGATGGGGGACTTATCACTACAAATAGTGATGAATTAGCTATTATCTGCAGAGCAATAAAAGCTCATGGAAGCGGAGAGAACGGAGAAAAAGCATTTAATCTTCTAAACGATATTCATGAAGAAGTACAAGAAGATAAAAATGCAGATGATACAGTTTATAATCCTAAAAAATATTATAACTATTTAATAGGACATAACTCAAGACTTGATGAACTTCATGCAGGAATATTAAATGTTAAATTAGATTATTTAGATGAATGGAATAACAAAAGAATAATAAATGCAGAATATTTTGATAGTAATTTAAAAGATTCTGAATTTAGATTAATGGATTTAGATACAAGAAATAAAAATGTTTATCATATGTATATTCTTCAAAGTGAAAATAGAGAAGAAGTTACTAAGAAACTTTCAGAAAATGGAATAGGATATGGAGTTTATTATCCAGTACCTCTTCATTTACAAAAAGTCTATACAGAATTAGGTTATAAAGAAGGAGATTTACCAAATGCAGAATATCTTTCAAAAAGAACATTTGCAATACCAGTAGATCCAGAATTAACAGAGGAAGAGAAAGAATATATATTAAATATTTTAAAAAAGTAGGGATTTTATGAAAAATATTTGGCTTATTAATTACCATGGTTATCCACCAGGAACTTCAAAATGGACAAGACATTTTGATCTATTTAAAAATTTATCAAAAAAATATAACTTTACAGTTTTTGGATCAAGTTATATACATGATACAGGTAATCAATTACTAAAAAAGAATGAGAAAACTAGAGAAGAAAAATATGAAGATGTAACTTATAAGATAGTAAAAAGTAAAGGTTATAAAAATATTTTTCAAAGATATTTTGCATATGTTATTTTTATTTTAAAAATATTATTTATGGAAAAAAATGAAGTTCCTAATGTAGTCATAGGATCTTCTCCTGATTTATTAATGGGATTAGGAGCATATATTTTATCTAAAAGATACAAAGCTAAATTCATTTTTGAAATAAGGGATGTATGGCCAGAAACATTAGTTGAATTAAATGTAATTTCTATGAAAAGTCCAATTTATTTTATTTTTAGAAATTTAGAAATATTTTTATATAGAAAATCGGATGCAATAATAATAACAGCACCTGGAATAAAAGAACATATAGAAAATTCTAAAGTAAGTGGAAATAAAATTTATTATATCAATAATGGTGTAGATTTAGAAAGGTTTTATAGTAATTTAGAAAAATATAAAGAAATAAGTATTTTAGATAAAAATAAATTTAATATTTCTTACACAGGAGCAATAGGATTAGCAAATGGTTTAGATATTTTGGTTGATTCAGCTAAAAAAATATCAGATTTAGGGTATAAAGATATATGTATAAATATAATTGGAGCAGGACCAGAATCAGAAAGATTAAAAAATAAATATCCTGAAATTAAAAATATAAAATTTCAAGGTTCTTTTCCCAAAGAAAGAGTTCCTAGAATTTTAGATGAAAGTGATTGTTTATTTTTTTCTCTTCAAGATAAACCATTATTTTTAAAGTTTGGAATAAGTCCTAATAAATTATTTGAATATTTAGGAATCTGTTAACTTGGAATGAAAAAAAGGGAACAGATATGAAAATTGGAAAATAA